>ERZ1034377.98-NODE-98-length-25793-cov-71.080339_pt1 | contig 25793 bp, 23 predicted proteins | sample MGYA00520584_ERZ1034377 | MGnify/ENA primary metagenome ERZ1034377 (study PRJEB33736, sample SAMEA104288464) | Azolla filiculoides | biome: Urban; feature: water surface; material: ditch water | place: Netherlands | collected 2014 ... | reverse complement strand
GCAACATTTATCTAATACAATCTCCTACCTATTTTCTCATGAATATTTGAATAATGTTTCCTGTTGCAGCTACTTCTTATGGGTTGATAAAGCTTTCCATATCCGATTTATTTAATACGGATGTACTATATTCACCCATCGCCTGTGCCAGTTCCCTAAGTCCTGTAAATATGGAAACAGAAAAAAAGATGTATTTCGAGACATTACGTGCCAGAAATGTGGTGTCTTTATGTCAAGCCCATCAATAAATTGATGGGGTTTTCCTACCCCTACACCCTTATACCCTATACTGGATGGAAATAGAAAGCAAAGCCCAAAACTGTATAGGCAGCTAATAGTAAAGTTCCTTCCAACCAATTGGATTTACCATCAGAACTAATGCTATTAGCAATTAACACTGCTACTGCTACTGCTACTAATTCAAAGGGATTGAAATCTAAATCCATTGGCTGATTCATGAACCGTCCAGCAATGACTAAAACAGGGGCGACAAATAGGGCAATTTGCATACTTGATCCCACTGCTACAGATAAAGAAAGATCCATTTTATTTTTCATGGCTACGGTGACAGCTGTCGCGTGTTCTGCGGCATTACCGACTATGGGCAACAAAATTACGCCTGTAAATAGTGCTGTCAAACCTAACTTGGATGTGGCTACTTCTAAAGTATCAACCAGTAATTCTGACTCTAAGGCTACAAAAAGTGTGCAGACTAGTAATACACTAGTCCAAATCCAAATATTTGGTTTTTCTTCGCTCATTTTTTCGTGTTTTTCTTCTGCTTCAATTTCTATCTCTGCTACACCTACGTCATATAAATAGGCATGAGTTTTCATGGAAAATAGCAATGTTAGCGCGTAAACCAGAATTAATACTACAGCAACAGCAAGGGAGAGATTTTGCAATGTTCTCTCACTGATGCCAATAGATGTGTAGTTCATTGCTGTTGGTAACAAAATTGCAATTACTGCTAAATTCATTGATGAAGCATTTACCCGCGCCACAACTGATTGGAATGTTTGTTCCTTGTAGCGCAGTCCGCCCAATAACATCGAAAGACCCATTACTAATAGTAAGTTGCCAATAATTGACCCGGTAATACTGGCTTTAACAACATCTATTAGTCCCGCATTGAGGGCGACTAAAGCAATAATCAATTCTGTAGCATTACCAAAGGTGGCATTTAACAACCCTCCTAATGAGGGACCGACGACGACAGCAATTTCTTCTGTGGCTGCACCCATCCAACCTGCTAGGGGTAGAATTGCTAATCCAGCCGTGATGAAAACTATCAATTCTCCCCATTCTAGAAAGTGTGCCGCTAGGGAGATGGGGATAAAAACTAACAAGCCGAGAAAAATGATGTTTTTTATTGACATTTATGATTGATCTCGAATTTTGGGTGTAAGTAAGTGGGCAGCAGTTACGCAACTGGCATATTAGTAGGGTGCGTCAGATGTCAAAAATTTGTTGATACCAAACAATTTATAGGTCTGACGCACCTTACAAGAGATATTGAGTGTGACACTTGCGTAAGTCCTAAGATCAATATTACACATTGGAATATCTGTCTGTAATCAACATCTAGGTTAATCTTAACTTTGCTGTTTCCTAAATAGCGGCATATATATATAATAAGATTGAGGTTTAAGTCGCTATTGCAATCATTTGTTGCAAAAATATGAGTTTAATTCAGGGTTTTATCCAGAGAATAGGTTTTAATAGGTTAAAATACCATTAAGTTTCTTGGCTGATTAGCTTTGCTGGTAATTTCATTATCATTAATGAGGTTTTATTGCAATATTTAATAATTTCTTGCTTGACGAGAAATATGTGCGCGATAATGCAGATTTATTGCCGGATCAAGAGCTTATTTGCCAAAGTCGTTATTCAGCTTTATTCACCAGATGTTGTTTATACCCGATTGTCTGCACAAACAACTGTAAAAATGTACCTATAATAATACTTTTGCCACAACCAAAATTTTACCTTGGATATAAATATTATGACTTCTGCTACTGAATTACCAGTTAGCTCTGGCTCAACATTTGACTTAAATCAAGATTCCCAAGCAATGCCATATCATGATCCCCATGATCCCCTGAAAAAATCTCAGGGTGTATATGTGACTGTGCATGGTCATTTTTACCAACCACCTAGAGAAAATCCTTATTTGGATGCGATTGAACGTCAACCAAGTGCTACACCATTCCATGATTGGAATGAACGCATTCATTGGGAATGCTATCGCCCCAATGCCTTTGCTAGAGTGCTAAATGACCAGGGTGAGTTGTTGGGGATCGTTAATAATTATGAGTACATGAGTTTTAATATCGGCCCAACGCTGATGTCGTGGTTAGAACGCTACGATGTGGAGGTTTATCAGCGGATTTTGGAGGCTGATGCTAAGAGTAGTCAAAGGTTGCATGGTCACGGGAATGCGATCGCGCAAGTATACAATCACATCATCATGCCCTTGGCTAATGAACGAGATAAATATACCCAAATTCGTTGGGGTAAAGCAGACTTCAAATCTCGATTTGGTCGTGATCCCGAAGGTATCTGGCTGGCTGAAACTGCTGTAGATTATGCAACTTTAGAAGCTTTGGTGGCTGAAGATATTTGCTTTATTGTCCTCGCACCATCGCAAGCCCAGCGTTGTCGTCCTTTCCCTTCTGAATATGACCCCCAACCAGAATGGCATGAAGTTGGTGGTAGTCAAATTGATCCCACTCGTCCCTATCGTTGTTATTTAAAGCCTAGCCTTAGTGTTGTATCTTCTCCTCTAAGTGCTAATAAGGCAACTATGTCAGAAAGCACGGAAGGCTTACCTTATATTGACATTTTCTTCTATGATGGACCGATTTCACGGGACATGGGTTTTAGTGATGTGGTGTATAGTTCCACTCATTTTGCAGGACGAGTCGGTGCAGCAGTGCGCGGGGATCATCGTCCAGCACAGTTAATTTCTGTCGCCACTGATGGGGAAACCTTTGGACATCACAAGAAGGGTACGGAGAAAACTTTAGCTTATGCTTTTATTGGTGAGTTTCCTCGTCATGGTTGGACGGTAACAAATTTTGCTCATTATCTGAGTTTAAATCCTCCCAGTTGGGAAGTGGAGTTAAAGTCTATTACAGCCTGGAGTTGCGCTCATGGTGTGGACAGATGGCAAGATGATTGTGGTTGTGGTGGAGAAGGTGGTGTATGGCATCAAAGATGGCGGCGACCTTTGCGAAATGCTTTGAATTGGTTGCGGGATCAATTGATTGAGGTGTATGAGGAATATGGAAGTAAGTTATTTCGGGATCCCTGGTTAGCAAGGGATGAATATATTCAAGTCTTGCGTGATCGCTCTCCAGCTAGTGTTAGCAGTTTTCTCTCCCGTCATCAAACTCGCAAGCTACAAGCAGCAGAACAAATAGATGCTTTGCGTTTGTTGGAAATGCAGCGTCACGCTTTGTTCATGTTTACTAGTTGCGGTTGGTTTTTTGAAGAAATTTCCCGCCCAGAAGGAACACAGATTCTCCGTTATGCCGCCCGCGCTTTAGAATTGGCAGGAGATGTGGCGGGTGTGCAGTTGGAAAAAGGCTTTCTGAAACGGTTGGGTTTGGCAGAGAGTAATGTTCCACACTTTAAGCATGGTGGAGAAATTTACCGTCAATTGGTATTAACTGCCCAAATTGGGTTTAAACAAGTTGCAGCCCATTACGCAATTACTTCCCTGTTTAATAATCACAACAATGCGCCCTCCACACAAGATACTTCTGCAAATTTCCATAGTTATCAAAAAGCAGTATATTGTTACACTGCCAATGAGTTAGATTACCAGATGCAACGCATGGGCGCGTTGAGTATGGCAGTAGGACATTTGAAGCTAGTGTCTGATATTACTTGGGAAAGTGAAAATTTAGTGTTTGCAGTTTTGCATTTAGGAGGTTGGGATTTCCATTGCTGTATTCAGCCATTTACGGGCAGACGTGATTACAGTAACTTGAAAGAAAAGCTATTTGCATCGCTGCAACAAGCAAGTGCGGCTCAGGTGATCCTCGTCATGACGCAAATTTTCGGCGGTGAAGCCTTTAGTTTACAGAATTTATTTGCAGAAGAACGCCACCGGATTATGCGGCTGTTAAGTCAGGAAACACTGACAAGATTAGACCAGCTATATACCCAAACATACCGGGAATATTACGGTGTGATTATGGCGTTTCATCGGGATGAATTAGCTGTTCCCCAAGAATTGCAAGTAGCAGCGGAGATTGCATTGGGTTATCGCTGTATGATGAGTTTGCGATCGCTTGAGCAAGATATTATCGAAGCCCAATTAAGTTGGAATCATATAGCAGAATTAGAAGCGATCGCCACTGAAGCTAAACATCTGCGTTGTCGCCTCAATATACCTGAAGGTAAGCAAATATTAGAACAGCTAATTGTGCGATTACTTTGGCAACTGTTACACGATGCCAATGGTTCTTTTGCCACAGATATCCAAAGATTGGAAAAGTTGATTGATGTGGGATATCAGCTAAATTTAGGCATTTCCTTAGAAAAATCCCAAGAACTTTACTTTAGCTCTTTGCATAGTCAAGTAGTTCCTCTGTGTCTGACTAACGTGGATAATCAAGCAGATGTTTCTCAGTGTCGTCAGTTGCTAAAATTAGGACGAAAATTAGCCGTTGATGTCAGCATTATTTTGAAAAAATTGGGTTAAAACTGTAAAATAGGGCAGGACAAGGGAGATGAGGGAGATGGGGAAGCAATTTTCCCATCTCCCTCATCTCCCAACCCTGACTTCCCAATTCTCGTAACTCCTATATCTATCAAAAGACAGTGGGCAAACATTCCCATCAACAGACTTAAATAAATAATAATAGTGTCAAAACTGCGAGAACCTATGGCTACAGTTTTAGAAGCTAATTATATCGAGTCATTGTTAGGGAAGGAAGCAGAAGACTTGCTTACTTATACAGCTAAAGTTTCCCAGGATTTATTACATCTACCAGGGTCAGATTTTATAGATAGAATTTGGGTAAATAGCAATCGCTCTCCCCAAGTCTTACGAAATCTCAAACACATCTATTCCACAGGTAGATTAGCCAATACAGGCTATCTATCTATTCTCCCTGTAGACCAAGGGGTTGAACACTCCGCAGGTGCATCATTTGCACCCAATCCAATTTATTTTGACCCAAAAAATATTGTCAAATTGTCAATAGAAGGTGGCTGTAACGCTGTCGCTACAACTTTAGGTGTATTAGGCATTATTGCCCGTAAATATGCCCATAGAATTCCTTTTATCGTCAAACTTAACCATAATGAATTATTAACCTATCCCAATCAATTTGACCAAATTATGTTTGCTGACGTTGAACAAGCTTGGAATTTGGGAGCGACAGCAGTAGGGGCAACAATTTACTTTGGTTCAGAACAATCTACCAGACAAATTCAAGAAGTTAGTCAAGCTTTTAAATACGCCCATAAATTGGGTTTGGTAACAGTTTTATGGTGTTATTTACGGAATAGCACTTTTAAACAAGATCAAGATTATCACCTCGCCGCCGACTTAACCGGACAAGCAAACCATTTAGGTGTGACAATTGAAGCCGATATCATTAAACAAAAGTTACCCGAATGTAATAATGGTTATGGTGCAGTTGCTCAAGCCACAGGTAAGAGTTACGGTAAAACCAATGAGCGAATTTACACAGATTTGACAACTGAACACCCCATAGATTTAACTCGCTATCAAGTCCTCAATTGTTACTGTGGAAGGGTAGGATTAATCAATTCTGGTGGTGGTTCTGGTAAGAATGATTTTGCCGAAGCTGTGCGGACTGCCATAATTAATAAACGTGCTGGAGGTACAGGTTTAATTTCGGGACGGAAGACTTTCCAGCGTCCCTTTGCAGAAGGAGTGAAGTTATTTCACGCCATTCAAGATATTTATTTATCTCCTCTAGTCACCATAGCTTAATATCATATCTTCTTCCCTTTTCTATTCCCTATGAACAGATGTTTCTAAAATAACTAACCCCAGGGAAGACGTTAGCCCAATGAGAATTTTTTAACATTCAGGCATTTGCAAAAAAGCGATGAGGAGATTTGCCAATGTTAAAAATCAAGAGCATATTTGATCAAATATCCCGGAAATTAGTCCTCACTATATTGGTAAGTTTATTCTTACTGCTGAGTTTACCTGTAGCTTCAGTTCACGCTAGTGGTTATTATTCAGACAAAACTCACAAAGTAGAAATTGTCAGGCCTTTTTATTCTACTCAAAAGAGGAAGATAGTCAGAGATGAGGTTGTCAGACCTTTTTATTCTACTCAAGAGCGACGAAAGGAAAAAGTCTATACAACACCATCCAGTAGTGATGATTATATTGAAAGTGGGAAGCGAGCAGGTGAAGTAATTCCTAAAGATTTGGGAACTGGAAGTAGACAAAAAGATCCCGTCAATATGCTCAAACGCACAGGGGAAGAATACTGAAAGGGTCTTTTGGTCCAAATAACTATGAACGGAGTCAAATAGAACAAGAACTAGCAGAGAATAAAGCCGCTAGAGGTAATGTTGAGTAATTAGAGCAGCTAATAGTTATGCAGTGGCCCGCAGTAAAACGTTATGATATTGGCGATTTCATAAATCTGAACAATATTTAACGTTTCTTCCTGTTTAGAAATAAGAGTTAAGAATCTGTACAGATGTTGAAGTAACATCTGTATATTTTATTTTTTCAGTCTATTACTGGCGTAGTAAAGAGCAGTGGCTGGGTGATAATGGATACTTAATACGATGCGTAGATGTTTATAAATTTGCTTCAATTAAATATTGAAAATGCTGAGGGGGATTGCTATAGCATCTTAATATCAATTTTCTGCAAACAATAAACTAAACTATATTTATTAAATACCCAACCGTTTCCGCAGTTTTCATCTACAACACCACAACGCCAGTATAGTTCTTGATAGCTGATAGCTACAAAAAAAGAGGTCATAACTGACCCCTTACAAATCTACCAATATAATCTTTGATTTATAGAAATTAAAGTAAACCAGTATTTATACCTTGTTTGCCAGTTGCTAGTTCCACCTTAACTATTTTGCCACCCATTTTCATGATGCGTTGCTGTTCGCGGAACCAGTTCTCAAATGCAACGAACTTGGTGAAGTAGGTATTTTGTAATTCGCGTTGAGTGCGAACTCTGGATTGGCTGGGAACACAAGCAGTTACTTTAAATAAACGAGCCATTTTTTTCTAATCTCCTGATATTGTTGGGAAAACTTTTTTATCTCAAATATCTTGAGTCAAAATCTTTAATTATTTTTTCCAAGTCTGGGAATCAACCATCAATACTAGACTGATAACACTTACAATTAATCAGCAAGAGAACTTTCTAGCACTGACAATTGATTTCCAAACCTTAATAAAGCCGCACCTAATTTATTAAGTGCAAACCTAACTCCTAGCTCAAGCCAGAGGAGATATAGTCGAAGTAAACGCCCATTTCTTTCCCAGCGTCAGGACCAACCAAGCTTGCAGTTACTTCTTTCATGGCTTGGATAGCTTGAACGGTAGAGCCTACGGGTACACCCAAGGAATTGTAGGTTTCTTTCAAACCGTTTAATACGCGCTCGTCGAGGATGGAAGCATCTCCAGCCAACATAGCGTAGGTGGAATAACGCAAGTAGTAATCCAAGTCACGGATACAAGCTGCGTAACGACGGGTGGTGTACATATTACCACCGGGACGGGTGATATCAGAGTACAACAAGGACTTAGCTACAGCTTCTTTAACGATAGCAGCAGCATTAGCACTAATGGTTGTAGCTGCACGAACGCGAAGTTCACCAGTAGCGAAGTAGCCTTTGAGCTTTTCTAAAGCAGCGGTGTCAAGGTATTTACCTTGAACGTCAGAAGAATTAATTACAGAGGTAATTGCGTCTTGCATTGTTGTTATTTCCTTATTTCCAACTTGATTGCAACAGTTTTAGTTTCAGCAGTTAAATAGCTGTAACTTAACCCATTGCACCAACAACATAGTCGAAGTAAGAACCAGCTTCAGCAGCGTCTTCAGCAGACAACAGGGTAGAAGCAACGCTCTTCATAGCAGTAACGCCACCAGCAACAGCTTCAATGGGAGTACCCAAAGACCTGTACATTTCACGTACACCAACGATACCGATTTCTTCGATGGGGGTTACATCACCAGAAACGATTCCGTAGGTTACAAGACGCAAGTAGTAGTCAAGGTCACGAAGACAAGTAGCTGTCATTTCTTGACCGTAAGCGTTACCACCAGGGGAAACAACATCAGGACGCTTTTGGAACAATTGGTTGCCAGCTTGTTTAACAATGCTTTCGCGGTTGTCAGTCAATACTTGAGCGATGCGGAGACGTTGTGAGCCACCAGCAACAAAGCTCTTAATGCGATTTAATTCACCGGGGCTGAGGTAGCGAGCTTCTGCATCAGCATTCACGATAGCTTTCGTGACGATACTCATTAATGGATTCCTCCAAAACTAATGAAACCAGAACTTGGTTGATAGTAGCACTGTGTTAAGCACAGTATGAGCCAGGTTGGGTATTTACACACGCAATCTGCAAAACTGAACTACCTTCCGCAAATTATTCTCCGGCATTATGTTGAGCATTTATGACTGCTCTTAATATTTTGTAACAATCATTTTCAGATTTGCTCATTTCTAGGGAAAAGGGAATAGGGAATAGGGCATTGGGCATTGGGTATGGGGCATTGGAGTAAGAATTTATTCTTCTTAGTTTTTTCCCCAGTCCCCAGTCCCCAATACCCTATCTGTTACCAGGACGACCAGTTAACACAGCAGGAGATAAGCTAGACCAAGATTGTTTAACCAGGTCAGCGTCTGCTTGTACACTACCCAAGTAGTTACCTGCTGGTAAAGAGGGGAAGCGGTTGTAAGGTACAACATCTTCACCAAAGTAGCGCGCATACTCTGGGCTGTTCACGATCCCTTCTACAGCAGCCCTTAAACCTCTATCAGCCAATATCTTGTTATATTGACGGATTTCACCTTGGGTTGCAGGTGCGCGTCCGAATATGTGACGGAATAAGAACTCAATTACCTTGGTGTTGGGATAGGGAGTGTAGAACCGTTTGCGGTAGATTTCAGAACTAGCTAGTTCAAGGACAAATTGACGCACAGTAATTTCACCGTTACGGAGTTTGCTATCTAAATCACTACGGCGTAAATATTCAGGAACTTGACCACTAAATACGTCCATTACTTGACAATAAATAGCATTAATTACCTGATTTGTTTCGGGAGAATTGGTACCAGTGATTGCGCGGTAAATACGGGCTGGTTTGCGGCGAATTGTACCAACACCAACTTCTACAGACTGACCACGACCATCATTGAAGGAACGACCCAATTCCATAAACAAGGGGTTAGCCTTGTCGATTTGTTTAGCTTGAGCCGCTAAATCTGCGATCGCCTTCGCCAAGATTGGTGTATTCTCAGTCTTAATTCTGGGCTTCACAGTCTCAAAGCTAGGTACAACCAAGTCATCATTTTGCTTAGTTCGCTGGTTGTAAAGCTTCTCTGTATTGGGGAAGTTAGCCGCAGGTAAGGTGGGGAAGCGACGATAAGGAACAGTATCTTCACCAAAAGCTTGCGCGTACTCAGCACTATTGACCATTGTGCCAATAAACGCCTTGATACCTTGAGTAGCCAAGATTTGGTTATACTTGCGAATCTCCGCTTGGTCAATAGGTGCGCGTCCCAAGAAGTGCTTAGTACCCAACTCAATTACCTTGGTGTTGGGATAAGGTGTATAAAATTCCTTGAGGTACAGGCTAGAATAACCAAGAGCTTGAACAAATTCCTTAACAGAAATATCGCCATTACCCAACTGAGTTTCTAGAACAGTAAACTCATTTTTCAGGATGTAAGGTGCAATATCCCGTTCAAAAATCTGACGATAAGCACTACCAATTAAAGTCTGTACTGCCACTTTATCAACAGTATTTGCAAGCAGCTTGAAGATCTTGGTTTGTTCACGGTGCTTGCTAACACCTTGGTTGATACGGAAGTCAATATCTGGTTGGGTCCGCATTTCGGTAACTGCGCCCAATTCCACAAAGCGTGGGGTTACTTCCTTATCAACATTGGCTACATCTTCACGAATAGTACCAACTCGCAATTGACGCAGAGATACACCCGCAGGAGTTAAATAGCGTTCGTAAGGAACAGTATCTTCATTGAAAGCTTCGCTGTATTCAACGCTGTCAATAATTGCATCAACAACTGCGTAGAAACCCTTCTTAGCCGCAAGGTCAAAATACTTATTATTTTCTTGGCGACCGTAAGTAGGACGACCTAGCAAGCGACGGTGAATATACTCAATAGACTTACACACATACAGAGAAGTCCAGTACAGCTTACGGAATAAATCGGATTTCGCCAACATCCGTACAAACTCACGTACAGTAATATCGCCATTTTCTAGCTTAATTTCTGCAACTTTCAGTCGTTGTCCTTCGTAAACATCACGACTGAAAACTTGTAAGTAAGCAGCTTTGATTACCGCTTGAGTAGAGCTTTCTGAGAATTTAACACTTGTACCCTTGGCAGCTTTTTTACCAATAGTTCCAGGTAATTGGTCTAACTTAAACACCTTAGCACCAAGAGTACCAGGAGCTACACTCCGCGCTTGAGGATTGCTCAGTTGGTTATTAATAGCAGGCCCTTGGTGAATCAAGATCCGGCGGGTATCCTTACCAAAAGGTGCAGGGCTGGTGCTAGGGTTGCGGGTTTCTTTAGGGAAAATCGCGCCGAATTGAATTTCTAAGGGATCATTACCAGAACCGTAGGGATGTTGGTCAGGCAATGGTTGTTCATAACCCGCAAAAGTAGTAATAAATTGAGGAACTTTACGGAAAGGCGCACTGTATTTAAACAGGTCTTGCTGTTGTCCCCAGTTCCTACACTCTTGGGCTTCTTGACCTAAACCCCGGAGATAAGGAACCGTTTCTTCACCAAAGTAATCGCTATATTCATTAGAATCTACCAAAGTATCAACTAATGCTGGTAAACCACCCTTGGAAATAATTGAGAAGTAGTTTTGAACTTCTTCCCGGCTGCTGGGTCCTCGTCCTAAAATGTGACGGAAAGCCAACTCAATCACACGGCTGTTAATAAAGGGTTGGTAAAACTGTTTTTGGTAAAGAGAAGATTTAGCTAAACGGCGAATAAACTCCTTCATAGAGATGCAGCCGCTTTTCACCTTAGATTCTAAGTCAGAGATGGACAGGCTGTAAGCACGAGTGATATCGCGCTCAAATACTTGACGATAAGCGGCTTTCACAACTTCTATTTTTTCAGTAGCTGATAAACCGGGCTTCATCACGAACTTAGGACGACGTTCAGCAGCGTTGAAGTAAATTTGAGGAAGTTGTAATCCTTGTTGATCGCGAGAAGGACGTTGACGAACTTTTGTAGATGGTGTGGGTGCTTGGAATTCAGTAAGCAACACATCCATGTACTGAGTCACGATGTCAGTGGCGACAGCATCTTTACGGAAGTAAGATAGGGATGCTGACTTAATTTCCTGTAAAGCCACTAAGGTAGCTTCACCAGAACAAGCATTCTCAATTATTTCCCGCAAACCGCGTGTGTTGACAGAAATTATGTTGGGATCGCCAGCAACGATCGCATAAGTGGCGTAGCGTAAGAACCAGGATAAATCCCGTAAGCTCTTAGCCATGTTGCCAGGACCATAACGTGCTACGTTGATGGGTCTAAAACCAGCAGGTGTGGGACCACCAGCGGAGGTATTGAAGATAGAACGGAGATTTTCTAAGAAGCCACCACGGCTTTCAACGTAGGTGACTGTCCCTAGTTTCATTCCTTCTTGGACATCTCCACCACTGCCAATCATCGCCAGTTCAAGTTCTCTGGGCTTTTCTAAGAAAGACATGGGAGAACCACCAACGAAAATCCGGTTAGCAGCGCGAGAAACGATGATTTCGGAGTTTTCTGTCAGAACTTGAGCGATTTCTAGACGTTTTACTCCAGATGCAAAATAAGTTGCTAGTTCACCCAGTTCAGCTGTTCCCAGCAAACGGTCTTGCTGTTCTGCTTGGGAGATAGTGGCTACAGTTAGGGTTTGATATAGCTGCGGACGAGCAACTGAGCTTCCACCACTTGCTTTAACACTCATTGGATTTGTAAAGCTCCTAATAATAAGCGTTTATTGTTTAAATCTGAATTGTTTTAGGCTTGACATATCTGTGTATTTATGAGTCAGCAATATTGCCTACAAAGTTGCCAGTAAACAAATCAGTCAATTTTTAGATTAGAACGTTTTGCGGTTAAGCTGCTGATTTATTAAGAAGTATGTCAAATCTGAAATCTAAATCTGCCAATAGGAATATGCATATACTTTGATTAGATTTTTATTAATTATCCTTTGTATTAGCATGTCAAGCTACGCTAAATGATCCCCGACTGCTTAGAAAAATGGTGTATCTTGTTGTTCAAGCATTTATTTAATGTGAAACTGCACAGAGTCATGGAATTCATGAGTTGATCTATGTTTATCTGCGTTTATCTAAATTTATCTGTCTTGTTTGTCCTGAAAATCCTATTTTCTTATAAAAGAGGCTGAAAACCCCGAAATAGAACTCTAAAAAGCCAGAAAGTTTTTAGAGTTCTATGTCATTTAAGTCGGGGATGAAAGCCATCTAGAGCAAAAGCATTAAAACAGACGGACTAGGATTTAAGTACGGTGGGGCGCACCGAAACTTTTAACCCTTGCGGAGAGATAACCTTCTACTCAGATTTGTTTGGTAACAAATTTGAGCATGCTTGCTCCTTGAAGTAAAAACCCCCGCGTCTTTAGACCAGGGAGCGTCAAGCAGTTTGGTATTGCTGCACACAATTTTGATAAAAGTGTCAATATTGTGAATATTCAATTCAATCAGTAAATAGTGAACAGCGATTCAGACATGATGGTGAGGGTTTGAAAACTACTTGTAATAGGGATCTCCCTATTCCCTCTTCCATATTTCCCACTCCCCACTCTAACTAGATAATTTATTTTTCACGACTACCAACAAATGATAGAAGTTGAACATCTGAGTAAAATTTACGGTTCCACCTCAGCCATTACCGATGTCACCTTTAGCGTTGAACCAGGAGAAATTTTAGGGTTATTGGGACCAAATGGTGCAGGTAAAACCACAACCATGCGGATTTTAGCCGGTTATTTACCAGCAACCGGAGGTACACTCAAAATAGCAGGGTATGATATCCATGAAAATTCCCTTGCAGTGCGCCAAAACATTGGCTATTTACCGGAAACACCGCCGTTATACTCCGAAATGACGATTGAGGGATTTCTGCACTTTGTAGCCCGAATTAAAGGGGTGTCCGCAGGTGATCGGCCTGAAAAAGTCCAAGCAGCCATGCAACGCTGCAACTTACAAGACAAGGGCAAAGTAATTATTCGCAAACTTTCCAAAGGCTATAAACAAAGAGTCGGTATAGCCCAAGCTATTGTTCACGATCCCCCAGCCATTATCCTGGATGAACCTACCGTAGGACTAGATCCCCGACAAATTATTGACGTGCGAAACTTAATCAAAAGTTTAGCTGGAACCCATACAATCATCCTTTCTACCCACATTCTCCCAGAAGTGAGCATGACCTGTAACCGCGTCGCCATAATTAATCGTGGCAAAGTTGTAGCCACTAATACTCCAGAAAACTTAATGACACAGTTGACGGGAGGGGCTGGTTATGAATTAGAAATTACAGGAGAAGTAGCACTCGCCAAACAGGTATTGAAAAATGTAGCTGGAGTGATTTTGGTAGAATCAATGCCGACAACTGATCACAACCGCACTCATTTGCGGGTAATATCCCAACCAGAAACAGAACCAGGCAAAGATATTGCTGCGGCTTTAATTCACAGAGGTTTTGGATTATATCAAATGCGGCGAGTCAACGCTACCCTAGAAGATGTGTTTTTGCAACTAACCACCGAAGAAAAGAATTTACCACTAGAAGCAGACACAGTAACCACAGAAGGAGAAGCCGCTTAAATGAGTATCGTACTGACTAATATTATTGCCATTTATCGTCGAGAACTACAGAGTTATTTTGTCTCACCGTTGGCTTATGGTATAGCTGGAATATTTTGGTTGATTTCTGGTTTATTCCTAGTGATGATTTTACTCGGTCCAGGTGGAATAATGCCCACAGTTGCAGCTTATGACGTGCAAGGGCAACAATTTGGAGTACCAGTGCCACCCATAGATGTACCTTACGAATTTATGCGGGCATTTTTAGATCGACTAAGTTGGCTGTTATTGTTTATAATACCAATTCTTTCAATGGGACTTTATGCCGAAGAACGCAAACGAGGAACATTGGAACTATTAGCCACATCACCAGTTACTAACTGGGCTGTAGCAGTCGGTAAATTATTAGGGGTACTTACATTTTTTACAACATTAATTTTACCATTGCTGGGATTTGAAGCGATTGCCATCAGCGGTGGAAATCCTCCCATTTCACCGATAATTCCCATAGTCGGCCATTTAGGATTAATCTTACTCGCAGCAGCAATATTATCTATAGGAATGTTCATCTCCTCATTAACAGACAGCACACTTTTATCAGCCGTCCTCACATTTGCCGTTATTATCTTACTCCTATTAATTGACTCCATCTCCAAAGCCATTCCTGGTCCCATAGGAGCAGCCATAGGACATTTATCCCTACTCAAACATTACAACACCCTCACCCAAGGGATCTTAGACACCAGCACCTTAATATTATTTGCCAGTTACATTATTTTAGGCATCTTTCTCACAGCCCAATCAATTGACGCACTGCGTTTTCATCGTCAATAGTCAGTTTATTCAGTTATCAGTGGAAGAAGGCAAGAGGCAAAAGGCAAGAGGCAGAAGTCAAAGACAATATTTCTCCCTCATCTCCCCAGTCCCCAGTCCCCAGTCCCCAGTCCCCAGTCCCCAGTCCCCAATGATTAAAAAACAACTTTGGAAACTTATATTTTTACTAGGGCATTTCCTCATTACTGCTGGTTTAACAGTTGGTTTAATATCAGCAGAATGGGGATTGATACCTTTAATATTTCTGATTTCCGGAATTCTTATCAGTGGTTTTTGGGTAGTATTACAAAGCCAGCGGAGTAAATGGTGGAAACAGCGTTCAACCCAAGCTGGTACAAACGCCATTCTTGCAACCTTGGCGGTATTAATAATTTTAGGATTAATCAATTTTCTAGGTATTCGCTACCATCTCAGAACAGACTTAACAGAAACTCAGTTATTTACCCTTGCTCCCCAATCTAAAGAATTACTGCGTAACTTACCACAACCTATGAAAGTTTGGTTATTTACAAGAGATCAAAATTATCAAGACCAAGAATTATTAGACAATTATCGTCGCCAAAGTCCCAACTTTAAATATGAATATGTTGATCCCCAAGCTAGACCAGGACTAGCAGAAAAATTTGGTGTTCAACATCTTGGTGAAGTTTACCTAGAATTTGAAAATAAACACCAATTAGTACAGACAGTTAATGACAACGAACGCCTATCAGAAATTAGATTAACCAATCATCTGCAACAAATAATTAGTAACAATACCGCCAAAGTTTACTTTCTCCAAGGTCACGGCGAATTAAAAATTACCAATAATCAAACAAATACTCAAAATTCGATTACACAAGCAGTTCAGGGACTAACAGATGAAAATTTCACAGCATTACCACTCAATTTAACAGAAAATCCCCAAGTTCCTGATGATGCAACTGTCGTCATCGTTGCAGGTCCAAAACAAGAGTTATTTTCAGGTGAAGTTCAAGCCTTACAAGACTATCTTAATCGTGGCGGTAACTTACTGCTAATGATTAACCCCAACAGCAACCCAAAAATTGACAACTTGTTAAAAGATTGGGGTGTAAAATTAGATAACCGTTTAGCTATTGATATTTCTGGTCAAAGTTTAGGAATTGGTCCTGCTGCACCTTTGGTAACAGAATATGGACAACATCCAATAACTAAACAATTTGGTAATGGTATTTCTTTATATCCTTTAGCCAGACCTTTAGAAATTACTTCAGTTTCTGGTGTTGAATCTACTCCTCTACTCAGAACAAAACCTCATCCCAGCAGTTGGGCTGAAAGTGACCAGCAAAGCGAAAAGTTAGAGTTTAATGAAGGTAAAGATTTGAAAGGTCCATTAACTTTAGGTGTGGCTTTAACAAGAAAGTTATCAACTCAAGTTACACCAATTCCAACATCTTTACCAACTTCGACATCTTCACCAACTTCGACATCTTCACCAATTCCGACACCTTCACCAACTAATGCAAATTCTCAACCTACAACTAAAGAATCACGGTTAGTAGTATTAGGAAACTCAGACTTTGCTAAAAATGGACTATTTGAACAACAATTAAATGGAGATGTATTCCTTAATTGTGTCACTTGGCTGAGTCAAAAAGATCAGCAAACCCTTTCAATTCGCCCCAAAGAACCAACAAATCGCCGCATTACAATGTCTACCGCCAAAGCAAACTTATTAAGTATATCTTCCCTGTTGCTTTTACCTTTTCTTAGTTTTGGTGCAGGCGCTATTATTTGGTGGAGAAGAAGATAGATGAGTCAGTTGTTTATAATGTCAGTTGTTCATAACCAATGACGGAAAATGAAATTTCCACGTACAACTTTAATTTTGATACTTTTAGCCTTGGGTTTAGGTACTTTTGTTTACTGTCATGAAATTAAAGGTTATACTCAACGAGAGGAAGTTAAACAAAATCAGCAGAGAATTTTCACTTTCACCGCTGATGATGTTCAATCTTTAACTATCAAGACTAAAGATATAAGATTAAACCTAGAACGTAGTACTAAACCTGAACCACCAAAATGGGTAATTAAATCGCCAATTTCCGAACCAGCTAACAATGCTATTGTTTCCTATTTGATGAATTTATTAGTAAAGGGTAAGAGTGATAAAAATTTAGCAATTCCAGATAATCAATTGAGTGAATTTGGTTTAGATAACCCTCAAGCAACTATTGAGATTAAACTCAAAAATCAGCAAATTCATAAATTGATTTTAGGTAAACTTAATTTCAATAATAGTTTTTTGTATGCTAAAGTTGAATCCGCAGTGAAGAACAATGATAATTTTAATATATTATTGTTAGTATCTAAAGATTTTAGTAATGCTGTAAATCGGGATTTATCGGAATGGAAGGAATCGGATAAAAATAGTGAATCTCAGCCTTTACCCGAGCTTCCTAAACTGACTCCAATTACAACTCCAACAAATAGTAAAAAAAAGATTAATACAGCAACTATCAGAGGGTATTTTAAAATACCTTGGTTATGTATCAAAAATCTTGATATCCCCCTACCCCCTTTTTAAAGGGGGAATTTGAGGTATCTACAAGTGCTGGATACCACACGAGAAAGTTTTCAAACATGCTCTCAGAGGATGTCTCAAAAGTAGGCGATTTGTATCCTCTGAAATATAAAATATCTTGTAAATAATATTGATAATATTATTTACGAATCCCAAATCTATAATCTAAAATTATATGACTAAGCCGACAGCAACTTTACTAATTTCTTGTCCAGATCAACGCGGATTAGTGGCAAAAATTGCCAATTTCATTTATTCTAATGGTGGTAATATTATTCATGCAGACCAACATACAGATTTTGAAGCTGGGTTATTTCTTACTCGCATAGAATGGCTGTTAGAGGGTTTTAATTTACCGAGAGATTTTATTGGTACAGCGTTTAATGCGATCGCTCAACCTTTGGGTGCACAATGGGAATTACATTTTTCTGATACTGTTCCTCGTTTAGCTATTTGGGTAAGTCATCAAGACCATTGTTTATTTGATTTGATTTGGCGACAAAGGGCTAAAGAATTTAATGCGGAAATTCCTTTAATTATTAGTAATCACCCTCAATTACAGGAAATTGCTGAACAATTTGGTATTCAATATCTTCACATTCCTATTACTAAAGATAATAAACAAGAGCAGGAAATCAGGCAATTAGAAATACTGCATGACTACAAAATTGATTTAGTGGTATTAGCTAAGTATATGCAAATTGTCAGTGCCGACTTTATTAAAGACTTCCCGCGAATTATCAATATTCATCATTCGTTTTTACCTGCATTTATTGGTGCTAATCCCTATCATCGGGCTTTTGAAAGAGGTGTAAAAATTATTGGTGCAACGGCACATTATACAACGGCTGATTTAGATGCAGGTCCAATTATTGAACAGGATGTGGTGAGAGTTAGTCACCGGGATGAGGTTGATGATTTGATTAGAAAAGGTAAAGATTTAGAGCGAGTTGTGTTAGCTAGGGCAGTAAGGTTACATTTACAAAATCGTGTGTTAGTTTACAAAAATAGGACAGTAGTATTTGAGTAAAACTATTAACACGGGTTTCAATCGCTTGCCAAAAGGTTAATCGAAGACAGTCAAAATGTGGACTTTCATGAAATACTAAGCTCAGGTCTTATTTTTAGCGATAGATGAAACAGCTAAAGTCCCGTTCTCAAGATTTACGGAGCTTGTTTGAAAATAGTATCACGATAGAATATGTGGCTGAACCTTTGAAGGCTATCCAGGCTGATGCAGATATACTAGAAGTTATTCATTGGATGCAGTTAGAGGATTTTGAGGTAGTGGGAGTGGAGACAGAAGGAAGTATCACTGGCTATGTAGAACATACTACTTTAATAGATAGTAAATCTGGAAAATGCAGCGACTATCAAAGGATATTTTATCCTCTAGAACTCATTGCCATTTGTACACCCTTGATGAAGTTGTTACCTGTTCTATAACACAGGTCTAGATTGTTTGTATTGGATTGTCATCAAGTTAGTGGGATTATTACTTGTGGTGATTTACAAAAAGCACCTGTGCGAATGCTGCTGTTTGGCCTGGTGACGCTGTTAGAAATGAATCTGTTACGACTGGTGCGGCTTTATTATCCTCAAGATTCATGGCAAAAAGTCCTGAAACCTGACCGCTTGGAAGCTGCGAACAAGTTATGGCATGAAAGTCAACAAAGGAATGAAGCTACAGATTTATTAGACTATCTGCAATTTTGAGATAAGCGGGAATTGGTATTACATCAACCTGAACTGTTTCAGCAATTAGGGTTAAAGTCAAAACTTTTTGGTGAACAATTCCTCAAATCGGCTGAACATTTGCGAAATCATTGAGCACACGCTCAAAATTTAGTGAGTGGTTATTCTTGGCAAGAGTTAATTTCCTTGGCTGAGGGTCTAGAACGGTTATTAATCCATTGCGAAGACATTGAATAATCATTATCTAGGCTGAGGAATTTGTTTTGTGATGTCGGTATACTTAACGGTAAGTACACCATCAAAACTCAGAGTTTCTACAGAAAATATGTCTAAGCAATTAGAATCATTAAGTGACTTGACAGAATTGCTGACAGAAAAAGAAAGAGAAGAAAAACTTATGCAAGATGTTCTTCTCTTGTTGGTGGATTTGATTTATAGAGAGGAGACTACAGTTAAGTTGATCATTAATTGTCTCTATGATGCTGGTTCAAGAAATTTGATTAATCAAAAATTCCGTTTTGGAACTCTTAATACAACTCTGAAATTGATAAGTAAAATGTCTAAGCCTGCATTTGGAATGATTGGTTGGTACTGGTTTAAGAATAATTGTCCTAAACTAATTGCTCATTGGTTGAAAAGTAAAATTGAGTTTACAAGATTAGAGAATTCCCAAGTTGAAATATTAGTGGAAAATCAAGATGCTAATCTCAATTCTCTGTCTCTGGTGCAATATCAGATTTATGAAATCAAACAACTGCGCTCTCAGGTAAAATTGTTGACTGGTATTTTGGTGGGTGTAGTGACATTGTTAAGTGGTAGTTTTCTTTGGGCTGGTTTTTTGCTGGAGCGATCCAATTTACAAGTAGTGGAGGAGTTGCAAACCCAGGTTAAGAGTCTGGAGGCTAGTTTTAATAAGCGTTAGCTGGCTGCTGGAAGTTAAAGCCGATGTTTTTCCCAGTCAAATGTGTCGTTGTCTGAAGTACTAACTCTACGCCAGGTGATTCTGCCTCTTGATGTATTGATCAATGTTTGCTCAACTACATCAGTTACATTCTCCCATGAAAGGTCTTCACGTTGCAGGACAGATTTAAGTTTGTCCAAAGCCTCCATAGCTTTATTGTCTCCCTGGAACCTAAGAGGATCATTAACCCGCAAAGGGTCTCTCTGTACCGCGACTATTCCTTGACCCACGGCCATTGTAATTTTTTGACATAACTCTGTTTTTCCATGATGCCATTGTTTCTGCCACCCTTTTTGACTGGTTGCATATAAACTGGGTAAGCGATTTAAAGCATAAGCAGCTACTTCTGATGATTTAATAAAACTAGCTGTCTTTACGGGCAAGGATTCAATTTGTTTTTCAACTTCCTCTGCCACTAGCATTTCCATCACATTGCGAGAATTTTGTGTAAAGTTAGTTTGTTTGGGAGTCTGATTGGAAGACTTAAAAGATGGTCGATAGCTTGGCATAAGTGGAAAAATGAATTTTCATTTGAAATGAGGTGAAAGTCTTTATAAAGGTAGTGAGAAGCAAAAATTCGATAGCCAAATTTTTGTGTAAATCTTACTTTAGTCATTCATGCAGCATGTTGTGGATGTGGATTTTACGGCTTCTAAGTGTAATTAAAATTTATTGGTAATCGAAAGTTTCAGCAGTATCACATATTTAAATTTATATAAAATAAAACTAAATTACAGATATTTTCTAGGTTAAGCAGCAGTCAGCAGTACAACCTTGTTGATAGGTTAGAGGTATCCCTGTTTTGTCACTCTCCGAAAAGTCTGACAATTTCTAAACTCTGTAACTGTTTTCTGGTAGGCGAGCGCTCAGTTATTTCTGAATAGAAATTCCACAAGATGACCAAATCACGAAATTTTAACTACAAACAACTCAATCAATTGATATTGCGTCTGTTTAAAACCTTTTATTAATAGGAGAAATTGTGACTTGAATCATAAGTTGAGCTTTTTCCTCAACTTATGATTGAAAATCTAGATGTCCAGTTTATGCTTCATTTTCATAAATTGGTTATTTAATAGGGAATGAAATCGTGTATAAGCTAGAATGCTTGCTTGACCTGTAATTCATACACCACTTTTCATTTTTATCTAGTTAAGACCATTGCAGAACGATGTCTCTACATAAAATATGATAGCTAGACTCAATTCTTAGAAAAACAATGTTTGGAATCATATAATGGTCATTTTGAACTATATCTTAGCATGAAAGTTAATAATTATACTGTTTTTTGAGGGTTGTTTATTTCAAGTTTTGCCCGACAGGGTTTTTTAAACTCAGGCTTATATTTTGGTGCAAAAAATCAACTCTGCATCAAATCATGAGGCAGAGGTTTATATCGTCTTTGGCTAAAATGCTTGATTTTGCGTTACGTCTTGGTCATTTTATGGTTCAGAATTTGGCTCAACTTATGTTTCAAGTCACAGAAATCGGAAAGTGACAAAAGAGGGGTATACTGCAAACGGGTGAAACTTGGATTTATGTCATACTGATAGCGCAGGGTGGCGTAAGCCATGGGTAACGTAGTGCAGCAAAGTATCTCGGAGATTCTTCACTATCTCTTTCAGAGACACTCTGGGAACGTTCAGAATGACACTTTTAAACCGTTTTTAGTATCAAAGAAAATTACTGCCTTGTTATAATGACAATTTTTAACGCAGACCTAATTAATGAGATAAACGAGTATGATGAGCAATCGCATATTTATCATTTCTGGATGATGCTGATAATTATCTGCACAGTAAAGATGCACCCATTCATCCTATTTAGATCGTTGTTTCAAGGTAAACAGACTGAACATATTGATCAGCGATTGCTATTAATATTAACCGCTAGAAAAGCGATTTGCAGAAAGTACAGAGCGCTTTGATTTAATTCCAAAATTACAGTTTTTGACCAGTATAAATTGAGCGTACCTCACCATTACGGCGGATAATTGCTTCACCATTACTCACCTCTACCAATGTCCAGCCACTGGGACCAATACTCTGTCCTAAATTAATACGACGAGTCACACCATCAACTTTAAATAAAGCCGCAGACTTTTTACCTAACTCTAACAATCCCTCTAACTCTGCGGAATAGGCAGGTAAATAAACCTGCTGGACTGTAGTTGATGCTGCTTCAGGCTTGGCTGCTGGTATAGTTATTGTCGCAGTAGGTAGTTTTGGTGGTGCTATGCGGGTTGGGAGGGGATTAACTGCTTGTTTTACAGTTGCTGGTGACATTTTTTCCGGTATTGGCTTTGCCTCTGCTTGCACATTTTGGGGTGTATCTTGTACAGACTGAGGTAGAGAAACCTGCCCTGGCAACGATGGTACTTGTGGTAATGGGTTTATAAGTGGAGGTGCTTGGTAAACAGGGACATATACCCGTTCGATAACATTTCTTACCCGACTGGGAACAATTGATACATTGTCCGCTGCAACTGGTGGAGGTAAAGTACCAACAGGTTGGGTGTTCGCCAAGGCTAAGGAGTTGGACTGGCTGAGGTTGACATCAGGGAAACCAGATTTAGCCTGTGTGGGAGTGTTGCTTTGCTGGTCAATGACAGCCAAGGCTTCCAGCATATAATTCACCAATTCCCCTAGAGGATCTGGTGGTAGGAGGACGGGCGATTGTAGCTGGCTTGTTTGTAGCGTCTGCGGAATTATTTTAGCGGTAATATTTGTGAGTAATCCCGACTCTGTTAAATAAAGTGTACCCACCATTGCTGCACTTAAGGTTGCTCCCAGAATTAGCAGGTTAGTTAAACTACCACGGTGTTGTTCAGTCCTTTTAGTAATTGCAGTTACAGAAGCAGAATTGAATACCAGTGTACTCGTTTGCTCGTTTTTGCTTGACGACATTGCTTGAACTGCGCGATGTACTGTTTGTGGCAAAACCACTTCTGGTATTTTCATCGTCACTGTTTGCATGGGTATGTACTCTGCCCTCACAGCTTTGTTAGGACGTTTTCTACGACCCTCCAGAATGTTGTCGATCTCGGTGAAGAGATCATCCATTAAGCCTTCAGCGTAAGTCTCTATCGACAGGGTTTCCTTAGGGATTAAGTCCTCTACTGCTTCGGAAATAATTAGATGGGTGCTGGGTTCTTGTATCATAGACATCCTCTGAATCTAGCTGCTAGGAAAGGGCAAATAAACCCATAGTGAGTGAAAAATCCAGTTTTGTAATCAATAAGCTAATAACTCATCCCAGAGGAGATTGATTGAGCAATGGTATTAAATTCTACTGTGCTTTGGATAATGATTGATTATCTTACTTCAAAAATCTCTGTAATTGATCATTTTGATCCCCAAATTCCTAAGATACTCACTTTTAATGGTTTTTTGTGTCAGCCAATACTGAAAACTCTTTTTGTCCCTTGGTTTTACGGATTTCTAAATAAATCAACAAGGCATTGATATCAGCGGGGTTAACCCCACCGATACGGGCTGCTTGACCAATAGTTAAGGGTTTTACCTTGTTCAGTTTTTCTCTGGCTTCTTTGGAAAGGGTATCTATTGCTGCGTAGTCCAAATCAACAGGTAAGGAGCGATTTACTTGACGAGCAATTTGTTCAATTTGGTTTTGCTGTCTTGCTAAATATCCAGAATATTTAATATCTATTTCAGCCCCTTCTTTTTCCGCTTGGTTGAGACTGGTATTACCTAGTGCATATCTTTCCAGGTCAATGTAGTGTATGCCTGGACGACGGAGCAGGTCAGCGAGGCTGATTGAGCCTTTGATTGCTTGTTGGGTATTTTGAGCGATCGCACGTCCCACTTCCTCATGCTCTTTAATTCTAGTCGAATACAGACGTTCTTTTTCAGCCACAATTTGCTTTTGTTTGCTGGTAAATAAATCCCAACGGCGATCGTCAATTAAACCAATTTCTCGACCCAACGGTGTCATCCGTTGATCGGCATTATCAGAACGCAGCAACAACCGATACTCGGACCGACTCGTGAGCATCCGGTAAGGTTCACGTAAATCCTTTGTACACAGGTCATCTACCAATGTACCAATGTAACTTTGCTCACGAGGGAAAATTATTATTTCCTCACCCCGCACAAACCGCGCTGCATTAATACCCGCTACCAAACCTTGTGCAGCCGCTTCTTCATAACCCGTTGTACCGTTAATTTGTCCAGCACAGAATAACCCCTCAACTTTCTTGGTCATTAATGTGGGATAGCACTGGGTTCCCGGTAAATAATCATACTCTACAGCATAGGCTGGACGCAGCATTAAGCAGTTTTCTAAACCTGGAAGACTTCGCAGCATCAACAATTGCAGATTTTCTGGTAAACCAGTGGAAAATCCTTGTATGTATAATTCTGGTATATTCCGTCCTTCTGGTTCAATGAAGATTTGATGACTTTCTGTATCTGCAAAGCGGACAATCTTATCTTCAATACTGGGACAATAACGGGGTCCTTTTGCTTCTACCCAACCTCCATACACAGGGGATAGGTGCAAGTTTTCTTGAATTAACCGATGGGTTTCTTTAGTTGTCCTAGTCATGTGACAGGGTATTTGTTCCCGTTCTACCCACTCTTGGGGGTCAAAACTAAACCAGCGGACTTCTTCATCCCCCGGCTGAATTTCCATTTTACTGTAATTGACAGACCGCTTATCTACCCGTGCAGGTGTGCCGGTTTTTAATCTTCCTGTTTCAAAACCTAAGCGGTTGAGAGTTTCTGTCAAACCTAACGCCGCAAATTCTCCAGCCCGGCCTGCTTCCATAGATTTGTTACCAACCCAAATTTTACCCCCTAAAAATGTACCTGTGGTTAAAATTACAGCTTTGCATTCAAAAGCTACACCAAAGTAAGTCTCAACGCCAATTATTATTTCATCATTAGCGCCTAATACTAAATCTGTCACCATGCCTTCCCGAATTGTCAAATTTTCTTGATTTTCGACAATTCCTTTCATAACTGCTGCATATTTGCGCTTATCGGTTTGCGCCCGTAACGCCCAAACTGCTGGTCCCCGTGAAGAGTTGAGGATGCGTTTTTGTAAATAGGTGCGATCAGCCATTTTACCAATTTCCCCACCTAAAGCGTCTACTTCGTGGGTTAATTGGGATTTTGCTGGGCCACCGACTGCGGGGTTACAAGGTTGCCAAGCAATTTTGTCTAGATTAAGGGTTAACAGTAGAGTCCGACAACCTAGGCGGGCAGTAGCTAAAGCTGCTTCGCAACCGGAGTGACCTGCACCGACGACGATCACATCATAAGCGTCTTGGAATTCTACTGAATTGTGCATGGTCATAAGCAGTTAATAATTAAAAATTAAAAGTTAAAAAAGCTAATTACATTCTATAGTAATAGATTTTCTATCCCTGTTGTTGTTCCTGTTGTAGAAAATTGAATCACTCTGCTATGTTGCAACCTCTATTGCAAAGCATTGGAAATCGTCAGATAGCCGATTTCTGGAGGTTCACGCAAAATTCGTTCTGCAAGTGTTTCTCTGCCAATTTCATCTAACGGAAAATAAAAAAGCTATTACATCATCTGTATTAGACCTGTCAGGAAAATTAACTTGGTGTCAAAAAAATGTGTGAAGAAAATGGTAGAAGGGAATTTTGAGGGTGTAGCAAAAGGAAAAATCCACTAAATTAACTATATTCAAGAATATCCACA
>ERZ1034377.97-NODE-97-length-26154-cov-71.156920_pt1 | contig 26154 bp, 24 predicted proteins | sample MGYA00520584_ERZ1034377 | MGnify/ENA primary metagenome ERZ1034377 (study PRJEB33736, sample SAMEA104288464) | Azolla filiculoides | biome: Urban; feature: water surface; material: ditch water | place: Netherlands | collected 2014 ... | reverse complement strand
TGTCTTGCCCTGAAAATATTATTCCCATTTTTCAACCATCTCACTCTCCTCAACTTAACCCCATGGAGCGATTATGGCAGTTTATTAAACGTCAGTTCAAAGGTGAAAGTCTCTCACATCTCGACCAATTGCGTCAACGAGTTCAAAATGAATTAGCTCAATTATCTTCTGAGGTCATCTCCTCTTTGACCAGTTATGATTTCATCCTTGAAGCTCTGTTTCACCAAGCTTTATTCTGTGCAGCCTCATAGAGAATTGGTATGACATAATAGGTATTGTATATGCTTTTCCAGTCAATTCCTGCTGAACAAAGAACAGTTTTATATAAGGTTAGCTCGGAAACCTTTGAAGCTTTTTTGAGAGATACAGGTGAGTATAGGGGTTCTCGCCTTGCTTATGACTGTGGTACTCTAGAAAGTATGACTCCACTGTTTGAACACGAAAACCCGAAAATTCAATTTGATAGATTAATATTTGCTTTAGCTGAAGAATTAAAATTAAAATTGGAAGTGCTGGTTCTAGAACATTAAAACGTCAACGAGTGACAAAAGCAATAGAACCAGATATTTGTTATTATATCCAAAATGAGCCCAAAATTAGAGGTAAACACGAATTTAGATTTAAAAATAGACCCTGCACCAGATTTAGCAATTGAAATTTATATTACTAGCAGTCCTGTGAAGAAATTTAATGTTTATTCGGCTTTAAATGTAGCTGAGATTTGGAGCTATGATGCTGAAATTTTGAGATTTTATCAATTAGTGGAAAATGAGTGAGTATTTAGATACTTCCTAGCGATATTGAACTTAACCAACAATCAGGAAGTATGGTATTAAATATACTTCCGTGCATCCTCTTGAAGTCCGTATTTCAGGAAATGATTATATTTACATAAAGTTTCAGGTGACGGACAAGAACTGTCAACCTAAAATTAAGGATGAGATAAAGTTACTGTGGGTGCCAAATTACAAATTGCTGAAATAGCCTAATCAATAGGATTCCTAATCAATCTCACATCCCCAATGGTATGAGACAGGTTAAATTAAAATCAGCATTATTTTCATATACTCAGGCATCTACCAATTTCAAGAAACTCCCCACGCATCCCTATCGTCTTTAACCAGGCTGCTGCTCTTGTAAACAGTATTTCAGCCCTTTGTCAAGTAGGTTTTATATATGAATGACCAACAAAGAACTAACCGTAATGTTTCTTCAGGTGTAATAGCAGCCGTCTCAGCTGCGGTTGTAGCGGTAAGTGGTGGGGTAGCTTGGTTGACTTCCCAAACTCCTAATACCTCTACACCAGGAAACCCTTCTCAAAGCATTAAACAGCCTCAAAAGCCATTAACTACCAAGCCAGGTAATGAACAAAGCGCCAATATATATTGGCTGAGACCAACAGAAAAAAGCCTGGAGTTAGTTCCTCAGCCTGTTAAAATTGCTGCTGCACAACCTAACCAAGCTTTAGAAGCTGCTTTCAAAACTTTGTTAGCAGGGCCAACTGAAGGTTCAGATTCCACAACTATTCCCAAAGGAACTCAACTACTGGGACTAAAGGTGGAAAATAACGATGTTCACGTCAATTTATCAGAAGATTTTACTAGTGGTGGTGGTAGCACTTCAATGCTTGGTCGTATAGGTCAGGTTGTTTACACGGCTACAACACTCAATCCTAACGCCAAGGTTTACATTGAGGTTAATGGTAAGCAGTTAGATGTTTTAGGTGGTGAAGGAGTGGAATTACAACAACCACTCACTCGTGAAACCTTTAACAAAAATTATCCTCTTTAGTCAGTGGTCAGTGGTCAGTGGGTTATTAGTTTTCTTTGCAACTGACAACTGACTAATTTTTAGATTTACTTGGCAGGCTGAAGTTTTAGACTACTTGTTGCACTATTTCTGGTGGTATAGACAACGTTTCTCTCATCAGGATTAACCCGCATGTAAGTAATCAGAGTTTTAACAATGACTTATGTCATAGATAGATTAATAGTTAATCAGGGTTAATTCGCATCAAAGGTTGACCATATTCGATAGGTTCGCCATTTTGCACCAAAATTTCCATTACCTGTCCAGAAACTTCTGCTTCAATTTCATTCATCAGCTTCATTGCTTCAATGATACAGACTGATTGACCACTGCGGACGCGATCACCTACTTCCACAAATGGCGGTTCACCAGGTGCAGGTGCGCGGTAAAAAGTTCCTACCATGGGAGATTGCACCTCTACAAATCTGGCTGAAGGCGTATTCACTGACAAAGGTGATTGCCCCCCACCTACAGAATTATCACGGCTGGCGGCCGCTTCTGGTAGCTGTGTGGATGCTATTTGGTTTCCTGTTGTCACCGATGTCAATCCCGAACCAACCACACCGCCTAGTGTTGCTTGACCCACTGACAATACAGGAGTGACACCTTTACGTACTGTTAACTCAAAATCGTCGCTTTTGAGGGTTACTTCGGCAATATCCGTTTGTGCAATAGTTGCCAGTAGTTGGCGGATTTCATTAAAGTCTAATGGCACAGTTTTTTTTCCTCGACCTAACCGTAAATGAGAATCTTAAGTGTGGCAGGGATTAAAATCCCTATATATATAAACAAGGGATTGAAATCGGTGTCACCAATTTTCGATTTTGGATTTGTAATTGGAAATAATAATTGCCTATTACCCATTACTTAATCACTATTCCAAGTTGGTATCAGGAGAAATCAAAATTATTCCCTGCCCAAGTATTTATCTTCCCTGGTATCTATCTTTATACGTTCTCCTTGGGTAATAAACAAGGGAACCATTATTGTTGCACCAGTTTCCACAATTGCGGGTTTAGTGCCACCTGTGGCAGTATCACCTTTAATACCAGGATCAGTTTGCACAACTTCCAGAACTACAGAATTAGGTAGTTCCACTTCTAGAACTTGTTCACCCCAACGAATAACGTTGGCTTCCATACCTTCCTTAAGGTACTTTACGCGATCCCCAATTTGTGCAGCACTCAATCTACCTTCTTCATAAGTTTCCATATCCATAAAGACAAATTCTTCACCTTCTTTATAGGTATGCTGCATCGTGATCTTTTCCAACGTAGCTTGGGGTACTGTTTCTCCAGCCCTGAACGTTCTTTCTACCACACTCCCGTTCTGGACATTTTTCAGCTTAGTTCTGACAAAAGCAGAACCCTTCCCAGGCTTAACGTGGAGAAATTCAACGACTCGCCATACAGACCCGTCTAGGACAATAGAAACACCGGGTCGAAAATCATTACTGGAGATCATGAAACTTTCAATTTTTGCAAGACAATCGGCATTTATTGTACCCTTCAAAGGTAGTCAGTTATCAGTTACTAGTGACCAGTTATCACGGTTTATTGTTCACTGTTCACTGTTACCTGCCTTGTTAACTCCTAAGTATCAAAAGACTACTGATAAAAAACTCAAGACTCAGGACTGTTACTATGGGAAGATTATTCATGGGTGATTTCCTCCTCAACAATTTATTTGATGCTGCATTTGAGCAAATCCATGTTTAACTTATTAAAGTCCTGGCTGAAACACAGCCTAAGGGCAATACTCCTGGTAACAATACTTTTAGGCATAAGTACAGTCGGGTGGACTTTTTCCAGTTACGCCGCCCTGCCATCTGGGAATGCAATTACCGACGGCAAAGCTTTGTTAAGGTATGCACTCCCCATAGATAATCAACCAGTCAGAAAACTGCAAGCTAGTTTAGAAGACATTTCTAACCAACTACGTGCCAATAAGCGTTGGGGTGCAGTTTCCAGAGACCTCAGCCAAGCATCACGGATTCTCGATAAACCCTCCCAAATCTTAGCAAGCGTTCCCGAAGAACGCCAGCCCCAAGCTTCAGCTTGGATTACTGAGTTAAAATCTGGCATAGCAGAACTGCAAGAAGTAGTCAAAAACAAACAAAAAGACCCTATTGTTGAAGGCAGAGCCAAATTACTCAGCCTCATTACCTTGCTAGAAGAATCAATGGTGAAGAAATTCCCCTTTGAAGTCCCTGCTGAATACAGCAATTTACCACAACTTAAAGGTCGTGCCACCATCGCCTTCAAAACCAACAAAGGCGATCTTACCGTAGTCGTAGATGGTTATAGCGCCCCTGTCACTGCTGGTAATTTTGTCGATTTAGTACAACAGGGTTTTTACAACGGTTTAGAATTTACCCGTTCTGAAGAATCTTACGTATTACAAACTGGAGATCCAGAGGGCAAAGAACTCGGTTTTATCGATCCCAAAACAGGTAAATATCGGGCTATTCCCTTAGAGATTTTAGTAGAAGGTGAAAAAGAACCCACCTATGGCATTACTCTCGAAGATGCTGGACGTTATCTTGATATGCCAGTATTGCCTTTTTCCTCCTTTGGTGCATTAGCAATGGCACGTCCTGAAAGTGATGCCAACGGTGCTTCTTCTCAAGTTTTCTTTTTCCTCTTTGAACCAGAACTGACTCCCGCAGGACGTAATCTTTTAGATGGTCGCTATACTGTGTTTGGCTATCTGACAGAAGGTAAAGAGATTTTAGATAAACTCAAAGCTGGTGACAAAATTGAATCAGCTAACGTTGTTCAAGGCATTGAAAATTTAGTTCAGCCTCAACCAGCATAATCAATTTTGGATTATAGATTTTGGATTTTGGATTAATTCTGAAATCTGAAATCTAAATTAGTTATTAATCATTAGTTATTTATCTAACCTGTAAGCGAAAAATCAATTGTGAATAGTGATTTATCTTACCTACAAGTTCGAGATATTGGTGAACAAGGTATTTTAGAAAGATTACAACGCTTTTGTCCACCAGAAATTATTGGTGATGATGCGGCGGTTTTGGCTATAACAGCACAAGAATCTTTGGTTGTTACCACAGATATGCTAGTTGATGGCGTGCATTTTAGTGATATTACCACCTCACCAGAAGATACTGGTTGGCGTGCATCTGCCGCAAATTTATCAGATTTAGCTGCTATGGGTGCTTTTCCCTTGGGTATCACCGTCGGGTTAGGGTTACCTGGAGATTTAGCTGTGAGTTGGGTGGAAAGACTATATCAGGGAATGACAGAATGCTTGCAAAAGTACAATGTGCCTATCCTTGGTGGTGATATTGTACGATCGCCCATCACCACTTTAGCAATTACCGCCTTTGGTCAAGCCAACCCCAATTTCATTATCCGTCGTTCAACGGCACAGGTGGGAGATGCAATCATCGTCACAGGTATACACGGAGCCTCCCGTGCAGGCTTAGAATTACTCCTCAATCCCCAAATATGTCAAAACCTCGAAAGTGAAGAAAAAGCAGCTTTAATCAAAGCACACCAGCGCCCCAACCCCCGTTTGGATGTCATACCCATCCTTCAAGAAATTTTCACATCCCCCTGCCCTATTTCCATCTCTGGTATGGACAGTAGCGATGGTTTAGCAGACGCTGTATTACAAATCTGCCGTGCTAGTAGAGTAGGTGCGATTTTAGAACAGAGTAAAATTCCTCTACCATCAGCTTTTCATAAGTGGCTAACACCAGGGCAATGGCTTCACCCGCCGCAGGCATGGCTAAATTATGCCCTATACGGTGGCGAAGATTTTGAATTAGTCCTGTGTTTACCACCACCAGCCGCATTAACATTAGTCCAAAAATTAGGTGCAGGTGCATCCATAATAGGCACAATTACACCAGGATTAACAGTCATATTACACCATGAAAACGAAAGAATCCCCGACCAAGCCCTAAGTCTCAGTCAGGGATTTCAACACTTTAGTTAGTTGTCAGTGGTCAGTAGTTAGTAGTGAGTAGTTTCTTATTTCCAATCACCAATTACCAATCACCTTAGACCCATTTTTGGGCTACTAATTCAGCCAAATCTAGAACTCGTTGGCTGTAACCCCACTCATTGTCATACCATGCCATGACTTTCACCATGTCATTGCCCATCACCATAGTCAAGTTGGCATCAACAATAGAAGACTCATTTGTACCTTGATAATCAGAAGATACAAGTTGAAGTTCACTATAGCCTAAAATGCCTTTAAGAGAACCTTCAGAAGCATCTTTGAGAGCTTGGTTAACTTCTTCAGTAATAGTGCGCTTCTCAACCTGAACCACAAAATCCACCATCGAAACGTTGGGGGTAGGTACACGCAAAGCTACACCATTCAGCTTACCCTTCAAGGCTGGAAGTACCAATGCCACTGCTTTTGCCGCACCAGTAGAAGTAGGAACAATGTTAATAGCTGCTGCTCTTGCACGACGTAAATCACGGTGAGAAGCGTCTAGCAAACGCTGGTCTCCAGTGTAGCTGTGGGTAGTGGTCATTGTGCCTTTGATGATGCCAAATTTCTCATTTAACACCTTGGCAATGGGAGCCAAACAGTTAGTAGTACAGCTGGCATTACTAATGATGTTGTGTAAGTTGTGATCATAATCATGATGATTCACACCCATCACAAAAGTACCATCTTCATTTTTACCAGGGGCGGTAATCAGAACCTTCTTAGCACCAGCATTTACGTGCCTCATTGCCCCTTCTTTGCTGGTAAAAACACCAGTTGATTCAATAATCAGGTCAATGTTCCACTCTTTCCAGGGCAAGTTATCTGGGTTGCGATCAGATACGCATTTAATCGTCTTACCGTTAACAGTGATGGAATTATCATCAGCAGTAATATCGGCATTTTGTAACCTCCCCAGCATAGAGTCATATCTGAGGAGGTGAGCATTGGTTCTAGGGTCAGAGGTATCATTGATAGCCACAAGCTCAATTTGGCTATTTTCTCTACCCACCCAGCAGCGTGCGAAGTTCCGTCCAATTCGCCCGAAACCGTTGATTGCAACTCTAATCACAGTGTCTTGCCCTCTGTATTTATGCCTATAAGTTGATATCGTTGACCCCAATCATATCGCAAAGGGGGGGAGTCTTTATAACCATAAAGTGTTAGATATAAAAAAAACACATAATTTATTCAGAATTATTTGTGTAAAGGTTGTGATTGACGATGTAGGATCTGACGGTATCAGGTACTAAATCACCAATTGCACAACCTTGGCGACAAAGTTCACGCATTATACTGGACGAAAATCTAAGTAAAGGTGTATGCAGTAATTGCCAATTAATGATATATGATTGTTCTTTAAGTTGTTGCTCCACTTGCTTGCAGATTGACTCACTTTGAGGTATAGTCTCACCACCTAGCAGTCGGGGTGCAATTAACCAATCACACATTTGTGCTAGTTCTGGTCCACGATACCAACGGGGTAAAGTTTGGAATGTATCCAAACCAATAATCCAGTACCAATGAGTATTTGGGTAACAAGCAGATAATTCAATCAGGGTGTTGATAGAGTATGAAGCCCCAGAGTGCTTTTTCTCAATGAGTGAGACAGTAAATCTTGGGTGGTGTTTCGTGGCTAGTTGCAGCATAGCTACCCGATGCTCAAATAAAGCTGCTTGTTTATGAGGAGGATTTTTTGAGACTACCCAAATTACCTGTTCTAGATGTAATTGTTCCAACGCTGTTTTGGCCACAAGCAGATGTCCCCAATGAATTGGGTCAAATGTGCCACCAAAAATCGCTACTTGTTGCATCCAGTTCAGAACTTGGGAATTATTAGGTGAGATGGATAGAGAGGGCGTTTGTATCTAGACTATCAACTTGAGTCCAGAGATATCTTTCTACAACTGGTTGAATAATATTTTCACTCCCAATGTACTATTGTAGTCAACTCAAGCTGAGGCTGAAGGCAATCTCAAATCAGCCACTAATTCCAGTAAGGTAAATAAAAATATGTGTTCACAATTACAAGAAAGATTTCCCCGATGTAGCCCCAATTTTCAGAATGATCATATAAAGATATCAGCAATAGAAAAAATCTCGGTTGAGGGTAATATTCTTTTCAACAAACAAAACCAAAGTAAAAAATTAACCCTTTATTCACCCATGACTATGTGACAGGACCCGTATCTGTAAAAATCAAAATCCTGTTATGATACCCGTGTCATTTGTAAAGATTGTTTGGTGTGGTGTTAGAGGAAAAAAAGATGAACAATTCTATAGATTTTAGCGGTAGACCATTTCATTTCATAGGGATTGGCGGCATAGGAATGTCTGCGCTGGCTTATGTTTTAGCAAAGCGTCAGTTGCCAGTATCCGGTTCTGACTTGCGTACTAATCAAATTACCCGTAAGTTAGAATCTCTAGGCGCTCACATTTTTAGTAGACAAGAAGCCAGGAATCTTGAATTCTTTCGTCCCCAAGTATCGACTAATGGAATATTACTAAATTCTCAAGAACAACTGTCTGCTACCAAAACAATATTACCCCAAGTAATTTGTTCCACAGCTATTAACACGAATAATTTAGAATACAAAGCAGCCCTAGAATTGGGTTGTCCGATTTTACACCGTTCAGATGTATTAGCAGCCTTGATTGCTGATTACTACAGCATTGCTGTCGCAGGAACTCACGGCAAAACTACAACCACTAGCATCATTGGTTATATGCTGCTACAAGCTGGTCTTGACCCAACTATTTTGGTTGGTGGTGAAGTTAACGCTTGGGAAGGTAATGCTCGATTAGGGGAAAGTAAGTATCTAGTAGCTGAGGCAGATGAATCAGATGGTTCACTCGTCAAACACTCCCCAGCTATTGGAGTTATTACTAATATTGAACTAGATCATCCCGACCACTACGAGAATTTAGAAGAAGTAGTAGACACTTTCCAAAAATTTGCCCAAGGTTGCCAAATTTTGGTAGGTAGCATTGATTGTGACACAGTGCGCGATTGCTTCGATCGTCCAGGACAACGCCTGAAGCCAACTATTAGTTACAGTCTACATCCAGAAACCAACGCCGATTATACAGTCACCAATATTGACTATCGTGCTGATGGGACAACAGCACTAGTTTGGGAAAAAGCCAAAGCTTTAGGTGTATTGAATTTACGCCTCCTGAGTCGGCATAATCTCAGCAATGGTCTAGCAGCAGTTGCTGTAGGACGCTCTCTGGGTTTAGAATTTGGGGAAATCGCCAAAGGTATCGCTACCTTTGAAGGTGCAAGACGGCGCTTTGAGTTCCGGGGGGAAGCGGCTGGTATTACCTTCATTGATGATTATGCCCATCACCCTAGCGAAATTCGTGCAACTCTTGCGGCAGCAAGTCTCCAAGCTAGACCAGGACAACGGGTAGTTGCTATTTTCCAACCACATCGTTATAGTCGTACACTCACATTTTTAGACCAATTTGCTGGGTCATTTGCCCACGCTGACTTAGTCGTATTGACTGACATTTACAGTGCTGGTGAAGCCGATTTAGGACAAATTAGTGGTGAACAACTGGCAGATGAAATTGCCAAGCAACATCCCCAAGTTATTTATCAACCAACTCTATCTTCTATCCGTGAATTATTGTTGTCAACGCTACGCCCTGGAGACTTAGCACTATTTTTAGGTGCAGGTAATTTGAATCAGGCAATTCCTGAAGTCATTGCCACACTTCGTGAACCTGCTACGGCGACATCCTAAGTAGACCCAACTTGCTAGGTTTTCTCTGTGATTCAATTCTTCATCTAGCAATAGTTTCAGCATTTAATATTAGTACCGTAGGAATACGGCAATATTTTGTAACGAAAATTCGCAAAAAAGTAAATATGACAACCTCCCAGGTATCTGGAAACGTCTGCATGATTTCTGCTTTGACTACCAATAAACAGGAAAAAGCCAATTTAACTGAAAGAAACATAATTCACTTACCTGGCACTGATTGTGTGATCAAATCCGCAGCTTCTTTATCAGCATTTACTTCCTATAGAGTTGGGGGATCTGCTGAATGGTATGTCGCCCCCCGCAGTTTAGAAGCTCTACAAGCAAGTATTGAGTACGCAAAAGACCTAAATTTGCCAGTAACCATACTTGGAGCAGGTTCTAACTTATTAGTAAGTGATCAAGGTATACCGGGCTTAGTGATTGCTAGTCGTCATTTTCGTTCTAAGCACTTCGACTTACAAACAGGTCAATTGACAGTTGCTGCCGGAGAATCTATTCCTAGCTTGGCATGGGAAGCAGCAGATTTAGGATGGCAAGGTTTAGAGTGGGCTGTTGGTATCCCCGGAACCGTTGGTGGTGCTGTTGTTATGAATGCAGGAGCGCATAATAGCTGCATTGCAGATATGTTAGTTAGTGCTGAATTACTCTCACCAGATGGTAGATTAGAAACTATTACCCCTGCTGAATTAGGTTATCAATACCGAAGTTCATTATTACAAAGGGGTAAACGCATAGTCACTCAAGCTACTTTCCAACTCCAGCCAGGAGCAGATCCAGCAAAAGTCCTAGCCACAACCAAAGAACATAAACAACATCGGCTGACTACCCAACCTTACAACTATCCTAGTTGTGGTAGTGTTTTCCGCAATCCTAAAACTTATTCTGCTGGCTGGTTGATTGAACAAGCTGGTTTAAAAGGCTACCAAATTGGTGGAGCGCAAGTTGCCCAACTTCACGCCAATTTTATCGTTAATCGTGGCGGGGCTAAAGCCAGCGATATCTTCTGTCTTATTAGTCATATTCAACGTGAGGTACAAGAACGTTGGTCCATTTGGTTAGAGCCAGAAGTTAAAATGATCGGCGAGTTTCAACCAGTGGGTTGATAGGGACAGGTGACAGGTGAGAGAAAATAACTTTTACCAATTACCAATCACCAATTACCAATTACCCATTACCTACCACATCTATAATTGAATTTGATTTGTTATTCAAAGTATAAGTGGACAACTAATTATGACAGCAGGAAAAGGCCAGGGATTTGGTTTTGGACTAGGAAAAATGAAAGAACTAGCGGCAGCTTTTCAAAAAGCACAGCAAGTTCAAGAAGGAGCAAAGCGTCTCCAGGAAGAATTAGAGCAAATGGAGATCCAAGGAGAGTCTGGTGGTGGACTAGTCAAGGTTATTGTCAGCGGCAACCAAGAACCCAGAAGAGTAGAAATTTCCCCAGATGCTTTGGGTGAAGGTGCAGATGTACTTTCTGATCTGATAACAGCGGCTATGAAAGATGCCTACAATAAGTCCACTGCTACAATGCGGGAACGCATGGAAGACTTGACTAGTGGGTTAGAACTTCCAGGATTGTAGTTAATTAGTAATTAGTTATTAGTCAGTGGTCATTAGTCATCAGTCGATGGTCAGAGGTTAGTAGCAAAACAACTGACTATTTATAACTGACTACTGACACCCAAAAGGAAATTTATGGCTTACAAGTTACTGTTTGTCTGCTTGGGTAATATTTGCCGATCACCCTCAGCAGAAAATATTATGAATCATCTGGTTTCACAGGCTGGGTTGAGCGATCGCATTTATTGTGATTCTGCTGGTACTTCTAGTTATCACATTGGTAGTCCATCTGACCGACGTATGAGTGCGGCTGCTGTGTCTAAGTTGGGAATTAAACTCCTTGGTCAAGCTCGTCAGTTTCAAACATCAGACTTCCAAGAGTTTGATTTAATTCTGGCAATGGATAAGGACAACTATAAAAATATCCTGGCTGTTGACTCTTCAGGACAATATCACCATAAAGTCCGCTTGATTTGTGATTTTTGTTCTAGACACACTCTCAAAGAAGTTCCTGACCCCTATTATGGCGGAACAGAAGGATTTAATCAGGTGATTGATCTCCTCATTGATGCTTGTGAAGGTCTACTGGAGTACGTTAACAGCGTGTAGGGTGATGAGGAAGATGGGGGAGATGGGGAATAATCTATTCCTCCTGAACTCCTAAACTGCTATTATTCGACCAGTCCATGCTTCATTGCAAAACGCACGAGTTCGGCTCGATTGCTCGTTAAAGTTTTTCTCAATAAACTGCTGACATACTTTTCTACTGTTCGTGGACTCAGGTGTAATTGATTACCTATATCGGCATTAGATAAACCATGCGTCAATAATTCTAGAACTTCTTGTTCTCTAGTCGTTAGTGATGAGAGCAGTTTAGGTGCATGAATTTGGGTAGATAAGGCATGATTACTATCTCGGAGTTTTCCGGTTATGGAAGTCTCTAGATTGTCTTGATGAGGAAAACGGTACTCTGATTGAATAATTTGCGAGCGCTCTAGTAAATTCCTAATCGCTGCTGCTAACTCTTCTAATTCAAAAGGCTTAGGTAAATATAAATCGCAGCCTGATTGATATCCGAGAATTCTTTCTTGGGTTTTAGTTCGTTCTGTTAACAAAATTACAGGTAATAACCTAAACTCCGCTTTTTGACGCACCCGACGCACTAATTCATAGCCATTCAACCGTGGCATGACAATATCTGTAACAATTAAATCAGGATTGTTCTCTTCTACCATAGCCAAAGCCTCTTGACCGTCATCAGCCATAATCACTGAATAGCCAGACAGTTCAAGATAATCGCTAATAGATAGACGAGTACCCAAGTCGTCATCCACTACAAGGATTTTTAAGGCCATGGACAGTACACCCCTAGCATTTTTGTTCTCCAGCAATTTGCTTTTGATGAACACTATCAATATAAACTGGTAATAATAGTGTTCTTATGTTTCATACTATGACAGGATTACTTACCAATGACTGCATTTAGGATGATTTATAAAGAAAATCTTAAATGCTTAGGAAGTTTTCATAAAACTTAATATACTTAACCAGGAATCACAATGCTATAATAATGGATTGAATTAAATGTAAACTCAATTGGCTCAGTCTAGTTATTTAAATTACAGATTATCTTTAAATAAAATTTAATACAACGACAATTTCCAATGAGTGACAAAAACGAAGGTTTTAAAGTTATTACCGACAATCGACAAGCCCGTTATTTGTATGAAATCTTAGAAACCTACGAAGTGGGAATTCAACTTACAGGTACTGAGGTAAAATCCATCCGTGCGGGTAAAGTTAATCTCAAAGACGGCTATGGGTTGATTCGCAATGGCGAAGCATGGTTGATAAATGCACATATTTCTCCATACACTTCTAGTGGACAATATTTTAATCATGAACCACGCCGCACACGAAAATTATTGCTGCATCGTCAAGAAATCCGCAAGCTAATTGGTAAGGTGGAACAGCAAGGTTTAACTCTAGTGCCGTTGAAAATGTATCTTCAAGGGGGCTGGGTAAAACTGAGTATCGGCTTGGGTAAAGGCAAGAAAGTTCACGACAAGCGCGAAGATATAAAACGCCGTCAAGATCAGCGTGATATTCAAAGAGCAATGAAAAGTTATTGAGAAACTGGCGTGTAGATGAATCTTCTACTAGTCTGTAAACCCAAAAATGACCAAAAATAGGGTGTGGGGTGTAGGGAAAAATAGTTTACGACTTGATAACTGAGAAGTCGTCGTACAAAATAAATTTCACATTTCGGGAAGGCAAGAGGAAACTCTTAACATGGAACAGAACAACATTCTGGGGATTTCTATATTTTTGGCAAAATGTATAATTAGGGCTTGATCAGGTACAGAATCTAAATTGAAACCTAGAACACCGATTCAGTATTCAAAATTATGAATAAAAACCCAGTCTTTTCTCATTGATTCAACGAAATATCAAGCTTCCCCGTTACATAAATTCGGTTGTTGGGATTAATGAATCGGTGTTCTAGACCGCAAGAGAGTTGTACTCCTGACTCCTGACTCCTGCTGTAACTGATAACTGATTTAAGTATGTCCTGAGCCTGATTTAAGACAAAACCTAGTTTATAGCTGTAGATTGATTAACCCGATTTTGGGAATAGATACAGTGGTGAGAGTCAGGTATAAGGCAAGGCACTTTCACCATGAAAAGTAATTTCACCAGAACTATTGGCGCTGGAGTTCTCACTTTGAGTATGGGAATCTTACCCGTAAGTCTACCAGCGCAAACGCAAGTAACTCCACCCAGAACTGATGCTTTACCCAACAGAACTGTTTATGATGATCCTAATCATGTGAATTGGGGTTGGCTAGGACTGATTGGGCTAATAGGTCTAGCTGGTTTACTGGGTAAAAGACGTGAAGAAGAACCAACCCGTTATCCTGACCCCAATGCACCAGGGGCTACTACTTACAGAGACTAATTTGGATTTTAGAGTTTAGATTTGGGATAAAGGATGCTGAGTGTGAGTTGGTTTTGGCAATTTATGGATCAAAAAATAGTCGGTTGTCAGAAAAAATGATACTGACAACTAGACTTTATTACTGATGAATCTTACTTGAGTCCAGGTTCTGGGTTAGGTTGGTTTGTGGTTTGAGACAAAGGTGTCCAATAGCTAGCAACCAAAGCAACCATGAGCCACCAAAGGGTATTAAGTGAGGGACGATACCAGACGGTATCTACCATGCCATGAGCAAGCATACCTAGCAAAGCAGCGATTGCTCCAATTACCCAAAATCCTTCTATACTTCTTGATTCACGAAATCGTTGTAGTTGTATAAAAGCTGTATTAAAAGTGACAATTATTAACCAGAGAAAACAAGCTAAACCCATAAAACCAGTTTCCACAGCCACTTCTAAAAAAATCGAATAGGCGCTCAAAGCAGTATAGCGGGGTTGTTGGTAAAGAGGATAAACCTTGTTAAAAGAATGGTGTCCAGGGCCAATACCAATAATGGGGCGATCGCCTATCATCCTAAAGACAGCATCCCAAACATTTCGGCGAAAATTATTACTACTATCTTGACGGTCTGCAAAAATACTCACAACCCGCAAGCGCACAGGTTCAACAAAAATCATAGCCAGCACCAATACCCCAATTAAACTACCGAGAATAATTGGTAATGACCAAGTGCGCCAAAATGGTGGCATTTCTAGACTCCACCAATAAACCAACAAGGCCATTCCGGTTAAAAATGCTACTACTAAAGCAATCCAGCCCCCACGGCTATAAGTGAGAACCAAACAGATAGTATTAACAGCAAACATTGTTACAGCTAAAGTTTTCTTGAACCAGCCTTGCCAAGCAAAAATCGCCACTAAGCTTAAAACAACGGCTGGTAGGAGATATCCTGCCAATAAATTGGGATTACCTAAATAACTATAAACCCTTGTCGTTTTGGAGAGAGGAGACTCTGGATCAACCCAAGTCGCCAATGCTTTTGCACCAAAAAACCATTGCCTGATACCATATACACTGACAATCAGGGATGTGTGTAAATAAAGAGTGATCAGCCAAGACCGCATGCGGGAAAACCTCAGCACCCTTGCGCAGACAGTAAAAAGTAATAGATAGAGTGATAATGTCGCCAAATCACTCAAAGCTGCCTTTTTCACAGGAGATAAAGCAGTAGCGATTGCCGCAATTCCCCAATAAAGCAATACCAACAGATGAATAGGGGTTACAGAAGCTACATTTACAGAAGTTGTCTCATCAGATAAAGTGAGCAACAGCCAGAATCCTATACAAGCCAGCAACAACACCAGCATTAAAGTAGTGGATACAAAAGGTGCTAAAGCATAGACGAGACTAAGAAGAGCAGCTGCTATAGTATCTCCCCACTGCATCAACAGACTGGTTTGGCGCCAAGGACGTAAAATCCCGACCATAAAGCGATGCAGGTAACTGGTATTCAGATATTCTTTGAGCGGTAGAGAGGATAAAGTAAATCTTTGCCAGACTAAATTCATAAAACGTTGTCACCAAACAGCACCTATTGTGTGCAGAACTTGGCCTCAATCATAATCCGAGTGCTATATAAAGATAACAACCAAGATGGGCAATTGGAAAATTAGGAATTTTTTATAGCAACCGCCAAGATAGTTAGGACTTCAACAGATGATAGAACTTAAACACTAAAAGACTTTTAACTCTGTGATCTGTCATCTTTAACCTGTAACCTGTCACTAGACATCATTCATAAATTCAGAATTAATTCGTAAATTCAGAATTAGTATTCGATTGCAATGGTAAAGACATCACATAGCGGTATCCTGATTCTGGTGAACCTTGAATAACAATTTGTCCACCATGCTGTTCTGCTAGTTGACAGCTAAGTAACAAACCCAATTTTTCACGAGACAGATGACCAGAAACATTGGCTAAATTCTGATTTGAAGCATCAACTAAGATTCCTGATGGCTCATCCATCAAACTTTCTGACTTCTGCAATATTTCTGGCAAATTCTCCTGATTGTCTGCGTCAATATTATACTTTCTAGGCTCATCCAATATGTCGAATATTGATAAGGAGTCGAGACGGAAGTAAGGGTCTATCTCAGTAACTCCATCTCCTAACCATGGATGGGAAACCCAAACAGTAATGGAGAGTGTATCTTCTTTGTCAGAAATGTGAACACGCACAATACTACCCGTAGCAGAAAGTTGAATCACACTAAATAGTAGGTGATAAACCATCTGCCGTACTTTATCTTTATCTAAATACCAAATGCGATTGCGTCCTGGTTCTACAGACAGACGGATATCTTGTTCTCGACGAACAGTTACTTCTGATAGGGTATTGATAGCTTGTTGACATAGCATTTCCACATCTACAGGAGCTAAATTCAGCCCAGATGAAGTATCACATAGTGTTCGTAATTCAGTAATTTCATTGACTAAAGAAAGTAGATATCGTCCACTGTGTTGAATAATTTCTAGATATTCTCGCTGTTTAGTTGTTAAAGGCCCATAAATTTCTCGTCCCAGAACACCAGCCATACCAAGTACAGAGGTTAAGGGTGTACGCAACTCTTGAGTTAGCTGTCCTAATAATTCTAGTTTGATCTGCTGAGTCGAACCAGAGTTAGTGTTTAGATTGGGAGGGGAAATTTTCAGATCAATTATCTGTTCTTGGGGGAATGGCAGTCCAGGAATATTTCTGCTACTGGCAGTTTGTAATTTCCCTTGCAGCAATCGGTTGCGCTCAAATTCGCTCATACTCCAACGAGCAATGATTTGCAAAAACTCAATGTCTCGCTCTGTAAAATTTCGCGGCTGGCGATCCATCACTCCTAATGCACCTAAGCAATACCCAGAAGCATCAATTAATGGTACTCCCAAATAGGAACGGATGCCATAATGCTGAACTAACTTACTAGTGGATATTTGTATATTCTCAGTAGTTACCGTATCATTAATAACCAATGCTCTTAAAGTTTCTACTACTTGGGTGCAAAAAGATTCCTGTCGTAATAATTGACGGTTTTTGGCTAGATCATTCATCAGCCCCAATCTTGATAAACCCACTGCTGATTTGAACCAGTGGATTTCCTGATCTATAAATCCTAAAATACAAATTTCTGCTGCTAAAAAGTGGGCAGCCGTTTGAGTAGCTTCTTCAAATATGGGGATAGTTTCTGGTAGACGCAAACCTAACTCTGACAAGATTTTGATGCGTTGTTGTTCTTTTGTTTCTAGAGGATTCCAACCATTATCCAGGGCAAATAGTTTATTTTCAGGCTCTATCATTACCATTGCTACCTTGATATTTTTCAGATTATGTCAATTTTGTAACCGCAGTTATCAGATTACTATTTCCTATTCTTTAGGATTCCCCAATTTGAACTTTAATCAACACTTCTGAGTAGAAAAGTTTTACTTATTTTTCACAATTAGTGAGAATATTTTTTAATTTTTATTAAATACTGGTGCTATATTATAGATATAACTCTGAATTATTACTGGGAAATATCCTATGTAAGAATTCAGGAGTCAGGAGTTAGAATCTTTGACAAATTGGTTAATTAGACCTATTGCAGAATTAATTTTATGTAACAATGAAGGGTTGTCTTTGTTCTAGCTAAAAGAAGTTAGAGTCACACGGTTATGTTTGAATTAGCGAGCCCAAAGAACACCAAGAACACATAAAATCTAAGGATCTCTATCATACCACAGAAACAGTTTTGCAACAGGTCTATTATCAACTAGGTATTTTTGGCTTTAGCCTGAAAAGGCTTACTGCTGATGGCTGTTCGCGTAGCGTGCCGTTAGGCATTACCTGAATGCTTATCCTATCTATTCCCAAATCAATCCTCAATATCCAATAATCAATTACCAGCCTAAACTAAATAAGTAGCAACTTATTCCACTTAAATTTTGATACTAGCAATCTAAAAAACCAAATGATTATTACAGTTCCTTTTGTAGACCTGAATTTACAACATCAACCGATTCAAGCTAAATTGCAACAAGCCATTGAGGATGTATTAGTAAAGGGAGATTTTATTTTAGGTCAACCTTTATCCGATTTTGAGACTGCGTTTGCAGTAGCATCTGGTACAAAATATGGAATTGGTGTGGCATCTGGAACCGATGCGATCACACTGGGTCTACAAGCTTGTAACATCGGTGCTGGTGATGAAGTTATTTTACCAGCTAATACCTTTATCGCCACATTGATAGGTGTAGTTAGTGCAGGGGCTAAACCAATTTTGGTAGATTGTAACCCCAAAACAGCCTTAATTGATTTAGAAGCAGCAGCTAAAGCCATTACCCCCCAAACCAAAGCCATTATTCCCGTACATCTCTATGGTCAAATGGTATCACCCAGTCAATTATTAGACTTTGCTAATACCTACAAGATTTTAATTTTTGAGGATGCAGCCCAGGCACATCTAGCCGAACGGGAAGGATATCGTGCTGGTTCAGTGGGGATAGCAGCAGCCTTTAGCTTCTATCCCAGCAAGAATTTGGGAGCATTTGGAGATGGAGGGATGGTAGTAACGAATAATCCAGATGTAGCCACAAAAATGCGACGATTGCGAAATTATGGCTCATCTCAAAAATATGTACATATTGAACCTGGTACAAATAGCCGCTTAGATACCTTACAAGCAGCCATATTACACCAGAAATTACCCTATTTATCTCAGTGGAATAGCGCTCGCCTGAACATTGGACAGAGGTATGATATAGAACTAGTACCTTTAGCCTCTGCTGGTATTATTCCCATACACAACCAAAGCGGTACAGGACACATATATCATCTTTATGTGGTCAAAATTGATGACTCTTGTCCTATCCAACGTCAACAACTGCAAGGACAATTAACAGCAGCAGGAATTCAAACCGGCATTCATTACCCCATTCCTTGCCATCTTCAACCCGCATTTAATTATTTAGGTTATCAACAAGGCAACTTTCCCCAATCAGAACAGCTATCCCAACAAATATTATCCTTACCTATCTACCCTGGTTTGAACAATAGCCAAATCACAGAAATTGTCACTGCTATTTATTCGATCTTGAAAATTAAATAAAACTGAATTTAATTCATTTTACGTAAGTATTCAGCTAATGCCTAACGGCACGCTACGCGAACAGCAGTCGGCTTTTTCAGCCTAAAGCCAAAAATACCTATTTGATAATTAACCAATTTCTCAAACATTCTGACTCCTGACTCCATGACTTATTACCATTTTACTTAGTCACCAATAACCAGTATTGAGAGCATTTTTAAAATTTGAATTAACACTATGGTACTACAGCAACAAATTAAAAACCGCAACACAATCCAATTGTTAAACTGGGGAATTTTAGTAACTTCACTTCTGCTTTATGCTCCTATATTGCTACATTGGATAGATGGTTGGCTGCACAAAAGTATCAGTATAGAACATGAATATTTCAGCCACGGTATGATTGGTCTGCCTTATGCTGGTTATCTAACTTGGACAAACCGGAAACAGTGGCAACGGCTACCGAATATTAACCATCCTGTCAGCATGGGCTTATTCATAATAGGCATAATTTTCTATCTAAGTGGTGTAGCTGAATGGGTTAATCTATCCTTACCCATCATCTTGATAGGACTGTGCTTATGGTTCAAGGGAATCCCAGGGTTAAAATTACAAGGATTTTCCCTGTTATTAGTATTTTTAGCTACACCAACAGCATTACCTTATTTAATCACTCCCTATACATTTCCTCTGCAAAGCTTTATTGCTGGTACAGCCGCCTTTATCCTCAATCAGTTTGGCATGAAAGTTATGGTTGATGGAATAAACTTATACGTGGGTGCAAGAATTGTAGAAGTTGCACCCTATTGTGCTGGGTTGAAAATGTTGTTTACCACTGTTTACGTTGGTTTGATGCTGCTTTATTGGACAGATGCCTTATCTTCACGACGTATAACGTTTACTTTTTTATCTATTGCCATGGTTATCAGTATAACTGCTAATATCATACGTAACACTTTATTGACCTTGTTTCACGGCACTGGTCAAGAAGGTGCTTTTGCATGGCTGCATGAAGGTTGGGGTGGGGATCTCTACTCTGCTTGTATGCTGTTATTACTAATACCTTTACTCAATTACCTCAACGACTATTTTTCAGAAGCGCCAGCAATGCCGTTAATAGAGGAACAAAAGGATGTATATACAAGAGTATATTATATAGATACTTAAGTGATTAAACGGATATGATATGATTTCCTTATCCAAAATTTTCCAGGAAAAGCAATGGAGTCAGGTAGCCGTGTTGATTTTACTGCTACTGTTGTTAACAGTGGGGGCAGTTCCTGGATACCTAACAGGAAAATGGGCGTGGCAGCAGCCACCGCCAGTTAATAAACTCCAGGAATTGAAAAATATTCGCAAAGTAGGATTAAATATTCCTGGTTGGCAAACTGTTCAACAGTCAGAATCACAAATTGGCGAACATCAATGGTCTTTGCAGATACTCAAACAACAATACCCAGCAAATGAAGCTATACTGCTGCTGCTACCACAAAATGGTCCGAGAGATCAACCAGAAGTAGAGTGGATAGATATTAGTGGTTGGGGGAAATCAACTTGGGGAAAGTGGGATGTGGCTCAATATCGTACTGCTGAATTTACTTTCAAACAGCCCTCCACTCAACAGTTGAATACTACTATAAAAGTCAAGTCAAGATTTTTTCGGGCTACAACACAAAAACAAACTTTTGCTGTTTTACAATGGTACGCCATGCCAAATGGTGGAACCTCATCACTTGTCGACTGGTTTCTATCAGACCAATTAGCACAGTGGCAAAAAAAGCGTGTGCCTTGGGTGGCTGTGAGTATTTTAATGCCAATGGAGTCTTTTGGAGAAGCAGAAACATCTTGTTCAAAGCTTCAGTCGTTGGGTGAAAAAGTACAATCTGAATTAATGTCAATAGCTTTATAACTTATTTTATTTCACAAATCTGCACCAATGTTTATAGAGCCTAGTTCTCACAAATGTGCATTTAACGCGCTGTTTTTTGTCACTCTTCATGTAAGTGTTGGGTTGATAACATCTATTCAACCTATTTTAGCGCAGCCTTCACCATCTGTAGAACCATCTTCAGTAGAATTTACAACACCTGCAGCTACTTCTGAGGAAATATCTCCCAGCACAAAGGAAGAAAGTTCACCACAATTCAACCGTTATTTCTTGGATACAGGAGATACACTCAACGTTATTGTTCAGCGTCCTCCTGGACTATACCGCTTAGGAATTGGAGATTCTATCAGTGTGTCAGTGCAAAGATTTCCAGATTTAAGTTTTCAAGCGGCAATTAATCCAGAAGGCAATATTGTAGTGCCTCTACTGGGAGTGATCTCTTTACAAGGCTTGAGTTTGAAAGAAGCAGAGGCAAAAATTCGCTCTGGTTTAAATCGGTATGTTATTGATCCCATTGTGTTGTTATCACTATCTGGAGAACGTCCGAATTTAAGTTTCTCAGCCCCTATTGGTCAAGACGGCAATATAATCATCCCGCAAGTGGGGAAACTGTTTGTAAAAGGCTTAAGTTTGGAAGAAGTTCAAGAAAATATTCGCTTGGCTTTAAGTCGTATTACTACTGATACTGTAGTAACGTCTTTATCACAAATACGTCCCGTTCAAGTTACAATTACTGGGGAAGTATCTCGTCCAGGAATTTATGCTGCTGGTGTGGTAATCCCTCGCATTACTGATATTTTACCATTAGCTGGTGGTTCAACTGTGACAGCAGACCTACGACAAGTGCAAATACGTCGTAAGCTCAGTGATGGTTCTACAGTTTCACAAAATGTTGACTTATACGCCTCATTGCAAAGTGGTGGTTCACCGCCTAATTTGCGCTTACAAGATGGGGATGCAATCATTATCCCACGTCGAGAAGTTGGTACAGATGATGGTTATGATCGCAAATTAGTGGCACGTTCGACTTTGGCTGTACCTCAGATTAAAGTCCGAATTTTAAATTATGCTGCGGGAGGAATTGTGACTCAATCTTTACCTAATGGCAGTACATTTATAGATGTTTTGGGAGGTGTGAACCTTAACACTGCTAATCTTCGGGATATTGCTTTGGTTCGGTTTGATCCGGAAAAAGGCAAAGCTGTTACTCAAAGACTTGATGGGAAAAAGGCGCTGGCTGGTGATGCTTCTCAAAATTTAGCACTGCAAGATAATGATGTAATTCTTGTTGGTCGCAACTTAATTGGCAAACTTCAAAATTTATTTACTACCATTACCCAACCATTTTTTAATGTGCAGTCATTTTTGCAATTCTTTCAAACCTTTGGTAACGGGTTTCTCGGTGGTGGTTCAAATTAATAGATGGTAAGCAGGAATAGCTTTTCAAAAATCATGAATGAGTAATTATTAAGATCAGATGAGAGACTATGACACCAAGAATTGTTAAGAAATATATTATTGCTTTTGAAAAGTATAAATGGATTGGATTAGCCAGTTTTGGTTTAGTAGTAGCTGGGACAATAGTGGTGGCTATACAACCAGAACCACCAGTTACCTACCTAATAGAAGCTGCGGTGTCCTATACTGGACCACCAGTTTCTTTCTCAAAAACAGCCAGTGAAATTCAGGAACAGGGTAAAGAATTGACACAAGAGGTATTACTCTCAGATCAAATTGTTCTCAAGGTAGCGGATAAAGTAAAAGTAAAACCAAAAACGATTGCTACCAATGTGAAATTAAAGATGCCAGAAAAAACGAAATCTGGAGCATTAGAAAGTCCATTAATAATAGTTTATTATACAGATATTGATGTTAATAGAGGTGTAGATGTATTAACAGAATTGACAAAATTAATGGTGCAGTTAAGTGGTGATATTAACACTGGCAGACTGAAAACAATTATAAAAAAAATTAATGAGCTTTTGCCACAGGCCAAGAAAGAACTCCAAGCTGCTGAAAATAAACTGGAAGAATATGATCGTCGGGAACGTCCGGCACTTGTGGAAGCAGAAAATGGTAGTTTGCTCGGTGGGATTAGTAATAGCAAAATTCAACAAAGAGAAATTAAATTCACTATTGCTGGACTTGATGCTCAACTTCGTTCTTTAGAAAAGAAGTTGGGTTTAACAGTTCGTCAGGCTTATATTTCTTCAGCGTTGAGTGCTGATACTATTATTGCCAATTTGCGATCACAAATTTATCAAGTGGAGTCACAAATTGCCGTTATCAGAAGAGATTTGCGCCCTGAACATCCGACTATGATTCAATTACAGCGCCAAAAAGGGGCTGCTGAAGAATTGCTGCAACAACGTGTGGATGAGGTTTTAGGTGGTGGTGGGATGGCTGCTCCTATACGAGGTAATCTTACAGGTATTCGCACTCAAAGTAGTTTAGATCTGACACGACAGGCGTTAGCAAATCAAATGGTGGCGTTGCAAACCCAGCGTGAAACCCTGGAACAACAACTAAAACAGCAAATTCAACAGGAGGAGGAATTACGGCGAGAATCTGCTCTCATCCCCAATAAACAGTTAGAGCGCTCGCGTTTGGAACAAGCTGTAGGCTTTAAAAAAGCTATATATGACCAAATGCAAGCCAAGCTAACTGATGCAAAAGCCGCAGAAGCAGAAACTGTCACTAGTCTCAGCTTAACCAAACCACCAACACCATTACCTGTAGTTGCTAAACCCAAGAGTGTACCTGCTACCTTGGCTATTGGTGCTTTATTGGGTGCTGTGATTGGTGGTGGTGTCATATTTTTGCTGGGGTCACTGGAAGGAACTTTCAAAACGAGAGAAGATATCCGGGAAAGCCTCAAGCAACGGGATGTGTTACTACTGGGAGAATTGCCTTTAATCTCAGTTGATGATTTACCTCCAGAAGCCTTGCCAGTCATACTTTCCTCTCATTCTCCTTATTTGGAGTTTTATGAGAAGTTCCGCAGTAATTTACGTCGGATTGGTGGTAAAGACGCAAAGGTGATATTAATTACCAGCGTTAGTAGTCAAGAAGGTAAAACATTGAGTGCTTATAACCTGGGGATAGCTTCAGCAAGGGCTGGGAAAAGAACCTTGATTATCGAAACAGATTTGCGATCGCCTTCCCGTGCTTCATCTCTAAATGTTGCCTCCTATGCTACTCTTGAACCACTGCTCTATTATTCCAGCTTAAGTGACTGTATTCGCTTAGTTCCCGAAATAGAAAATTTATACATTATTCCTAGCGCCGGACCTGCACTTCAATCTGCCGCAATTATCGAATCCAGCGAAATGGTCCGCGTGATAGAAGATGCTCGTCAGCGTTATGATTTAGTGATTTTAGATACTAATGATCTCAGCACTTCCAATGATGCATTATTAATGCAACCCTATAGTGATGGTATAGTGCTGGTAGCGCGACCTAATTATACACAAGAAAATATGCTCACTGAAGCTATTGATCAATTAGTAGAAGGTGAGTTAGGGCTATTAGGAGCAATTATTAATGCTGCTGATATCAGAGTTTCCATACCTCAACCAGCAGAAGAATTACCTACATCCATACCTGATCTCAATCTAGAAGCGATTAGGCAAACAGAAGATATATCCACTATTTTCGGTAAAAATTAGCATCTTCAAGAGGTGTTCTAAGTGCTGCTGCTAATTCTCCAACTAACCAGCCATTAAACTGATTATACACAGGCAACCGCGGTATCAACTCCCAGCCCGCAGGTTGTAAAATTTCCCTGAGTCTCTGTTCCTGCAAATGTGGATAATCAGGGTTAACTTCATCCTTGGGACTTATTGCCCCCAAATCTCTAGCACCTGCATCTAAACACGCGAGTAACCAACCCTCATCTTTAACTAAATTAGGCGGAATTTGAATTGTAATATCTGCGGGTAAAATTTCCCGTGCTTTAGCTATCACTTCCGGTAGTTGAAGAGGATTAAAAGCTTCTGCATCAAAGGTTTGCTGACTTCCCGGACTGTGGGGTTGCAAAATCACCTCTTGTATATGTTGGTAGCGGTGATGCAAATCAGAAATAGCTGCTAAACCTTCCCACCAATCTTCCTCAGTTTCCCCTATTCCCAAAAGCAACCCAGTTGTAAAGGGAATTTGCAACTCTCCTGCCCATTGTAACTGTTGTAAACGCAATTGGGGTAACTTACTCGGTGCATGACGATGGACAGTATTTAACAACTTGGGCGTTAACTGTTCCAACATCAATCCCATGGAAACATTAACATTTTTCAGCTTTTGCATTTCTGTAAAACTCAGTGGTCCGGCATTGGTATGGGGTAAAAATCCCATTGATAAAGCTAAAGCACATAAATCATAAATAAGCTTAAACCAATCTTCTCGCCTGGATGATAGAGGATGAACCTCACCGCTAAGGATGAGGATTTCACAGATATTTTGACTTTGAAGTTGTTGCAAAATACTCTTAGAGTCAGCAATAGTCAACCAGGGACTTTTACCAGGGTCTGTCCGAAAATTGCAATAAGTACACCTGTTAAAGCATTCGTAAGTAGGGACAAGAGTATAAGCAGGGCTGTAAGTGACAATATTTTGAGTGGATGGAGACATATATAGGGGACTAGGGACTGGGGAGAATAATCTAACACCTAATCCCTATTTCTAAAAATGAGGAATCGTTACAAAAAAGATTATTGCCTGAGAGTATTGCTATATCTACTTTATGGCGGTTTAGCTTCCCCAGTTTTTCAAAATTTTTAAAAAATACTACGAAAATACCTTTACAAATCGAAATATCTTGCTTAATATAAATTTATGAGGTAGAAACACCTACCAAAACATACATAAGCAAAATGCAATTATAAACACATGACAACAACCATTCAACAGCGGCAAGGCGCCAACATATGGGATCGATTCTGCGAATGGATAACCAGCACTGAAAACCGGATTTACATCGGCTGGTTCGGTGTATTGATGATTCCTACCCTTGTATCTGCGATCGCTTGCTTCGTAATTGCATTTATCGCTGCTCCTCCCGTAGACATCGACGGTATCCGCGAACCAGTTGCAGGTTCTTTA
>ERZ1034377.96-NODE-96-length-26567-cov-2.962401_pt1 | contig 26567 bp, 19 predicted proteins | sample MGYA00520584_ERZ1034377 | MGnify/ENA primary metagenome ERZ1034377 (study PRJEB33736, sample SAMEA104288464) | Azolla filiculoides | biome: Urban; feature: water surface; material: ditch water | place: Netherlands | collected 2014 ... | reverse complement strand
ACGGAGCCGGCCGGTCCGAGCAGCAGGAACTGGTCGTCCGTAACCGGGGTCTTGAACGGATGATCGGCCTCATTGCGCCAGTCGGGCAGCAGCTTGTCGATGCCGATCGGATCGACCACGGCGCCCGACAGGATATGCGCACCGACTTCGGCACCCTTTTCCAGCACGACGACGGTCAGGTCCGGATTGACCTGTTTCAGCCGGATCGCGGCCGACAGGCCGGCCGGGCCGGCGCCGACGATCACGACGTCGAATTCCATGCTTTCGCGTTCCGGCAGTTCCATCTCAGTGCTCATCGTCATTCCTCCGCGCGGCGGTTCTTTGCGCCTACCTCCTTGACAAAACCCAACCAGATTGTCGAGCCGAAGCGCGACACCACAGGCGCAAATTCCGGCAGGGTGCTGTGAAGGACAAGAATATCTGACGTGCACGTAAGCGTCAATCGTGGAAACCGGCGCGCTGGCGTGGCGGATCTGCCTGACTGGCCGCCGCCTTACCTGGCGAAGCGTTTCGCGCCGGCAACACACAGCACGATTGCAGCCGTGCTGGCGACCATGCCGAAACTCACCGGCTCGTGCAGCAGCACGGCGGCAAGGGCCAGGCCGAAAAACGGCTGCAGCAATTGCAGTTGGCCGACGGCGGCGATGCCTCCGAGCGCCAGGCCGCGATACCAGAAGACAAAACCGACCAGCATGCTGAACACCGAGACATAGGCGAGCCCAAGCCATGCCGGCATGGTGATCGTCTGCCAGGAACCGGGCAAGGTCAGCAAGGCAAGCGCCAGCATCACCGGCAGCGACAGCAGCAAAGCCCAGGAGATCACCTGCCAACCGCCGAGCCGTCGCGACAGTTTGGCGCCTTCGGCATAGCCAAGTCCGCAGAGCACAATGGCTGCGATCATCATGAGATCGCCCAGGCTCGACGCAGCACCACCGGTTGCCAAGGCGAAACCGGCAACGATCACGCTGCCGAGGCCGGAAAACAGCCAGAACAGCGGCTTCGGCCGTTCGCCGCCGCGCATGACCGCAAAAATTGCCGTCATCAGCGGCAGCAGACCGACAAAAACCACTGAATGCGCCGCGGTGATGGTCTGCAGCGCCAAGGCGGTCAACAGCGGAAAACCGATGACAACGCCGAGCGCAACGATGGCGAGCGAGACGAGGTCCTGGCGCGCGGGCCGCTTCTGGCGCCAGAGGATCAGCAAGGCCGCGGCCAGAAGGGCTGCGATCACGGCGCGGGCCGAAGTTAGGAACAGCGGTGAAAAGCCGCCGACCGCAATGCGGGTCGCCGGCAGTGATCCGCTGAAAATCAGCACGCCGAGCAGACCACTGCCCCAGCCGTCCATGGATGTTTTCATTTGTCCTCGCTTTCTGCACCCGTCCTAGGTCGAGCGCGCTGGCGAAAACAGAAACAGTTCAATACAATTTGGCAAAACTGTACTGGTCAATTCTCAATACAGATTATCCTTGTCGAGGAACATCCAGCATGGACAGCAAGACGCGCACCGGCGAGGTGATGGCCGCCATCCGGCAAAGGATCGCCGGTCGCGTGCTCGGTCCCGGCGACCGCCTGCCCTCCATCCGCAGCCTTGCCGGCACAATGGGCGTTTCACCCTCCACCGTGGTCGAGGCTTATGACCGCCTGGCGGCGGAAGGCCTGATCCGGGCGCAACGCGGCTCGGGCTTTTATGTCTCGACCAGCGCCTCGACCAGCGCAATGGCGCCGCTGAAGCTCGCCGAGGCCGCGGCACCGCTCGACCGGGCGGTCGATCCGTTCTGGGTTTCACGCCAATCCCTCGACGCCGATGCCGCGGTGCTGAAGCCTGGCTGCGGCTGGCTGCCGGCGGCATGGATGCCGAACACGGCACTCCGGCGCGCGCTGCGCAGCCTGTCGCGCGCCGATGACGCCCTGCTATCGGACTACGGCAATACGCGTGGTCCGCTTGCGCTGCGCCGGCTGCTGCTGTCCCGTTTTGCCGAAGACGGCATTCAGGCGTCGCCCGACCAGCTGCTGCTGACCGGCTCCGGCACCCAGGCGCTCGACCTGTTGTGTCGTTTCCTGCTGCGCCCCGGCGATACCGTGCTGATCGACGATCCCTGTTACTTCAACTTCCAGGCACTGCTGCGCGCCCATCGGGTCAAGATCGTCGGCGTGCCCTACACGACCACCGGACCCGACGTCGCCGCGTTCGAGGCCGTGCTTGCCGCCGAGAAGCCGCGCCTCTACATCACCAATTCTGCCCTGCACAATCCGACCGGGGCGACGCTGTCGCCCCAGGTCGCACACCGCCTGCTGAACGCGGCAGCACTTCACGATCTGACGATCATCGAAGACGATATCTTTGCCGATTTCGAGCCCGAGCCATCGTCGCGGCTGGCGGCGCTCGACGGCTTGAACCGCGTCATCCGCATCGGCAGTTTTTCCAAGACCCTGTCGTCGTCGGTGCGTTGCGGCTACATTGCTTGCCGACCGGACTGGATCGAGGCGCTTGTGGACCTGCAGGTTGCCACCAATTTCGGCGGACCTAGCCCGGTGGCTGCGGCCCTGATCCTCGACGTGCTTGCCGGCGGCAGCTATCGCAAACACATGGAAGACCTGCGCCAGAAGCTGGTGCGCGCGCGGCGACAGACAGCCGAGCGTTTGCAGCATCTCGGCATTGCGCCATGGCACATGCCGCGCGGCGGTTTCTACCTCTGGTGCCGGCTGCCGGACGCGGTGGATTCGGCCGAACTGGCGCAGTCGGCCCTGGCAAAAGGCGTGGTCCTTGCGCCCGGCAATGTCTTCAGCGTGACGCAATCGGCCGGCGCCTTCATGCGCTTCAATGTCGCCCATTGCCAGGATCCGGCCGTGTATACCGTGCTGTCCGGAGCGATAGAGGCATTGCGCAAGCACCCCCATCATCAAAACTGACGAACGGCTCCAGGTCTGATGACAATCGCGGAGACCTCTTCGGGCACCTGCAACCCGTCGCCCACGCAGAAAAAACGCGCCCGCCTGTTCTGCCTGCGCCACATCGCGTCGCCTGCCAAAATCTGCCTTTGAACGCGCCTTCGCTTTGTCGCACTCTCTACCAAACGCCACAGGGGACAAGCAGGACATGGCCATCACATACGGCTTCATCGGTCTCGGCCATCTCGGCCGGCATCTGGCGGGCAGCCTGGTCAGGGACGGATTTGACGTCACGGTCCACGATCTCGACCCGGGCAATGCAAAAGATCTTCTCGCCAACGGCGCCCGCTGGGCGGACGATCCGCAGGCTGTGGCGCAAGCGGTCGATGCCGTGATCACCTGCCTGCCCTCACCACGGGTCAGCGAGCGCGTGCTGACCGGCGAGCGCGGCATCCTTGCCGGGCTGAAACCGGGCGGGACCTGGATCGAGATGTCGACACTCGACGAGCAGGAAGTGCTGCGGCTCGGCAAGATCGCCGCCGATCGTGGCGTTCGCATGCTTGAGGCGCCGGTGACGGGCGGCGTGCATCTGGCCGCTTCCGGCGAGATCACGGTGATCACCGGCGGCGACGCCGACCTGCATGCCTTGCATCTGCCGGCCTTCGAAGCCATGGGCAACAGGATCTTCCGCGCCGGCCCGCTCGGCAAGGCCTCGGTGATCAAGGTGATCACCAATATGCTCGCCTTCATCCACCTGATCGCCACCGGCGAGGCGCTGATGCTCGCCAAGAAAGGCGGCATCGACCTGACCGACGCCTTCAACATCATCAAGGCGTCCTCGGGCAACAGTTTCGTGCACGAAACCGAGGGCCAGGTGATCCTGAACGGCAGCTACAATATCAACTTCACCATGGACCTCGCCGTCAAGGATCTCGGCTTCGCGCTCGGCTTCGGCCGCGAATTCGGCGTGCCGCTCGACCTTGCCAGCCACGCCCTGCAGACCTTCATCCGCGCCCGCTCCACCTATGGCGGCGACGCCTGGTCGTCGCAGGTGGTCAAGCTGCTCGAAGACGCCACCGGCACGGACCTGCGCGCACCGGGCTTTCCAGCGGAACTTTGAGCGAGGAAAGCGAACGTCGTCACTTGCGGCGATCCGTCTTTCCGGCGAAGAAGCCGAAAGACATTTCCAGGCTTCTCCCATGGCATCACATCCGCCCCTCTCTCCCCATGATATCGCCCGCGCACTCGATGGGCTGCACCCGGATCTGCGCATCCTCGGTCCGGACGCGGTGGCCGGCCGCCATCCCGGCGAGGATCCGACAAATCTGGCCGCCGGCGTCGTGGCGCAGCCTGCTTCGACGGCTGCGGCGGCGGCACTGATTTCATGGTGCCGGGCAAACCATGTCGCGATCGTTCCGCAAGGAGGCCTCAGCGGGTTGGTCGGCGGCGGCGTCAGCCGGCATGGAGATGTCATCCTTTCCAGCGCCCGGCTCAACCGCGTCATTGCCATCCATGTCGATGAAGAGACCGTCGAGGTCGAAGCCGGGGTGACCTTGGAAGGGTTGCAGGCCGCACTCGCGCCGCATGGCTTGACCACCGGCATCGATCTCGGTTCGCGAGGATCCGCCACCATCGGCGGCATGGTCTCGACCAATGCCGGCGGCATTCTCGCCTTCCGCAATGGCGTGATGCGCCATCAGATCCTCGGCCTCGAAGCCGTCCTGCCCTCGGGCGAAATCCTGTCGGACATGACGCGGGTGGTGAAGGTGTCGGCCGGCCCCGACATCAAGCAGATCTTCATCGGCGGCGAAGGCGCCTTCGGTTTCGTGACGCGGGTGGTGATGAAGGTGGAGCCAATACGGCCGCATCGGGCGGTGGCCCTTCTCGGCGTTACGAATGCCGGCCGTGCGCTCGAGATCGCGGCGCACCTGCGACGCCATCCGTCCCTCTTGCTCGAAGCAGCCGAAATGATGTGGCCGCACTATGCGCGCGACCATGCACAGCTGAAGGGTTTCGACCTCTCATGGCTCGAAGGCGGTGCCTCATTGCTCCTCGTCGAAATATCGGCGCAGAGCGCGGACCACGCAACCTCGCTTCTCGAAGAAGAACTCGCGGCAATCTGGGACGCGGCGGATATCAAGGGCGGCATCGTCGCCCAATCGTCGGAGCAGGCGCGGCGTTTCTGGGACCTGCGCGAAGACTCCGGCTTCTATTTTTCGGCTTTTCCGCAGGCTCCGTCTTTCGACGTCTCCCTGCCGCCGACGCTCGTCGATCACTATGTCGCCGAACTCGCCCACCGCCTTCGGTCGATCGGAAGCGGCTACGACGCCTATGTCTACGGTCATATTGCCGATGGCAATCTACATATCGCGCTGGCCACGCCCGGTCCTCTTTCGCCCGACATCAAGCATGATGTGGAAGACGCCGTCTATGCCGGGATCACCGCCTGCGGCGGCAGTTTTTCCGCCGAACACGGCGTCGGGCTGGACAAGCACCGGGCCTATCTCGAACACGCAGACCCGGGAAAACAGGCACTGGCGCGGCAGTTCAAGACCTTGCTCGATCCGGACGGCCTGTTTAATCCGGGCAAGGTGCCGTTTTGATTTACGACTGCCGACGGAGGTCAGGCTTCCGTCCGGCATCATCGCTCGATAGACTGCGCACGAAACATTTGCCTTAGACCACATTTGCATCAGACAAGGACATCGCCATGGATCTCGGTATTGCCGAAAAACGCGCCCTCGTACTCGCCGCCTCGCGCGGCCTTGGCCTCGGCATCGCCAAGGCACTTGCGGCTGAAGGCGTGCATGTGCTGATCTGCGGTCGCACTGAAGAGAAGCTGAAGGCCAATGTCGCGGCGATCGTGGCTGCCGGCGGCAAGGCGGATTATGTCGTGGCCGATCTCGCCGACGCGCATTTCGTCGACACCATGCTGGCAGCCGTTCATCACACCCTCGGCGGCATCGACATCCTGGTCAACAATACTGGCGGGCCGACCCCCGGCACGGTCGAGGACATGGATGCGGAAAAGCTCTACAATTTCTTCCAGTCGATGGTCGTGCGCGTCATCACGCTGACCAATGCGCTGGTGCCGCTGATGAAGACGCAAGGCTTCGGCCGCATCTTGACCGTCGCCTCGTCGGGCGTGTTCGAGCCCATCCCCAACCTTGCGCTGTCCAACACGTTGCGCGGCGCGCTCGTCGGCTGGAACAAGACGCTCTCGTCGGAGGTCGCCTCATATGGCGTGACGGCCAACATGCTGCTGCCTGGCCGGATCCACACCGACCGCATCGATGAACTCGACGGCGCCAATGCCAAGCGCAGCGGCAAGTCGCTGGAGGAAATCCGCAGCGCTTCAGTCAAGTCGATCCCGGCCCAGCGACTGGGCACCGTCGAGGAATTCGCCGCAGCCGGCGCCTTCCTGTGCTCGGCCCAGGCCAGCTACATCACCGGCACGATGTTGCGCGTCGACGGCGGCGCGGCGAAATCCAACTAAGCGCCTCTCAGGCATAGGCGGACATGGCACAACCCTGCCCGCCTATGCCGAAACCGGTTGATTGTCGCTGCGTTTGATGGCCACCCGTCGCCCGCAACATTCTCGCGTCGGTCGGTGACCCTCTGGCGTCTCAGCCGCGTCATTGCTATGCATATCCGGCCCCATATTGCTGCAGAGGATCCTGTCATGGCCGTCATTCGTATCGTATTGCAGGTCATCTCAGTGCTCGCCGTACTGATCGGCCTGATCTGGATCGGCCAGGGAACCGGCGTCTTCCCCTACCCGGCCTCCAGTTTCATGATCAACCAGACGCCATGGATCCTGCGCGGCGCGATCCTGGCAGCCATCGGCGTTGCTGCCCTCCTGTTCGTCCGGCGGCTGAGATAGGCCCTACCCTCTCGCAATGCAGCATTTTCGCTTGCCCTTCGGCTACCCCTGTGGCATCAGGCGCGCTTTCCCGTGCCCGGCCAGACGTCCGGGCCATGTGCCGGCCTGACCGGCATTCTCTGACAGCATCACCATGAAGGGAGCGGCGGCCATGGCACACGCGCTTGGGCTCGATTTCGGCACGACCAATACGGTAATCGCGCAGGCCGAAAACCGCGAAGAGACCCATTCGATCCGCTATACTTCGCCGGCCGGCACGTCCGACAGCATGCGCACGGCGCTCTCCTTCCTCAAGGACCGCCAGCTCGGTGCCGGCGCGCTGAAGGTCGAGGCCGGACAGGCCGCCATCCGCACCTTCATCGACAATCCCGGCGAATGTCGCTTCCTGCAGTCGATCAAGACCTTTGCCGCATCTGCGGTGTTCCAGGGCACGCTGGTGCATGCGCGGCGCTTCCAGTTCGAAGACCTGATGGAGGTTTTCCTCAAGCGCCTCGAAGCCTATGCCGGCGATGGCTGGCCAAGTGACGCGAGGCGGCTGGTGGCCGGACGGCCGGTGCATTTTGCCGGCGCCAGCGCCGATCCGGCGCTCGCCACCACCCGCTACAACGAAGCCCTGACGCGGCTCGGCTTTCCCGAGATCCATTATGTCTACGAGCCGGTCGCAGCCGCCTTCTACTTCGCCCAGAACCTGAAGCAGGACGCCACTGTACTCGTCGCCGATTTCGGCGGCGGCACGACCGACTTCTCGCTGGTGCGGTTTGAAACCCATGGCGGCAAGCTGTCGGCCCGGCCGATCGGCCATTCCGGCGTCGGCATTGCCGGTGACCAGTTCGATGCGCGCATCATCGATCATCTGGTCGCGCCGGAAATCGGCAAGGGTAGCCAGTTCAAGAGCTTCGGCAAACTGCTCGACGTGCCGAGCAACTATTATCTGTCGTTCTCGCGCTGGAACCAGTTGTCGGTGTTCAAGACGATGAAGGAATTCACCGATCTGCAGTCGCTGGTGCGCCAGGCCGTCGAGCCGGACAAGCTCGAGCTGTTCATCGAACTGATCGAACATGACGAGGGCTACCCGCTCTATCAGGCGGTCTCGGCGACCAAGATGGCGCTGTCGTCGGCCGACGAAGCGGAGTTCCGCTTCTCACCTCTCGGCAAGGCCGGGGAAAAGCGGGTCACCCGCGCCGAGTTCGAAACTTGGATCGCCGAGGACCTGACACGCATGGAGGCGGCCCTCGACCAGTTGCTCGCCGAGACAAAGACGACGGCCGGCGAGATCGACAAGGTCTTCCTCACCGGCGGCACGTCTTTCGTTCCCGCCGTGCGCGACATCTTCAAGCGGCGCTTCGCCGCCGACAAGATCGAGACCGGCGGTGAACTGGTGTCGATTGCCCATGGGCTGGCGCTGATCGGCGAGCGCGACGACATCAGTCAGTGGACAGCCTGAGGCCAAAGGCTGGCGACAGGCTTACGGGTGCGGAATCGGTTTGCATTAGGACGGCGGGCAAGGCTAGAACAAAGCCATGATCCAAGCCCGTGACATGACGCATGCCGAACTGGCCGCGCTTTTGCATTTTCATGCGGAAGCGGGGGTCGAGTGGCTGGTCGAAGACGCGCCGATCGACAGGATTGCCGCCTTTACCGCAGAGAAGGCGGCACGGCAGACCGTGCGGGCGGCACCCGAGCCGCAAGCGGCCTCCGCTGCGCAGGCACAGCGCGGAACATCCGCGAATGAACGCCAGGCGGCGCGGCCGGCCCCGTCTCTGTCGTCCGCCCTGCCCGCCATTCCCGACGAAAACGCCGTGGCGGAAGCCCGCTTTGCGGCTGAAAGCGCGCGCTCGCTGGCCGAACTGAAGACGGCGATCGAAAGCTTTGCCAGCTGCAATCTCAAGACCAGCGCCCGCTCGACCATCACGGCAAGCGGCGGGTCCGCATCCGGGATCATGCTGATCGGACCGATGCCCAACGCCGATGACGATCGCGAGGGGCAGGCCTTTTCCGGCCGTGCGGGCCTGATGCTCGACCGAATGCTCGCCGCCATCGGCCAGACCCGCGAGACCGTGACGATCTCCACGATCATCCCGTGGCGCCCGCCCGGCGACCGCATGCCGTCCGTTCCGGAATGCGCGATCTGCCGGCCTTTCATCGAACGGCAGATTGCACTCGCCGCGCCGAAACAGGTTTTGGTGCTTGGAAATTTCGCCGCGCGATTCTTTTTTGGCGAGAGCGGCACGATCCATGCGCTGCGCGGCCAGTGGCGCTCGCTTGGTGCCGGCGGCCATGCGGTTCAATCCATGGCAACACTGCATCCGCAGGAGCTGTTGACCGCGCCGGCCAGCAAGGCATTGGCCTGGCAGGATCTTTTGGCGTTTTCCGCACGGATGAATACCGGCGACGCTGATTAAAAATGCGCCATTATTAAAGAAATATGAAATCAGCCATGCGTTCAACGCAATGCAGCAACGCGCTTGGCGATCTTGCCGAATCTATGCTGCACTGCGATATCTGATGCTTGAAAGGGAGGACGTGCTTAACAAGGAATTTCATCGTGAGCCTTCGCACACGCCCTATCCATTGCAAGTTTGAAACCGTGCGTCTCGCCGGTGAATATGCTCGGACAAGCAATCCCTATCACCGCGGCGCGGCGCTTGCCGCCTGCGAGCAGCTAAGTGCCCGGTTCTCCGATCGCAATGGCCGCATCGCCCGCCCGGCAACCGTGTTTGCCGATTTCCGCGCCTGAGCCCATCGGCGCTGCAATCAATCGTTACATCGCGCATCAGGTCTGACGCGAAGATCATGCCGCATGGCATTCGATCACCTTGCTTGTGCTCTTCTCTCGATTTCAGCGCACGCGCATGTGCGCTCTATGCGGGCTTTCTTGCGCAAAGCGCATAGCAGGGTCGTTGATTTGTGCATTGCACAAACGGTTCATCTATGAACTAATATGGCTCTTGAAGCTGACATGCATTCACAGCAGAGGACCAGTCATGACCCTATCCTTCCATCCCGTCCGCAGCCTGCGTCAGGTCGTCCATCAGATCGGCCACGCCGTCAACGCCTCGGCCGAATATTCCCACGCCGCCCGCCAGCGTCAGGCATCTCTGTCACGCGGCGAACGTCCGGCGGTTCAGCCGTTGGCTTTCTGATTGATCCGGTAGCTTAAGCACAGCCAGACACAGGATGAGGCCCGCGGCGAAATCGCCCGGCCTTTCAGGCATTGCGGTAAACCTGTGCTCGCAGGCTCATGCCTCGCAGACCGCCGCCAGATGCGGTTCCGGGTTTTCCAGACGGGCCGGTCCGCAGATCATCTCGTAGGCGTGATCGACGATCGAAAATTTCACCGCCTGCCAGCCGCAATATTCCGCCAGAAAATCAGCTTTCAGCAGATACCGGCTGTTGGCTTTGTCCGACCAGGCGAGGCAACCGGTCTCGACGGCGCGGCGCACCAGGCGCTGGAGGTGCGTTCTCGAGATCATGAACTGCTCAGCCATCACCCGGGCGTCTATGCGACCGATGTCGTAACCGTCGGCACCCGGCGCTAGATGGATCGCCCGGCGGATCAGATCGTCCATCACCAGGCCGCCGGCTTCGGTCCATAAAAACAGCGCCACACGCGGCGGCGGCTCGAGCCAGCGCGGATCAAGGCAGGCCCGCCTGGCGATCTGCGGCTGTATCTTGTGCATCAGCGCGGGTTCTTCGATCAGCCGCGCCACGCGCCCCGCGCCGTCAAGGCGATCGAGGACAGACAGATTGGCCAGAACCCAGCGATACATCGCCGCATGGGAAATTTCGGTTGCCTCATAGCGGCGTGGACGACGATTGCTTTCGCCGGCGATGCGCAAGAAGCGATAGCTGAGCAACTGGTCGAGGAAATTGAGTACGGTATTGCGGCTCGCCGCATTGCTGGAGGTGATGATCTCGCGCAGATTGGTGGTGGTCAGGCCGCTGCCAGGCTGATTGGCATCGTATTCGAGCTGCAGGGCAAAGGCAGCCTGGCTCAAGAGCCACCGCTGATGCGACGCCAGCATGCGTGACAGGCGCGGGCTTTCATCGAACTGCGCTCGAAGCGTGGCGGCAAATCCCTGCAATGCCTCGATAAAGCCGGGATGGCCCGTCACGTCTTCAACCTTCAAAGCCATCGGCAATCTCCAGCAGCCGATGCTTCACGGATCCGCTCGCCATGGCTCCGGTCCAGCCAGTCCATACGTGAACCATATCGGCACAATGCATCGGTCGCGGCTCGACAAGGAACAGCGCGCCGCAGCATTGGAGTTTGTTCAAAACGCATGGAACCCCTGTGGCGTTAAAGAATTCCCCGCACGTCACGTTCACCGCCCGGGAATTTATATTACCGTAAATGAATTCGTGTCGGCTTTTCAATCAATTATTGCCGCGCCGTTATGACAATACGTGAAACGACGTAGAAGCTTTGCGCCGCTACACGTCGCAATCGACAGTTCACGCAAGACCGAATATTGGCAGAGTCCGTTTTCCCACGCTGGATAGGTACCCCATTGATCAACAGCCTCGCCTCGATCGCCACCCTGATGTTCTCGACTCTGCTGATGATGGCGGGGTTCGGGCTGATGGGGTTCATGCTGCCGATCCGCTCGATCAGCGAGGGCTGGTCCACCTTCACCATTTCCGTCATCGCCACCGGCTATACGTTCGGCTTCACGGTCTCGTGCGTCGTCACGCCGATCTTCGTGCGCCGCGTCGGGCATGTGCGGGTGTTCGGCGCGCTGATCACCCTGCTCACCGTGTCCATCCTGCTCTGCGCGCTGGTTGTCGAATGGTGGGCCTGGATGATCTTCCGCGGCCTGTCCGGTTTCGCCATCGCCGGCGCCTATCTCCTGATCGAAAGCTGGCTAAACGAACGGGTCAACAATGCCAATCGCGGCGCGCTGTTTTCAGTCTACATGGTCACCTGCCTCGTCGGCTCGATCGGTGGCCAGTACATCGTGCCGCTCGGTAACCCCGATGGACCGGAACTGTTCATGGTCTGCGCGCTGATCTTCTCGCTGGCGCTGTTTCCGGTGGCCCTGTCGACGGCCCAGTCGCCGACCCCGATTGCCGAGGCCAAGTTCGACCTGAAGCGGCTCTATCGCCGTTCGCCGCTGGCCTTCTTCGGTTCGCTGCTGTCCGGCGCGCTGTCCGGCACCTGGGGCAGCCTGGGCGGCGTCTACTCGCAGAATATCGGCATGAACACGACGGAAGGCGCGACGCTGCTCGCCGCCCTTCTCGCCGGCGGCGCGATATCGCAGGTGCCGATCGGCCGCCTGTCGGACCGGATCGATCGTCGACTGGTGATGATCGGGGCCGGCGTCTTCGGCGTCCTGGCCTGCCTGATGATGACGATGTTCGACGCCGACAATGCTATCGCGGTCTATATCGCCGGCTTCTTCATCGGCACCGTTCTCTATCCGGTCTATTCGCTGAACGTCGCCCATGCCAATGACCTGGCCGAGCCGGATGAATATGTCACGCTGTCGAGCGCCATCATGATCCTCTACGGTCTCGGCACCGTCACCGGACCCGTGATGGCGGGCTCGTTGATGCAATGGCTTGGCCCGGGTGCACTGATCTGGTTCCTCGCGACGGCGTTTGCACTTTATGCGAGCTATGCCGGCTGGCGTATTTCGCGCCGGCCCGACAGCGGCAACCAGGCCGACAAGACCGACTTCCTCGCCGTCGCCCTGCCGATGCAGGGCACCGACGTCACCGGCTCGCCAAACACGCCGGACCCGGACGAGCGGCCGCGCTGACAGGCAGGCAGATCAGCCCTACGGGGTTGAGGCCTTGCGTGCCGCGCGGCGCTCGAGGCCCAGCTGGTGCTCGCGGAAGATGATGAAGATCCCTGCGCCGACGACGATCGCGGCCCCGATCAGCGTGGTCGAGGTCGGGACATCGTCAAACAGGATATAGGCGATCACCGAGCCCATGATGATCGAACAGTATTCGAACGGGGCGATCGTCGAGACATCGGCGAAGCGATAGCTCTCGGTCAGCAGGATCTGTCCCAACCCGCCGCAGAAGCCGGCAATCGCCAGGAGGCCGAGCGCGGTCCAGGACAGCTCGACCCAGCCGAAAAACCAAGTGCAGGCCGACAGAAGCGCGGCGATGACGGAAAAGAACAGCACGATCGTCGATGTCTTTTCCACCCGCACCAGTTGGCGAACCTGCAGCATGGCGGCGGCGCCGAGCATGGCGGCGACAAGCACGGCAATCGCACCGAAGGCCTGTTCGGATCCCATGCTGCTGTCGCCAAACAGGCTGAGCTTCGGCAGCGAGATGATCAGCACCCCGATCATGCCGACCACGACAGCCGTCCAGCGGTAAAGCCGGACCGTTTCGCCGAGAAAGACCGCGGCGAACACAACGGCAATCAGCGGCATGGCGTAGCCGATGGCGATCGAATCCGGCAGCGGCAGATGCACGAGGCCGTAGAATCCGGCGCCCATGGCAAATACGCCGAGAAGCGCGCGCTTGACGTGGCCGAACGGGTTTTCGGTCTGCAGCGCCTGGCGCAATTCGCCCCGCCAGCCGAGATAGAGCATGATCGGCAGGATGGCGAAGGCGGAGCGGTGGAAGCTGATCTGGCCTGCCGGAATGCCGGCACCGGCAAGCTTGATGCAGGTCTGCATGCCGACGAATACGGTGACGGAACAGATTTTCAGGACAATGCCGCGAAGCGGATCAGGGTCGGCAAATGCCATGCGATTGACTAACGTATCGATGCTGAACAGGGCGATGGAGAACTGCGACCGGAAAGCTCCGTGACTACGAATGTCACCGAATGAATCGCTGCAACCAACCTTGCACTTCACTGGCCGACAGACAAGCCCGCAAATTAACCAGATTAAACCCAAAAATGGCGTGAAGTCGGGGTTTTCTCGCCTGACTTCTTTAACTGATATTTTAATCTCAATTAATTATCTTTCCTATCAGTAGCAAGTTTGGCCGCCGCTTTGCGGTTCGCATGACATTGATTTTTGAAACGGTTCCTTTTTCACCCCGGATGTTGCCATGACACAGACAGCGGCCAAATCAGCCTCCTTCTCACCAGAACTCGCCACGCCCCGTTCGATGCGGCTGATCACCGAGAGCATCGGATCGGATCTGGAACAGTTCAGCGCCGATAATACCCATGTCGTGCGGCAGATCAGGCTTCTGGCGATCAACGCGCTGATCGAGGCAGCGCGGGCCGGCGAAAGCGGTAAGGGCTTTGCCGTCGTTGCCAATGAAGTGCAGCGGCTGGCGCAGGGCGCTGCCGACATTGCCGACCGCTTTCAGGAAAACGTGCTGACCCGGATCGGTCTCGGCCGGTCGATGGCCGATGCGCTGGTCGAGGAAATGGAAGGCGCGCGGCTCATCGATCTGGCCCAGACGCTGGTGCAGTTCATCGTCCGCAACCTGTTCGAGCGCACCGCGGATGTGCGCTGGTGGGCAACGGATTCGGCGCTCTGGGGCGCGCTTGCGCAGCCTTCGGCGGACGCCTTTTCCCATGCCGCCGAGAGGCTCGGAGTGATCAACCGCTTCTATACCGTCTATCTCGATCTTGTCATGACCGATGCCAAGGGACGGGTCGTCGCTTCGGCCAACCCGAAACACCAGCGCAAGACGAAGGATTGCAATCTTGCCACCGAAGCCTGGTTCAAGGCGGCGCGCGAATGCAAAAGCGGTGACGATTATGTCGTCGACGAAGTCAGGCGCAGCGCCCTGCATGACGATCGCGACGTGCTCGTCTATGCCACCGGCATCCGCGAAGGCGGTCGCAGCGATGGCGCGCTGGTCGGCACGCTCGGCGTCTATTTCGACTGGCAGGGCCAAGGCACGGCCATCGTCGAGAAGGAAGCCAACCTGCCGCCGCAGATAGCCGAAAAGACGGAAGTCCTGCTGCTCGACGGCAATAATATGGTGATCGCCTCGAGCCGGCCGCAGCGCGCCTATACGCATTTTGCTCTGCACAATCCGCAGCGCGCCATGCGTGGCAGTTACTATGACAACAACGGCGCGATCGTCGCCTTCGCCCGGACCCTTGGTTACGAGGATTACGACGGCCTCGGCTGGTATGGCGTTATCATCCAGCAATCCGACAGCGATGACGCGATCTGCCGGCAATTGTCGCTGAAGTAACGCTCCGGCACCGACAAATACGCATCTTTGCGAAGGTCATCCGGAGACAGACGGGTCGCTATTCTACCCGACTGTGCCGATTTGCCTCGCGGAGTTCGACCTTTATCGGTCTTTCGCGCATTAAATTGTATCGTGTTTTAATAATCGTTCAGAAATTGATGCAATCATCGCCCTCGATTTGGCCTGGAGAGGCGAGGGAAAACCTTGCCTTGTTCCGGCCTAGCCTCGAAGCGACCAGGACAAAACATGCGCACAGACACGGGCCGGATCGTTCATCTGGCAGACTACCGCCCCACTGACTTCGTTCTGGAACGGGTTGATCTGACCTTCGAACTGGACCCTACAGATACCAAGGTGGAAGCCCGGTTGATCTTCCATCGGCGCGAAGGCGTCGACGCCTCGGCACCGCTGGTGCTTGACGGCGACGACCTCAACATGACCAGCCTGCTGTTCGACCAGGTTGAAATGGCGAAAGACCGCTATACTGCGACGCCTGAGAGCCTGACGATCAACGGCCTTCCGGCCGAAACACCCTTCGAGATCACCGTCACCACGATGATCAATCCGGAGGCCAATACCCAGCTGATGGGCCTCTATCGGTCGAACGGCATTTATTGCACGCAGTGCGAAGCCGAAGGTTTCCGCCGCATTACCTATTTCCCCGATCGCCCGGATGTGCTCGCCGTCTACACGGTCAACATCATCGCCGACAAGGCGGCCAATCCGCTGCTCTTGTCGAACGGCAACTTCCTCGGCGGTGCCGGCTTCGGCCCGGACAAACATTTCGCCGCATGGTTCGATCCGCATCCGAAACCGAGCTATCTGTTCGCACTGGTTGCCGGCGATCTCGGCGTGGTCGAAGACACGTTCGTGACCATGTCCGAGCGTGAAGTGACGCTGAAGATCTATGTCGAGCATGGCAAGGAGGCGCGTGCCGCCTATGCCATGGACGCGCTGAAGCGCTCGATGAAATGGGACGAAGAGGTTTTCGGCCGCGAATACGACCTCGACATCTTCATGATCGTTGCCGTCTCCGACTTCAACATGGGCGCCATGGAGAACAAGGGCCTCAACATCTTCAACGACAAATATGTTCTGGCCGATCCGGAAACCGCGACAGATCAGGACTATGCCAATATCGAGGCGATCATCGCCCACGAATATTTCCACAACTGGACCGGCAACCGCATCACCTGCCGCGACTGGTTCCAGCTGTGCCTGAAAGAAGGCCTGACCGTCTACCGCGACCACGAGTTCTCGGCCGATCAGCGCTCGCGCTCGGTCAAGCGCATCGCCGAAGTGCGTCACCTGCGTTCGGAGCAGTTCCCGGAAGACGCAGGTCCGCTGGCCCATCCGGTCCGCCCGACCACTTTCCGCGAGATCAATAACTTCTACACCACGACCGTCTATGAAAAGGGTTCGGAAGTGACCCGGATGATCGCGACCATTCTCGGCCGCGACGATTTCAAGAAGGGTATGGATCTCTATTTCGAACGTCATGACGGCGATGCCGCAACGGTCGAGGATTTCGTCAAGTGCTTCGAGGAGGCCAGCGGCCGCGATCTCACCCAGTTCTCGCTCTGGTATCACCAGGCCGGCACACCGCAGATCACCGTGTCCTCGAGCTTCGATGCCGCTGCCAAGACCCTGTCGCTGTCGCTTGAGCAGATGGTCGCGGCAACGCCGGGCCAGACGGCCAAGGAACCGATGCACATACCGCTGCGCTTCTCGCTTCTGACCGAAAACGGCGCCGAGGCAACGGCAACCGCGATTGCCGGCGGCGAAGTGTCGGGCGACGTGCTGCATCTGACCGAACGCAGCCAGACCTTCACCTTCTCCGGCATCGGCGCGCGCCCGGTCGTGTCGCTCAACCGCGGCTTCTCGGCCCCGGTCACGCTGCATTTCGACCAGAGCAAGGATGATCTGTCCCATATCGCCCGCCATGACAGCGACCTCTTCGCCCGCTGGCAGGCCATCACCGACCTCGCCTTGCCGATCCTGACGGCAGCGGCCAATGCAGCGCGCAGCGGTGGCGAAGTGCTCGCCGATGCGGCATTGACCGACGCCCTTCTGGCGATCGCTGCCGACGAAAGCCTCGAGCCGGCCTTCCGCGCCCAGGCGCTCGCTCTGCCAAGCGAAGCCGACATCGCCCGCGAACTCGGCAGCAACAACGATCCGGACGCCATCCATGCCGGCCGTCAGGCCGTATTGGCGGCGATTGCCCAGTCCGGCGTCGAGATCTTCCGCACGCTATACGCGGCCCATTCGGCCACCGGCGCCTTTACCCCCGATGCCGCAGGTGCCGGCCGCCGGGCCCTGAAGAACGCAGCCCTCGCATTCCTGACGCAGGCGGAAAACAGCCCTGCCCTGGCCGCCGAAGCCTTTGCCAAGGCCGACAACATGACCGACCTGTCGCAGGCGCTGACCGTGCTTGCCCATCGCTTCCCCGATGCCGCCGAGAGCAAGGCTGCCCTGGCGAGTTTTGAGCAGCGTTTCGCCAGTAATGCGCTGGTGCTGGACAAGTGGTTCTCGATCCAGGCCACCATTCCGGGTGCCGCAGCGCTCGAGCGCGTGCAGGACCTGATGAAGAATCCGCACTTCATCGCCAGCAATCCGAACCGCGTCCGCTCGCTGATCGGCACTTTTGCCTTCTCCAACACGACCGGTTTCAACCGCGCCGACGGCAAGGCCTATCAGTTCTTCGCCGAGCAGATCCTCGACATCGACCCGCGCAACCCGCAGCTGGCCGCCCGTCTTCTGACAGCCTTGCGCTCCTGGCGCCTGCTGGAACCGGTCCGGGCGGAGCATGCCCGTTCGGCCCTGCAGTCCATCGAAAGTGCCGGAGCTCTGTCGACCGATGTCAGCGATATCGTCGAGCGTATCCTGAAGGGCTGATCGCCTTTACAAACAAACAGGCCGAACAAACGAACATGGCGCGGGCAGGTCCCGCGCCATGTTCGTTTGGACGTGTCAGAACCCGGCGCCGGAGCCCTGCCGCATGGGTGAAAACGAGGCCCGATGCGCTCGATTTACGCCTGCGTCGGAGCACAGCGAGAAGCTGCAGAGGCGCTAAAATTCAATCCTGACCCGTTATTGCCAAACACCGCTGCAGAAAAAGCGGATTCGGAAGAACGGCTTAAGATTTTCTTTACCCTCCCGGTCTGGACAAGCCGAATCGGGCATGATTCCTTGGGCTTGGTTCGGGCGAGCGGCGCAGCGAATCACACGAGGGATAGAGGCAGGGGCGATGTTGAACGCGCGGCGGGTTTCCGCAGCCGATGATCGGTTGCGCATCAAATTTTCGGGTGTTGCGGCAGTGTTCGAAGAGTTCGGCCGGCGGCTGTTCCGGTCTTCGCCGTCCCTGCGGGAGGATGGCAGCGGGCCGTCGCGTCCCGTCGAGACCCTGTTGCGGCGATCCATACCGATCCTGATCATCGCTTTCCTGTCCGTCGTCGCGCTGGCGCGCTTCGTCGGCATCCTGTCCGAGCATGGCCGGATGGAAGCATCGATCCGGCAATCCACATCGCTGATCTCGGCCACCGCGCAGGCCGCGCTCTCTACCCATCCGGAGATGTTTGCCACCCGCAATCGTGAGGGCGCCGAACAGGCGCTGTTTTCCTACCTGTCGCCGGAACACCTGTCCGACGGGGCCTTCGTGCTGTTGGTCGATCCGGCCGGCCGCGTGTTCGGCGCGTCGCCTGGCGCGTCCGGTCAGGTTGGCTTCATGCTCGCCAGCCTGCTTCCGGAAGTCACGACCATCCGTCGCTTCGGCGATCGCTCCGGCGCGATCGAGACCAATGTCAACGGCGAGCCCCACTATGCCGTCGTGACCCCTGTCGGCACCGATGGCGCGCTGATCCTCACCGCCCATTCGCTGCAATCTGTGAACGAGTTCTGGCGCCGCGAACTGTCGCTCAATGTGACGCTGTTTGCCGGTATCTCGCTGACACTGCTGGTCGTGCTCTACGCCTATTTCCATCAGGTTAGGCGGGCCCGCGAGGCCGACGACATCTTCCTCGAATCCAACATGCGGGTCGAGGCCGCCCTGTCGCGCGGCCGTTGCGGGCTCTGGGATTTCGACCTGTCGAGCCGCAAGCTGATCTGGTCGCGTTCGATGTATGAAATGCTCGGCCTTGCCCCGTCGAACCAGCCATTGGCCTTTGCCGATGCGGCCCGCCTGATGCATCCGGCCGACGGCAATCTCTATGCGCTGGCGCGTTCGGTCGGCCGCGGAAGCTCGCGCCAGATCGACCAGGTCTTTCGCATGCGCCATGCCCAGGGCCATTATGTCTGGCTGCGCGCCCGCGCCCAGATCATCTGCTCCAATACCGGCTGCCTGCATGTCATCGGCATCGCCATGGACGTCACCGAACAACACCGTCTGGCCCAGCGCTATGCAGAAGCCGACCAACGCCTTGCCGACGCGATCGAATGCACTTCGGAAGCCTTCGTGCTCTGGGACAAGAATGATCGCCTGGTGATGTGCAATGCGCATTTCCAGAAGGTCTATGGCCTGCCCGACAGCATTCTCGTGCCCGGCACGGAACGCGCCAGCGTGCTCGGCTCGGCCTCGCGGCCGATCATCCAGCGCCGCATCGCCGATCCGGATCTCGGCACCACCTCGCGCACCACCGAAGTGCAGCTTGCCGACGAGCGCTGGCTGCAGATCAACGAACGGCGCACCCGTGACGGCGGTCTGGTCTCGGTCGGAACCGACATCACCCTGCTCAAGCGCCACCAGGAGCGGTTGCGCGATCAGGAGCGTCGCCTGATGGCGACCATCGGCGACCTGTCGTCCTCGCAGAAGATCCTAGAGCGGCAAAAGACCGAACTGTCGGATGCCAACGAGAAATATCTCGCCGAAAAGCAGCGTGCGGAAGCGGCAAACAAGGCCAAGTCGGAATTCCTCGCCAATATGAGCCACGAGTTGCGCACGCCGCTCAACGCCATTCTCGGCTTCTCGGAAATCCTGCTCGCCGGCATGTTCGGCCCGGTCGGCTCGGCGAAATACGAGGAATATGCCAAGGACATCCACGAAAGCGGCAAACATCTGCTGAACGTCATCAACGACATTCTCGACATGTCGAAGATCGAGGCCGGGCAGATGAAGATCCGTTGCGAGACGATCGATCTCGGACCGCTGATCGAAGAGAGCATGCGCCTCACCGCCATCCCGGCGCTGGAAAAGAACATCACCGTGTCGCAGCGTGTCGATGATGGCCTGTCGGTCGTCGCAGACCGTCGCGCGATGAAGCAGATCCTGCTCAACATCCTGTCGAATGCAGTCAAATTCACCAATGACGGCGGCAAGATTTCGTTGCGGGCCCACAAGGTCAAAGGTGCGGTGATCGTATCGATCGTCGACACCGGCATCGGCATCCCGAAAAACGCCCTGAGCAAGATCGGCAGCCCGTTCGAACAGGTGCAGAGCCAGTATGCCAAGTCGAAGGGCGGCTCCGGCCTCGGGCTTGCCATCTCGCGCTCGCTGGTGTCGCTGCATGGCGGATCGCTCCGGATCCGCTCCCGCGAAGGTCAGGGCACCGTGGTGTCGCTGCGTATCCCGGACATGATCGTCATGCCGATGCGCCGCCGGGCCTGACCACCCATGCCGGCAGGACGGCCGACAACGGAACACTCCACCGGCCGCTTGCTTCAGTCATGGCCTCAGCTACGCTGCACAACCCTGCTGAAGACCTTGCGCACCGCCTTGGACAGCCGCTTGATCTCCGCCTCCAGCAGTTTCAGATCCGGGCTTTCGCCGGCCCGGGCAACCAGATCGGTCAGGCCGGCTGGTACCTTGGCAGGCTCGAACGGCCCTTCGATGCACAACCGGATCACCTGCGACACATCCGTGTAGAGCTTCAAGGCCTGCTGGCAGATGTCGAGATCGTTCGGATCCATCAGCGAGGCCAGCGCCTTCAACGCCTCCGCTGTCGAAAGACCATTGGTGCGCACCGGCGTGCCGCGGACTGCCGCAACCAGCGCCAGATGCTGGGCAATGAATTCGATATCGATCAGGCCACCGGCAATCAGCTTCAGGTCCCAGATATCGCGCGGCGGCTTTTCCTTGTCGATCAGCGCCCGCATCTCGGCGACGTCCTTGGCGGTCTTGGCCTCATCGCGGTTCAGCGCCATGATCTCGGCGACGATCGCCTCGGCTTCGGCAATCAGCGACGCATCGCCGCACAGAAGCCGCATGCGCGACAGCGCCATGTGCTCCCAGGTCCAGGCTTCCTCGCGCTGATATTTGGCAAAGGCGCGGAGCCGTGTGGCCACCGGCCCCTTGTTGCCGGACGGCCTGAGCCGCATGTCGACCTCATAAAGCACGCCCTCGGCCGTCGGTGCCGACAGTGCCGCGATCATCCGCTGGGTCAGGCGGGTGTAATAGCGCACGGGATCGAGCGGCTTTGGTCCGTCGGATTCATGCGCGTCGTCATCATGCTCATAAAGCAGGATCAGATCGACATCGGAGCCCGCCGTCAGTTCATAGGAGCCGAGCTTGCCCATTCCGGCCAGCGTCACGCGCCCGCCCTGCAGGCGTCCATGGGCCAGTTCCATCTCGGCAATCACCGCCCGTAGCGCTTCATCGATCACCAGCCCGGCAAGGTCGGTAAAGGCGCGGCCGGCCTGGCTGCCGGCGATCGAGCCGGTGAGCAGGCGAATGCCGATCAGGAAGCGCTGTTCGGCGGCAAAGATGCGCAGCCGGTCGAGGATTTCCTCATAGTGCCGGCAGCCGCCGAGAAAGGCGGACAGGCGTCTTGCCAGATAGTCGCGGGTGGGGATCTCGACCATCAGGCCGGGATCGAGCATGCCGTCGAAGACATGCGGCCGGGCGGCGATGATTTCGGCAAGCCTCGGCGCCGAGGACATGATGTTGACCAGGAGGTCGAGCAGGGCCGGATTGTTGCCGAGCAGGGAAAACAGCTGGATGCCGGCCGGAAGCCCGGCCAGGAAACTGTCGAAGCGCAACAGCGCCTCATCGGCACGCCGGCTTTCGCCGAAGGCTTTCAACAGGTCCGGCGTCAGTTCGGTCAGGCGCTCACGAGCTTCGACGGATTGCGTGGCGCGGTAGCGGCCATAGTGCCAGGTGCGGATGACGCGGGAAATATCTTCCGGCCGCTCGAAGCCAAGGCCTTTCAACGTCTTCAGCGTGTCGGGATCGTCCTTCTGACCGGTAAAGACCAGGTTGCCGGTCGCGCTCGACAGGCCCTCCTCCTTCTCGAACAGCCGCGCATAACGGCGCTCCACCGTCTTCAGTACGGTTTCGAGCTTTGTCGAAAAGGCCGTGGTGTCGATGAAGCCCAGCATGAAGGCGATGCGCTTCAGCTCGGCCTCGGTATCGGGCAGGACATGGGTCTGCTCGTCATGCACCATCTGGATGCGGTGCTCGACATCGCGCAGAAACCAGTAGCAGCCGGTCAGTTCCTCCGCCGTCACCGGATCGATCCAGTGGGCACCGGCGAGCGCGTTTAGCGCCGCCTCGGTCGGACGCAGCCGCAGGTCCGGCATGCGGCCGCCGGCGATCAGCTGCTGGGTCTGGGCGAAGAACTCGATCTCGCGAATGCCGCCGCGGCCGAGCTTGACGTTATGGCCCTTCACCGCGATCGCGCCATGGCCCTTGTGCACATGGATCTGCCGCTTGATCGAATGAATGTCGGCGATCGCCGCATAGTCGAGATATTTGCGGAAGACGAAGGGCGTCAGTTCACGCAGGAAGCCCTCGCCGGCCTTCAGGTCGCCGGCGACCGGCCGCGCCTTGATATAGGCGGCACGTTCCCAGTTCTGGCCGCGGCCCTCGTAATAGATCAGGGCCGCCTCGACGGGCACGGCGAGCGGCGTCGAGCCCGGATCGGGCCTGAGCCTGAGGTCGGTGCGGAAGACATAGCCGTCGGCCGTGCGCTCCTGCAGGATGCGCACCAGCCGGCGCATCATCCGGCCATAGGTTTCGGTCGCGTCATCGGGACTTTTCAGGATGCCTGCATCCGGATCGAAGAAGACGACGAGATCGATATCGGAGGAATAGTTGAGTTCACAGGCGCCAAGCTTGCCCATGCCGAGCACGATCAGGCCGCTGCCCGCAGCCGGCGCGCCCATGTCCCGCAGCGTCAGCTTGCCGGCCTGATGCCCGGCCAGCAGCAGATGATCAATGGCGGCGGCCACTGTTGCATCGGCCACAGCACTCAGCCAGGCCGTCGTGTTGCGTGCGTCAAAGATTCGGGCGAGATCGGCCAGTGCGGTCAGGAAGGAAACCCGACGCTTGGCATTGCGCAGCCGCGTCATCACCTCGGCTTCGGTCGGAACGATGCCGTCTGCGCTGGGAACCCAGGCCGCCCTTGCCTCGGCGACGGCCGTCGCAAGCAGCGGTTCCAGCGGCTGACTGATCGCCTCCGCCATAAGCGCCGGCTTGAGATTGGCGATATCGCGCAGGTAGGGAGACAGCGTCAGTGCATTGGCGATAAAGGTCCGCAGCGCTGTCTCGCCGGCCATCAGCTCGGCAATCACCGGCTCCTGCCTGGCGAGATCCTTCAGCGTCGCGGTGGCAGCCTTCAGTTCCGTCTGATTGAATGGCCGAATGACCCCGTCCGATACATCGACCAGTCGCCTTGCCGCCTGCTTCGCCCCAGTTTGCTGCACCCCAGTTTGCTGCACCATCGCATGAGCCTCCCTTCCCTTGCGCCGGAGATCTCGCCGAATCTCTCAAGCGCAGGCAGGTTATGGCTTCATGCCGGGAAAGACCATGGTGGCCGTCAGGCCGGGCGCGGCTTCGTCGCCGCTGCGCGTATCGGACAGCACAAGCTGGCCGCCATGCAGGGCCATGATCGCCTCGACCAGCGACAGACCAAGGCCCGTGCCCGGCTTGGAACGGCTCTTGTCGAGCCGGACGAAGCGCTTGACCACCTCGGCCCGCTTGTCTGCCGGTACGCCCGGCCCCTGGTCGGAAACGGAAATCTCGACGCCTGACGCACCTCGCGCAACCCTGACCGTGATTGCCGGGGGTGGCTCAACCACGCCGTCAGACTGCGCCGCTTCCGAGTCGCTCGCCTCGGACTTGCTCGCCTCAGGCTTGATCGCGCCATACTTGATGGCATTGTCGATCAGGTTGGAGATCGCCTGGCCGATCAGCTCGCGGTTGCCACGCACGGAAAGCCCGGGCGCGATGTCGCAGACCATCTGCTGTCCGGCCTCTTCGACCACCGGCTCGTAGAGTTCGGCGCTGTCGGCGGCAATCGCGGAAAGATCAATATCCGTCAGTTCGGCGGCAATCGAGCCGGCCTCGACGCGTGAAATCATCAGCAATGCGTTGAAGGTGCGGATCAACTGGTCGGATTCGACGATGATCGCTTCCAGCGCGGCATGTTTGGCGCTCTCGTCCACGGCCGACAGTGCATCGGACGCCTTGTTGCGCAGCCGCGTCAGGGGAGTCTTCAGGTCATGGGCAATATTGTCGGAGACCTGGCGCAACCCCTCGTTCAACTGCTCGATACGGCCCAGCATGCCGTTCAGCGACGAGGACAGCCGGTCGAATTCGTCGCCCGAGCCGGAAACCGGCAGACGCTGCGACAAGTCGCCCGCGGTGATCTTCTGGCTTGCGGCCGAAACGCGGTCGATGCGTTTCAGCGCATTGCGGCCGATGGCAAACCAGATCACCACGGCTCCGATGCCCATGATCAGCAGGGCCACCATCAGGGCCTGGCGCACCAATAGCCGAAGTTTGCTCGGTTCGCCGAGATCACGCCCGACCAGCACGCGAAAGCCGTTGTCGAGGAAAAACACATGCGCGGTCGCCAGATGGCGCTTCACGCCGCCGCTGTCGTCGTAGCGCTCGTAGCGGAAGGGAAATCCCGTCCAGCCCTCTTCGTCGAAGACGCCCGGCTGGACGGAGGCGACATTGCCGGCAACGATCTCGCCGTTCGGCCCGGCGATGACATAAAGATTTGCGCCCGGCTGGCGGGCGCGCCGTTCCATGGTGCGCAGAAGCTGGGTGACCCCGCCCCGCTCATAGGCCTTCTCGATCTCCTGCACTTCCTCTTTCAGACTTTCGCGGGTCTGGTTGTTGAGGATGCGCTCGGAAAGGCCCGTCACGTAAAACACGAGGAATGCCGCACAGAGGGCAAAGAGCAGGATGTAGAGCGCAGACAGCCTGACGGCCGTCGACTTGAACAACACGCCCAAACGGCTTTTCACCGGCATGTCAGCCTTCGTCCTTGATCATGTAGCCGGCACCGCGCACTGTTTTCAGCAACGGCCGGTCGAAATCCTTCTCGATCTTCGAGCGCAGGCGCGACACATGCACGTCGATGACATTGGTCTGCGGATCGAAGTGGTAATCCCAGACATTTTCGAGCAGCATGGTGCGGGTCACCACCTGTCCCGCGTTTTTCATCAGATATTCGAGCAGGCGGAATTCGCGCGGCTGCAGCAGCACGTCCTTGCCGGCGCGCTTCACTTCGTGGGAGAGCCGGTCGAGTTCCAGATCGCCGACGCGGTAGACCATGTCCTGTTCGGGCTTGCCCTTGCGGCGGCCAAGAACCTCGACACGGGCGAGCAGTTCGGAAAAGGCATAAGGCTTGGGCAGATAATCGTCGCCGCCGGCGCGAAGCCCGGTGACGCGGTCGTCGACCTGGCCAAGCGCCGACAAGATCAGCACCGGCGTGTCGACGCCGCGCTTGCGCAGTTCGGTGATCACGGACAAGCCATCGCGGCGCGGCAGCATGCGGTCGACCACCATCACGTCATAGGTATTCTCCGATCCCATGAACAGACCGCTTTCGCCGTCGCTCGCATGATCGGCGACGATGCCGGCCTCGCGGAAAGCCTTCGTCATATAGGCCGCAGCCTCGAGATCGTCTTCAATCACCAGTATTTTCATGTGGGCGACATTAGCGCCGGCTGTCGCATCCGTCCAACCGGTTTCACCACTTTGCACGGCTGTCGTTTCGTCGGTGATCATGCTGTGTATCCCTGTCCTTCGTCCCGGCTGTCTCGCCGGGTCTGTGGCCATGTATCTGGCCCAATCGTGGGTCCAGTCCTTGGCCCAATCACTGGCCCCGTCCTTGGCTAAGCCAGGCGCGTGACCAAGGTCCCGGTCATGCCGGAATAGAAAAGGGCGCCGCCCGGTTAAGATACCGTCGGCGCCCTCTACACATAGGCCGCGTGATCAGCCCTGGTTGATCGGCAGTGCGACGAAGCGGCTGCCGCTTTCCGACTGAACCTGGAACAGGGCGCGGGTGCGTCCGTCCTTCTTCGCCTGGTCGACGACCTTCTGGACGTCGGCAACCGAGGAGACTTCCTGGTTGTTGACCGAGGTGATCGTCTCGCCGGCCTTCATACCCTTGTCGGCAGCGTCGCTGTCCGGATCGACATCGACGATGGCGAGGCCCTTGCCGTCTTCAGACGGGCGAACGGAAAGGCCGAGATTGGCCAGTTCCTGCTCGACGGCCGGCGCCGGTGCGGCATCTTCTTCGGTGCCTTCGGTAGCCGAGGCCTGTTCGGTCGGTAGTTCGCCGAGCTTGACCTTGACCTCGGTTGCCTTGCCTTCGCGCCACAGAGCGACATCGACGGTGGTGTCAGGGGCAAAGGCTGCGATGCGACGGGCGAGATCGCGCGGATCCTTGACCGGCTCGCCGTTGACGGCAGTCACCACGTCACCCTGCTTGATACC
>ERZ1034377.93-NODE-93-length-27191-cov-72.845320_pt1 | contig 27191 bp, 28 predicted proteins | sample MGYA00520584_ERZ1034377 | MGnify/ENA primary metagenome ERZ1034377 (study PRJEB33736, sample SAMEA104288464) | Azolla filiculoides | biome: Urban; feature: water surface; material: ditch water | place: Netherlands | collected 2014 ... | reverse complement strand
TGCTCCTTATTGAGAATAGCTTTTGATGCTATTTTTGGTGCTTTACTGTTTCTCCAATGCCTTTTTTCACTGCATATTTTTGTTTTTATGCTCCCTTGGATTTTTTGTCTCCGTAACTTCTCTCTGTGGCACTTTAGGGTGCGGAATTTGGGTTATAAAGCTTTGAGAAACATTGGGAGGTTCTCCTATTAATTGAAAAATCAGTTTTGTAAAAACTTGAAAGAGAGTATAAAAGATTTTATCGTTTTTCATTTTGCGGCTGATTTGTGTGATATTTTTACAATTATTTTTAGGTGACAGATGCTTGAATCTGGGAGAAACAAGCTATAAAATAAAGTGAGCTACACATAATCTACAGGATCTTCTAATCCCAACTCAGCAAAAGCCGCTAACCGCAACCGACAAGAATCACACACACCACAAGCTTTATCACCACCAGCATAACAAGACCAAGTTAATTCCCAAGGAACTCCCAACTGATTACCAAGTTGGATAATTTCAGTTTTCTTCAAATTAACTAATGGTGCAATAATGTTAATTGGTTGTCCTTCACGCCCTTGTTTGGTTCCCAAGCGGAAAACTTCTTGCATTGCTTGGATATAATCGGGACGACAATCTGGATAACCAGAGTAATCTAAAGCATTAACGCCTATATAAACCCTTTCAGCGGCGATCACCTCAGCATAGCCCAAAGCAAAGCTCAAGAAGATAGTATTACGGGCAGGTACATAAGTGACAGGAATATTTTGTGACATTTCATCTAGGGAACGGGCTTGAGGTAGAGCAATCGCATCATCAGTCAACGCAGAACCACCCCATAGCCGTAAATCAAAATTCACTACCTGATGTTGAACTACCCCCACAGATTTCCCCACAAGGACAGCTGACTGCAACTCTCGGCAGTGTTGCTGCTGATAATCAAAAGAAATAGCATAACACTCACAACCATCAGCCCTTGCTTGGTACAGAACCGTAGAAGAATCCAATCCCCCAGACAACAAAATTACAGCTTTCATCACTCAAAATCACCCTAAAAAATCACTAACACCAATTTCACCCAAAAGGTGAGACAATCAACAAAATGCAACAAACAGAAAATTAAATTTAAAATGAGAACAATAATCTACCGTATCTATGGCAAAATTCTTACAGACAATCTTGCTGAGAATTATTATAGTTAATAAGTTTACTGGAATTTCAACGTATTCAATTTAACAGTACGAAAATCAAGTAGATATTTCGGTAATTAATTGCTCAACTGCAACCTGAGAACTGTCACTTAGGTTTAACAGAACTTGTAAAGTCAACAAAACAACACATTGTCTTTTGTGTCAATTACAAAAAATGCAGCAATTAATAACTATCTATCTATCTAAAACATAGCCATATAGTGGGAACTGAACACAAACTTTGAAATTCTTCATAAATAGAGCCACTATGTTAGCATCTGGATGGTTTTAGACGGATCGCACCTGGCACTTCAGTATAAAGGCCAACGACCGTAGCGTCTCTAAATTTGGTGGTTGAGGAGAAAATAATAGTGCAAAATAGCATGTCAGTGGCAGAAGCAAACCTATATTCACAGCGCAACCAGCCACGATCAATCCGCATAGGCGTGATTGGGGTCGGTAACATGGGACAACATCACACCCGCGTACTGAGTTCAATGAAAGATGTTGAATTAGTAGGTGTTTCAGACATTAACGTTGAGCGCGGCTTAGAGACCGCAAGCAAATACAAGGTACGTTTTTTTGAAGACTACTGCGATCTCCTACCCCATGTAGATGCAGTATGTGTTGCCGTACCAACCCGCTTACATTATGCCGTGGGCATTAACTGCCTGTTGGCGGGAATTCATGTTTTGATTGAAAAACCGATCGCTGCAAGTATTTCTGAAGCAGAATCTCTCGTAAACGCTGCTGCCGAATCCCAATGTATTTTGCAAGTAGGTCACATTGAGCGTTTCAATCCAGCATTTAAAGAACTCAGTCAAGTCCTGAAAACGGAAGAATTACTAGCCTTAGAAGCTCATCGAATGAGTCCTTATTCAGCTAGGGCTAATGACGTTTCCGTAGTGTTGGATTTAATGATCCATGACATTGACCTACTTTTAGAATTAGCTGGTTCTCCCGTCGTGAAATTGACAGCTAACGGCACTCGTTCCCTAGACTCTGGTTATTTAGATTATGTGACTGCGACTTTAGGGTTTGCCAACGGTATTGTCACTACTCTCACTGCCAGTAAAGTTACTCACCGCAAAATCCGCCGCATTGTTGCCCATTGCAAAAACTCATTCACGGAAGCCGATTTCCTGAAGAATGAAATTTTGATTCATCGCCAAACTAATACCAACCCTCTCAACGACCATCGACAAGTCCTTTACAGACAAGATGGTTTAATAGAAAAAGTCTATACTAGTAACGTTCAACCTCTCAGTGCAGAATTAGAGCATTTTGTCAACTGCGTGCATGGTGGCAATCAGCCTTCAGTGGGTGGTGAACAAGCCCTCAAAGCTCTGAGATTAGCGAGTTTAATTGAGCAGATGGCTTTGGAAGAACGGGTTTGGAATCCATTAGACTGGCAATCCGAATCAAGAGTACAATCACTAACGCCAACTGTCTAGAAGATGGGAATAGGGAATAGGGAATAGGGAATAGGGAATAGGGAATAGGGAATAAGCATCTAATTACCAATTACCAATTACCAATTACCAATTACCAATATGCTCGAATGGATAATTAACACAATCAACTCCCTGGGATATGTGGGAATCGCTTTGCTGATGTTCATAGAGAACCTTTTTCCCCCCATACCTTCTGAATTGATCATGCCACTGGCAGGATTTACAGCCAGCCCCTATCAACCAGGAGGTGCAAAGCTGAATATAGTAGGCGTATTTTTGTCAGGACTTGTGGGTTCTGTACTGGGCGCACTAATTTGGTACTATCCAGGTAAGTTTTTAGAAGAACGACCCTTGAAAGCTTTGGCTAACAAGTACGGTAAGTGGCTGACTATATCGAGCGAAGATATTGATAAGGCTAAAGGCTGGTTTAATAAACAAGGTAGCAAAACAGTATTAATTGGTCGCCTTGTGCCGGGAATCCGTACCTTAATCTCCATTCCCGCAGGTATGAGTAATATGCCCTTGCCTTCCTTTTTATTTTACACAATCCTGGGGAGTGGTTCCTGGGTTGGCTTGTTGACATTTTCAGGATACTGGTTGGGTAGTCAGTATGAACTTGTCGACAAGTACCTTGCGCCTTTATCTAAAATAGTTTTGTCGGGTTTAGTGTTAGTATTCTTTTCTTGGGTACTCAAGCGCCAAGGCCAACGAACTCGGAGATGAATTTGGTTCTCTGTTGGTTTGAAGGATAGGAGTAAGTTAACAGTTAAATAATATGTATGTGAAAATTTGGTCTGCGCTATTAACCCAGAATAATGCTAAATTTTCAATCGCCTACAATAATTTTTGACGTATTTCTAGCTACACTTGACCCAACTGAAAATTTTTCTGACCTTGCATTTTTGTAAGATGGGCATGATAACTTTTTACAGTTAAGTCACCACATAGGAGCTTTCATGACAGACCAACCTCCCGTAGCTAACCCAATGAATGCCGCAGCTATCCCTATGAATCGAGTAGCTCCAACCCCTATAAACAACAATGTTAATAAGCCAGTTAGTGTTTCGGGGAAAAATATTCTCAGCGTGGATTTAGGTAGAACCTCTACCAAAACTTGTGTAAACCGCGAACCTGCCAATGTTGCTTTCATTCCTGCCAATGTTAAGCAAATGTCAATAGAACAAATACGCGGTGGTGTGTTTGAATCTAAAGCCACAGATCCTTTGATGGATTTGTGGATGGAATATCAAGGTAACGGATATGCTGTGGGTCAACTGGCAGCAGATTTTGGTGCTAATTTAGGAGTAGGCCAATCTAAGGTAGAAGATGCACTAGCTAAAGTTCTGGTAGCCGCTGGTTACTTTAAGCTCAAAGATGAAATTTCTGTCATCGTTGGTTTGCCTTTCCTTTCTCTAGAGCAATTTGAACGGGAAAAAGCTCAACTGATGAGTTTGATTAGTGGTCCCCATGTGATGAATTTCCGTGGCGAAACTGTATCGTTAAACGTCACTAAAGTTTGGGTAATGCCAGAAGGCTATGGTAGCTTGCTGTGGTGTGAAACCCAACCAAATAAAGGCTCTTCGATGCCTGATTTGACAAAGGTATCAGTGGGTATAGTGGATATTGGACATCAAACCATTGACTTGTTGATGGTTGATAACTTCCGCTTTGCTAGAGGTGCTTCCAAGAGTGAAGACTTTGGTATGAGCAAGTTTTATGAAATGGTGGCTAAGGAAATAGAAGGTGCTGATAGTCAATCTCTAGCACTGATTTCTGCTGTAAACAAGCCCAAAGGTGATCGCTTTTATCGTCCTAAAGGTGCAAGCAAACCCGCTAACCTAGACGATTTTCTCCCTAACCTCACAGAGCAGTTCTCACGGGAAATTTGCTCGATCGTGTTAGCCTGGTTACCAGAGCGTGTAACTGATGTGATTATCACAGGTGGCGGTGGTGAGTTCTTCTGGGAAGATGTACAACGTCTGCTCAAAGAAGCCAAAATTCATGCCCATTTGGCGGCACCCTCACGCCAAGCTAATGCTTTAGGGCAGTATATTTATGGAGAGGCGCAATTATCTGCTGTTCGCGCTGCTAGGTAATAAAACTGATGTTCCAATGGTCAAAAAAGGTAGTTAAATCCGTCACTTTTAATCCAGAAATTGCTGATGAGAGTTTGTTGGCACAGGTGGAAAGCTACTTGGAGGCACAGCCCGAAAAGACTTTCAGCGACCTCTGTAAAGAAGCTCTTTGGCAAGCTTTATGTGTACCGGACTCTGTACGACCTTCTCCGAATACAGCAGCACTGCCGATAGAACAACAAGTCGGTCAATTGCAACGTCAATTAGCTGGCCTTGAGGAACGTTTTTTTGCTAAGGAATCCCATCGTTTGCAGACAATGGAAAACCAGATCGTGCAGCTTAGTCAACAAGTAGCACAACTGGCAATTATCCTTAGTCAAGGAGGATCTACTCAGCCTCTTACTTCATCAGTACCAATGGTAGAAGTAATTAATAATTCTGCTTCTACTCCTGATCCCACTCCCCAAGAGGTTGACCCTGTAATTATTCGTCTGAGTCAGTATCTTGATGATTTCTAAGGAACAAGCCAGTTTGTAAGCGTTTTTACAAAAAAGAGTTAGATGGGTATAAATTACACCCAGAAATTGTTAACAATTTCTGGGTGTAATTTATTTTTTAGCTGAATCGCCGTATTTTCCACAAATAGCTAGATAGCCAATTCGTCAGGATGTGAGCGACAATTGGGACTAATAAGTTGCCGCTTAATAGGGCGCTATATCCAAAAATAATGCCAATAATAGTTGCCCAAATCACATAAGGCCATTGTTCTGAACCACTAAGGTGTAAAATACCAAAACAAAGACTGGAGACAATAACCGCTACATGATCAGCACCTAAAGCGGGTAGCATCACACCGCGAAATAATAATTCTTCACTTAACCCCGGTAACAATCCCAGCCAAATTAAGTCTGGCAAAGCTAAAGGCTTGAGTACAATTTCTAGGTAATAGTCTGCACTTTTACGATAAGGAGCAGAAAAGCGATGAGTTAGTCCGCTTAAAAGAGTAATACCTAAGCCCAACCCCACTCCCAAAAATAAATCTCTGGGATACCAATACAACTTAAATAAAGAAACATTGCCAAAGCGTAACCACACCTTGGCGAGTATCCACAAAAGAATAGCTGTTGCGCCCATAGCTACAAGCACTTGGGTGCGGGTAAGATAGGGAATTTCTGGTTCTTGTTTTTGTTGTTCAACCACAGGCGTTTAGGTAATGGGTCAGTTATCAGTTATCAGTTATCAGTTATCAGTTATCAGTTATCAGTTATCAGTTATCAGTTGTTATTTTTCCCTCTTCGCTGTCACCTATCACCTGTCACCTGTCACCTATTCTCTTACTAATGACCAAGGACTAATACCTGCTTTGTGAGCGACTAGGATACCTACTGCTTCTAAATATGAGTTTACCTGTATAGATTTGATTCCCAAAGCTGGCGCAGGGACTTGTATCAAAGTTTTATTTTCTGCCACTGTAATTATTTGGCATTGGTTCTGGCTTAAATTCAGCAATGCGTTGCCACCACAAGCATTTGCCGGTACTATAACAGCATCAACTTGATCTGCCCAAATATCTGCCTGTAAAGAATTGATAACTTCTCTTTTGGTGATAAATTGGGGAGCGCGACTTAAGCCGACAAAGACACAAGGTAAAAAAGTATAACCTAATTCTTCGGCAGCGGAACAGGGTGATAAATCAGGATCTGGGGATGCTGGAGCAAGGGCTGGCGCATGGGCGCATGGAATTTGAAAAGTTCGGACTAATAAATGACTAATTACGGCTTCTGCACCTGCTAGTGGATCTACGCCTTTACCATGACGATAGTTTTGGGCTGCTTCTTCATCTATTTTATCGGGAAAACGGGTAACAACTGCGAGCGCTTCTGCTTTCTCTTTTTTAATCAATATCTCTGCTGCCCTTAATAAGCTGTCTGGGTTGCCTATTGTTCCCCAACTTGCACCAGAGGCAGAAATGCTTAATTCTACGTCCAAGGGCGAATCTGTAATGACATGATTGGTAATATTTAATCCTAATGTAGCTCTGGCTGCATCTGAGGCTTGCAGGTGTCGCAGCATTAATTCAGGTTCAATTCCTTGGTCTAAAAGCAAACCTACTCTATTACTATGGACAGGACGTAAACCCCAGCATCCAGCAGCGAATTGATCAAGTCCATAACCTTCAACATAGGAAGCGTTGGGAATATTCCAGTATAAACTTGCACCATTTAAGACATTGGGATGAGTAATCAAGTGATCGCACACCTGTGATATAACTCTGGCTACTGGTAAGGCATCTCCCGCGTATCCCCCAATAGCAGCCCCAATGCCAGTAGGAATAATTAAAACCGCTGTATATGGTCGGTGCATGATTATTTAGGTAAGATGATGATCAATCGCTACAATCATATAATTTCTTACCGATTACTACCTGTAGTAACAACAGCTTCTACAGTTGCTTTTTCCTGTTCTTTATCCACCGCAGTAATAGCCCAGCGCAGGGGTTCACCTTGTTTTTTCAATTCTGCTTCAATAGCTTTCTGCAACTCTGTCGGAGTTTGTTGCAAGTCGATTTCGGCAGTAATAAAATGAGTAGTCATGATGGTCAAACCTATGTCTTTGTGATTTCTACAATACAACTATATTTTGGCAATTGGTAAAAAATTTTAGATCGTAGATTTTAGATTGGAGTTAATTTAAATACAATCCAAAATCCAAAATTAAATTCCCATTCCCCAATTTACTGATCTTTACCAAATTGCCTTTGATAAACTATATCTTCCTTTTCTGTCTCAATTTTTAAATTAGAAAGAGGTTTAGAAACACAAAGCAGTGCATAACCTTCTTCTTGCAAGTCTAGACTTACACCCATACCCTCAGATTGATCTACCCTTCCTTCAGTGATCAAAGCAGCACAAGTTGTACAAACCCCAGCATGACAAGAAGCCGGCATTTCTAAACCCGCTGCTTCTGCAGTAGCTAAGATGGTTTCATTTTCTGGAACTTGCAAATTATAGATTTTGCCTTGGTGGTTGATTTCAACGGCGTAAGTCTTAGACATATATAACAGCAGAGTCAAAGGATAAATAGGTCAATATATCTGATAATATATATGCATGGCTAACTTTTGCAATGCCAAAAACAGATTTTCTAATTTTTATGCTTTCATAATTTAGAGTAAATATTTGTTACATTTAATGACTGCATTAAATGCTTACATACATGATAATAAGCTATTCTCAAGTTAAAGAATACAGAACTATATACCCATCCCATATAGTAGCCATATAGTAATTTAATTTGTCTTAATGCTTCACGAAGTGCTGCTTAGTGAATCGAGAATTGTCAAATGTAGCGAGCACCTGTATATTTTAACTCAGATTTAATATTCCACATGATCGCTTTTTTTGCAAACATCTGAGTTAAGAGAAATTGCATGGCAACCAAGAAGCAGAGATGGTTTATAACAGCTTTCCAGATAAAAGGTTCAGTCATCTTAGCTATTTATCAAAAAGTGATATTTTGCGGGATGTTCGGTGTATTCATTTCTATACTTTATCAGTATAAACTACCAGTTCCCAAACCAGTTTTAGGGACTTTTATTCCCAGTATAGTTTTAGGTTTATTACTAGTATTTCGTACCAACACCGCTTATGAAAGGTATTGGGAAGGTAGAAAAATTTGGGGTTCAATGGTAAATACTATCCATAACCTAGCACGAAAAATTTGGGTATCAGTTGACGAAAATTCTTTAGAAGATAAAGATAACAAATTCATAGATTTAAATTTATTATTAGCATTTGCCGTAGCAACAAAATTACAACTGAGAGGAGAAAAAATTAATTTAGAGTTAGAAGCATTAATGCCAGCAGAAAAATACCAGAATCGAAAAATTGTCAATAACCCACCTATAGAAATTGCCTTTTGGATTGGCGATTATTTACAATAATAGTATAATTAGAATTGCTTAAATAGTTAGCACTTAATATCAATGCAAGAATTATTGAATAATTTAGTTGATAACTTAGGAGCTTGTGAAAGAATTCTGAAAACACCAATTCCTCTATCTTATGCCATACATTTGAAACAATGACTCTTATTATATTGCTTATTACTACTATTTCAAGTTGTCGCAAGTTTGGATTTGTGGACAGGGATAATTTCGGCTTTAGTGAGTTTTAGTTTGTTAGGGATTGAAGCTATTAGTCTAGAAAATGAAAATCCCTTTGGCTATGATGATAATGATTTACCTCTGGATAATATTTGTACGAACATGAAACGCAACATTGATGATTTAATGAGTTTAAGACCTAGCCTACATTCATACACCAAAAACATATGATTTCTAGATGATATTGATATATATCATCCATATAGTGTTGAAAATACTCTTTTAAGAGATTGATCGTATATTTTCAATGTTTCCCTCAGTATTTCTGTCAAGTTAAAGTAGGTAGATATTGTTGGAGCATTCTCAATCCGATTTTTATCTTCAGGTGTAATACAATTAGCAATAAGAATAGTTTGTACTTCTGGATTTATACACAATGCTTCTTCAAAAGATTTTTTAGCAGTACCATAACCTTCTAATGCACCAGCAGGATCAGTTACTCCTTTCACTTCAATCACACCAACTGTTTTCCCCTGATTATTCAGAAGTAAAATATCTGGTTCTTGTGAGAAAAGAACAGAAGTATGATTAGCCAACATTAGACCCCGATACGCTTCTACATTTCCTATGCTAATTGTGCTTCAGTTTTATCAGGATTATATATTTCAACTTCAATACCCTTAAGTGGAAGAAAGGCAACAACTAAATTAAATTACGTTCTTTTGCCTCTTTGATCAGTAGTCCCTGTACAACCTGTTCAGGTTCTTCTCCAATAGCATTACGCCAAGAACCATCAATTTGCGCTCCAGTTGAAGCTAGTATTGTGCCATATAATTCTGCTTACGTCAGGCTGTCAATTGAACTATCAATAATCAGAGATATGTGTTCATTAAATAGTCGGGAAACTGTCAAAGCTTTATCTTCTGTTAGAGGAATTTTATTGTCTTCATTAGCTTCAATCTTCTTTAAATTTACTTTAGCTAAATACTGAACTGCTTCTTGAGTAAGTACAGATATACTACGATAGTAGGCTAATAATAAAGAGTGTTCTCGAATTAAACGAGGGTGACAAAATACTTGAATAAGTTCTAATTCGGAATGGTTACTGATATAAGCAAACGTATCTTCTCCAATACCCCAGTTTTTCCAGTCTTCCCAACTTCCTCTTCCTAGTGTCTAAATAGATCTATTTGTCAGTCCAAAGGATTCTGCGATATCTGATAGAATTCAATCTACAGGAATCTCTTCCCCTGCGTATTTGAAATTATCATTAACTATTGTGATTATGCCACCTGATTTGAGAATGGGACTTAACTCATAGATAACAAGACACATTTCATACAAGTAATTATGTACCATTCTGTAAATCTTTTGATTATTCGAAGTCCCTTCATTTTTATTTTTTCCTAAAGTCATTAATATTTCTTGTAGTGCATCCTGTTGTTTAAAAACAGAATCTATTTTTAAGAAAACGTTATCCAGTTGTTTACTTATATAGTATTATTATAAATATGTACGTTTATCGCGATTTGATACTGTGCATGAAAGTATTTGCTGACGTAGATTTTCGACTTTATTTTCACTACATGCCAAAAATGCAAGTTCAAGAGCATAGGTACGAGTGTAATCATATCAGTTCAGATATGGTGGTGATGTAATAACGAAATCAACACTATCACCTGGAAAAGTAGGAAGAATTTCTAAAAATGAACCTTCATAAAGGTTAGGTTCTACATTTTCTAGATCGCCAAATTTGCTAGGGAACAATTGTGGTAGTTGATCATCATGAGATAAATCTAGTTGTATGGAACTTCACTCTAAGTCTGATATAATTTGCTTAAGCTTACGTTCAATAGCCTCTTCAAAAGATAAAATTGCTCCTTTATTAAATTCAGATTTACTTTTTGAACGCCCTGAACGAAAATACCAGCGGAGATATTGCCCATCTTTTCTAGAAGAACTAATATCTTCAAGGATAGAAAAAGCTGCATATATATCAGTATCTTCTGGATATTCGTATCTGTAATAAAGTCATGACAATAAGATAAATAGCCCATTGATTACTTTTCATTCATTTGGGAAGATGCATCATGAGTAATTGTTATATGTTTAAATATATAAATTTCTTGATACTAGTTTTGGTAATCTAGTTTTTGCAGTTTATATATTACTCTTTTAAATTCCTGTATATCTATTTTTTGAGCTATTATTCGGGAGCATCGAGTTTTGGCAGAAAGACTCAAATAGGAAGCAAACCATTGAGATAAGCACAAGGAAGGGAAAGGATTTGGTAGACACTTTCAACATTCCACTGTGGGCCAGAAATTTTAATCCTTGCTCCAATCTGTTGAATAGCAGATTCGACAGATCCAGAACCAATAGAACACAGTTATTTAGCTTGGTAGTAGGTGTAGTTAATAATGCCAGTGGGATGTTTTTCGCTTATGTCGAAAAACTTCTTAACTTGTTTGCCTCGAGAATTATTAAATAAAGCTTGAGCTGATAGCCTCAAGCAGCACTTTTAAACTAATGGACTTAATCGATTTCTTGGCTTCAAACCCAGTCTCTGCAACTATTTAGCTTTTAGTTTTAGTTCTCCTAGCAAGGGGTTTTGACTTTATTGGTTTTACCTATTTTCCTTCCGGTTGTTTCTTCGATAAAAAAAGGGCTATTTCTGGACTTACCACTTCTAATATTTGACTCCTTACTGTTTTTTCTATGCCTTCCAAGTCTGTTATCTGACTTTTGTCTGCTTCTTCATATAACAATGTTGCCTATTCTTTTAAGCAGGCTTTGGTCCGTTCTTTTCTATCCTGGTTCATGGTTGCTAATCCACACTTATTTATCCTTATATTCTGCTAAAAGCTGTGTATCTTCCAATAGTGGATGCTCCCTATTATTCTAGCTTCAGTAGCAAAAATGCCGACTGGTAGAAGTTGAATTTCCGTGGTTATCCATCCTAATTTACTAGCAGTCAATAGTGAGTGATGTTCCACTTCCTGAAAATGGATCTATTACTATACCTGGATTAGGCTTTAATGTTTGTAACATTTAGGTAATTAGAGGTTTTGAAAATCCTTTCCTATATTTGAACCAAGAAGAAAAAGGAGTTTGTTTATTTCCTTGATAACTAACCAAATTTCTATTTAAAGCAGGATCATGCGTGCTCTTAGATTAAAATATTTTATAAAGAATTCTTCTGGCACTCAAAGAAGATAATATAAGCATAAATCTAGTAAATACTTAATAAATTAGATCAAGTTTAAACTAAATTAACCAATAATTTTCTATAACTTCTTAATCCCCATTTCTAAACCCTCACACACGCCAGTCAGAAAGTCTAAGTCCGAACTAGCAATAGTATCACTTGGTTTGTGATAATTTGGATTTCGTAAAAACGCAGTATCTATCACCATCATTGCTGGATAACCCTGATCCCAAAAAGGTGCATGATTACTAAGTCGAGTTTGGGAAACCAGTAACCCCCGATTGGGCGCTGGTAACCATTGACTAGGTACACCCACTTGGCGAATACTTCGACTTAAACTAATTAAATCGCGCAAAGCCCGCCAATTACCAATTAAACCAATAAAATCTCCAGTGTTGGGGTAAAACTTATCTAAAAAGCTGGGTATCTTTGCCAACCAGGAGTAAAGTCCTGATAGCCTAGCATTTCCAATGCTATCATCAAGCGTAGAGGTTGTCCTTGTTTACGTAATAAATCAGCATAATCAGCACTACCTAATAAGCCGTATTCTTTCATATCAAAAGCAACAAGTCCCAAAGGATATCTAGCTGGTATTTGGGTAAAACTGTGAGCAAACTCTAACAACACAGCCACACCAGTAGCATTATCATCAGCAGCCACTGTATAAGGTACACCATCATAATGAGCGCCTATTAAAATGGGTGGTAACTTTGTTTCTTGCCTTTGTGTTTGGGCTGGTAAATTTAAAATCAGGTTGTTACAGGTTTTACCCCTGACTTGAAAGGTGTGGATTTCCACACTTCCCCATTGTGCAAGTTGTTGGCGAATGTATTCTTGAACAAAGAAATGTCCGGTACTCGCCATATAGGGATCGCGTTCCCATGCTATCTCTTGGAGATGATTTTGTAATTGTTGTTTTAAAGTCAAATTGGTGATTCGTGATTGGTGATTGAGAAAATTACTGTCTCTGTTCCCCACGCCCCACACCCTACAGCCTCTTCTTCTTTTCCTCTCTTCAAATGCTATCCTAGTTTGGCAAGTAGCACCTTAAGCTAAAATTTCTCTAATTATGTAAATTATTGAATTTAATGATGATAATTATACCATTGGGTAATTTTTATCATTTAGCAGCAAGCTAGAGGTAGTACCATCTAATCATAATAGACGTACAGGACACGCTTAGGAGACAAGTAACGCATGGGCAAGGTAGTCGGCATCGACTTGGGTACAACCAACTCAGTAGTCGCCGTAATGGAGGGTGGCAAGCCGGTGGTGATTGCCAATGCTGAAGGTATGCGAACAACTCCCTCTGTTGTTGGCTTCACCAAAGAAGGTGAAAGGGTGGTTGGACAAATGGCAAGACGGCAAACTGTTCTTAATCCCCAAAATACCTTTTTTGCAGTTAAACGCTTCATTGGGCGGAAATATGGTGAACTTAACCCAGATTCCAAGCGTGTACCCTATACCATCCGCAAAGATGAAATAGGCAGTATTAAAGTTGCGTGTCCCCGCTTAAATAAAGAATTTACCCCAGAAGAAATTTCAGCTATGGTGCTGAGGAAATTGGCAGATGATGCTGGTCGCTATTTGGGAGAAACTGTCACTGGGGCTGTAATTACCGTTCCAGCTTATTTTAATGATTCCCAACGCCAGGCTACCCGCGATGCTGGGAGAATTGCTGGTTTAGATGTTTTGCGAATTCTCAATGAACCGACTGCGGCTTCTTTGGCTTACGGATTATATCGGGGTGAAACGGAAACCATCTTAGTTTTTGATTTGGGTGGTGGGACTTTTGATGTGTCGATTTTGGAAGTAGGTGACGGCATATTCGAGGTTAAAGCCACTAGTGGAGATACGCAATTAGGTGGTAATGATTTTGATAGAAAGATAGTTGATTGGTTGGCAGGACAATTTTTAGAAGCAGAGGGTGTAGATTTAAGAAGTGATCGCCAAGCTTTACAAAGGTTAATGGAAGCCGCAGAAAAGGCCAAAATTGAACTTTCTGCTGTCAGTGTCACCGATATTAACCTACCCTTCATCACCGCCACAGAGGACGGACCTAAACATTTAGAAACACGCCTGACGCGATCGCAATTTGAAGGACTATGTGGTGACTTAATCAGCAGAGTGCGAACACCAGTCAAAAGGGCGCTAAAAGATGCCGGACTTTCCCCAGTAGATATTGAAGAAGTTGTACTAGTAGGCGGTTCCACCAGGATACCAATAGTAAAACAGCTAGTGCGGGACTTCATAGGTATGGAACCCAACGAAAACGTCAACCCTGATGAAGTTGTGGCCGTAGGTGCAGCAATTCAAGCAGGTATTTTAGCCGGCGAACTCAAAGATGTATTGCTGTTAGATGTCACACCCCTATCTTTAGGACTGGAAACCATTGGTGGCGTGATGAAAAAGCTCATTCCCCGTAACACCACAATACCAGTACGACGCTCCGACATTTTTTCCACCTCTGAAAATAACCAAAACAGCGTAGAAATCCACGTTGTCCAAGGTGAGAGAGAAATGGCAGCAAATAATAAGTCTTTGGGAAGATTTAAGCTGTATGGCATCCCACCAGCACCACGAGGCATCCCACAGGTTCAAATATCCTTTGATATTGATGCCAACGGGATTTTACAGGTAACGGCTTTAGATCGTACCACTGGCAGAGAACAGAGTATCACAATTCAAGGCGCTTCTACCTTGAGTGAATCAGAAGTAAATCGCATGATTCAAGATGCTCAAAAATATGCTGATGTTGACCGGGAAAGGAAAGAACGGGTAGAAAAACGCACTCGTTCCGAGGCATTGATTTTACAAGCAGAACGGCAATTGAGGGAAGTAGCCTTGGAAATGGGGATGCAGTTTGCCCGTAACCGTCGTCAACGCATTGACAATATTTGCCGGGAACTGCGTGAAAGTTTAAAAGATAATGATGATCGCGGTATTGACCAAGCTTACTCTGACCTGCAAGATGCTCTGTATGAGCTAAATCGCGAAGTGCGAGAGTATTATGCTGAAGATGAAGATGAAGACCTATTTGGTGCCATCCGTGACATCTTCACTGGTGATAAAGAACGGGAACGGGATTATTCCAGAGAAAACTATCGGGAACCCGATTCTAATAACAGAGACTATAGTCGAGACTATGGTAGAGACAATCGTTCTCCCTCCTATGATAGTCCTCCACCACACCGCCGCCGTCCCACCTACCGGGATAATTGGGATGAAGACGATGATTGGCTGTAAAGGAATTTGAGATTTTGGATTTTAGATTCAGGAGGCAGGAGGCAGGAGGTAGAAGAAAATTAGGTGACAGGTGACAGTAATCATTAAAAATTAAAAATTAAAAAACTCTTGCCCTTTGCCTCTTACCCTTCGGGTTCTCCAGTCGCACCCTGCGGGAAGGGGAAGCGCCTACATGGGGGAAACCACGCCACTTACTTGCTTTATGCGGGGAAACCCGTCCACCACAGTGGCTCCCTAAGACCGCGTTGGTTCACCTCTTACCTTTTGCCTTCCTCCACTGATAACAGATAATTGATCATTAATGAATATGCAAAATTTGCAAAATTTCCGCGATTATTACGAGATTTTGGGAGTAAATAAAGAAGCCTCTAGCGAAGAAATTAAAAAGGTTTATCGCAGGTTAGCAAGGCAATATCACCCTGATCTTAATCCAGGTAACAAAGAAGCAGAAGAAAAATTTAAGACTATTGGGGAGGCTTATGAAATTCTTTCCGATCCCAGTCGACGATCCCAATACGACCAGTTTAGCCGCTACTGGAAACAAAAAGGCTTTGCTGGTGGTAAACAGACACCAAAACCCAAAGCTTGGGGAGATAATCGCCCTAACAACGGTCGCAGTAATCAAGAAGTAGATCCTAGCGAGTTTCCTGATTTTGAAAGTTTTATTAATCAGGTCATTGGTGTTAGGAGTCGCAAAGATAGCAGAACTACAGCAGATAATACAACCACTACCGACCCATTTCGGACTCCCAGAACCAAAGTCTCATATACAGTTAACACCCCACCCCGCACTACCCGCAGGGATATAGAAGCCAGATTAACTTTACCACTAGAAAAAGCTTATCAAGGTGGTAATGAAAGGATACGCTTAGAAGATGGGCGCTCGCTCGAAGTAACTATGCCCCCAGCAATGGTGACAGGTCAAACCATCCGCTTGCGAAATCAAGGCATTGGTGGAGGCGATTTATACTTAAAAATTACCGTTGAACCCCATCCGTTATTTAAACTAGAAGGTTCTAACATCTTCTGTCAAGTTCCTGTAACTCCCAGTGAAGCAGTATTAGGAGGACAAGTCGAAGCACCAACTCTCGACGGTCCCGTAAAAATGACTGTTCCTCCTGCTGTCCGGTCTGGACAAAGATTCCGTTTAGCTAACAAAGGCTACCCAGGTGAAAACGGAAAACGCGGTGATCAATTAGTAGAAGTTCAGATAGTTACACCCAAAAATATTACAGATGAAGAAAGACAGCTTTATGAAAAATTGCGGGAAGTTGAAACCTTTAAACCCCGTGCGGATTTAATTTAGTTGTCAGGTTTTACAATCTATAAATATCCCTCACGCAAAGACGCAAAGCTAAGAGGTGTAAGAAATTGCAAGGTATCATGATGAAGGCAACTATCATCATTACTATGACCTTATTCTTTTAGTGGGAAGGGAGTAGGCGATAGTAAAGCGATCCTAAGGATCGCTTGATTTTAGTTTCTTAGGTTAAAAAACAGAAATGTAGATATAGGTTGATTCAGAAATGTGTAATGCGAATGTATTATTACGTCTTTTCAGAAGAGCCGCACCCAAAAGATTTAAAATATAAAAAACATTTTTGAGCAAAGTGACTCAAACGGTCGTGAATGACAATGGGGTAATGCCACAAAGCCGCGAAATCATATATTACGCCCTGCTAGGACTTCATCCTTCCGCGTCGGTAATAGATATCCGTCGCGCTTATCGGGAATTGAGTAAACAGTATCATCCAGATACTACAGAATTACCAGCGATAGTTGCTACAGAAAAATTTCAGCAAATTAACGAGGCTTACGCTACTCTCAGCCATCCAGAACGGCGTTTAAGATATGATTTGAAAATTGGTTATTCTCGGTTTGGTGTCATTCAAGCACCTACAGATTTAAACCATCGAGCTTCTCGACCTCATGATTGGTCAAAATCAATGTATCTTGATGCAAGCTATCGCCCCCTCTCATCAGGAGAAATCTTTGTATTATTTGTGTTAGGCTTAACCTTTGTGGGTTGTATGATATTAGCGCTCGCGATCGGTGTTCTTCGTGGTGAGTCCAGTTTATAAACACAACTTCTCCCAACCACACCAAATACACAACAGCAAATCACCCATATTTCCCAACTTCCACACCCGATACAAACTAATAATTTTGAATTTTGTTCGCGTAGCCTGCTGTAAGTACTATTTGAAATTTCTTATGTCTATTCTTCCCTCCAATACACCTCTATATAGCCATCCACTTCCACAAATTGAACAATGGCTAAAAGACCAAGGCTGCCAACAAGATGAAAACGAATTACATTGTTGGCGATTGCAAAAACCTAGCTGGCAAGCAGAAATTTGGCTAGATATAGAGCAAATTACAGTTAGATATATTCAAGCTGGAGAAAATGGTCAGAATATCCAACGTTCTTTTAAATATTCCCTAAGTCGGCAAGATATAGAACAAGCCATATTTTGCGGTCCATAAATTGGGTAATTCGTAATTCGTAATTCAGGCAGAAGCGAACAGGGAACAGGCAGAAAAGATGTTTCATTTTTAATTTTTAATTCATAATTTGTTTGTAACCATTCAGCTAATGCCTAACGGCATGCTACGCGAACAGCCATCAGCAGTCTGCTTTTTCAGGCTAACTTCAAAAATCCCTATTTGATAATTAACCAATTTCTCAAATATTCTGACTCCTGACTCCTGACTACTGACTCCTGACTCCTGACTCCTGACTCCTGACTCCTGACTCCTGAATTCTTTCTCTCCTACACCCCTACACCTAAATTTTCCCAAATCGCCTTTCCCGTTGCTGGTAAGCACATAAAGCCCGTTGAAACTCTTTTCTGTCAAAATCTGGCCAGAGAGTTTCGGTAATATAAATTTCTCCATAGGCCATTTGCCAAAGTAGAAAATTAGAAAGTCGCATTTCCCCACTGGTGCGGATGAGTAAATCTGGATCTGTTATTCCGGCTGTATATAAATGACTTTCAAACAATTCTTCAGAAATTTCATCAGGATTTAATATACCTTGTTGTACCTTTTGAGCGATTGCTCTACAAGCTTGTAAAATCTCCTGTCTACCACCATAATTTGTGGCTACTGTAAACTTAATACTGCGATTATCCTTAGTTTCTGCCATTGAACGAGAAATTTCTTCCTGAAGTGCTGTTGGTAAAGCTTGTAAATTACCCACAAACTGAATTTGTACATTCTCCTCTACCATTTCCCGTAGTTCTTGACGCAAGACACCCTGGAACAGACTCATCAAAAACTCCACTTCTTCCTGTGGTCTTTTCCAGTTTTCCGTCGAAAAAGCATAGGCAGTCAGGGCTTTAATTCCCCAATCCTTACAACAGTGCAGCAAATCTTTGAGGGCATCAACTCCCCGTTTGTGACCCATAATCCTTGGTAAACCTTGACTTTTAGCCCATCGACCATTGCCATCCATAATCACCGCAACGTGCTGGGGGAGTAATTCTCGTTTTAAATCAGAGGGTAAATATTGCAGTTCAGTCTGTTGTGTAGTCATTTTTCGGTCTTATTTTTTTGGCGAGAAGGGGTCGTATCCCTACGGGGAAGCAAGCTACGCATACCGTGTCGAAGACTTGGTAATTTGAGTAAACGTGACACCAGTGCTAGTGTCTGACCACTAATTTGACGAATTAAACTGACAAGACCAGGAGCTACAGTGTCCCTATCTACAGTGGGAGAAAATCGAGCCTGTAAAGACTCTTTTAACTTCCTAATCGTCAGTGGTCTGTATAGAGTTCCCCTTTCCGCTAAGGAAATAGAACCCGTTTCTTCTGATACAACGACACAAATGCAATTTTCGACCCGTTCAGTAATTCCCATTGCTGCCCGATGGCGTGTACCCAACTGGCGCGAGGCTGTACGTCCCGAAAGTGGTAAAATTATACCCGATGACACAATTCGCGAACCCCGGATCAATGTTGCCCCATCATGCAATAAAGTTTTTGGCTGAAAAATTGTCTGTATCAGCTCCTTAGACACCTCTGCATTTAACTTTACTCCAGGTACTGAAAAATCTCTCTCATCAATTGGCCCGGAAGTTTCCAAAATTAGCAAAGCGCCAATCCGATTTTTTGACAGTTCTTTTACAGCTTCGACAATTTCATCAATCACGCTATCAGATTTGGGGACTGCCAAGCGGTTGGGTTGAAATAACAGCCGGAACTCACCTCGTCCCAGTTGTTCCAAGAAGCGGCGAAACTCTGATTGAAGTGCTACAGCCATCGCTACAGCGCAACCAATTACCAACTTTTCAAGAACGAAATTGAGCAGAGGTAGCGCTAAAGTACCGCTGAATGCTGAGGCCAGCATCAAGAGTATAAATCCCCTTACCATCCACAGCGTTCGGCGTTCACTAATAATCACAAGGATCATATATGTCAGCGCCAGCACCAACACAATATCCAGAGTCCCAAATAGCAAGGACTGTGACCATCCCAGGTTTATCAGCCATTGCTTCCACCAATCTCTCATGACATCTGGATTACAAACTTTGTCAGTGGTTAGTGGTCAGTGGTCAGTGGTCAGAGTCTGAAATAAGTGACCACTGACAATTGACCACTGACTATTTCAGTCTTTCTGGTAGGCAATCTTGTCGAATTATGTCTTGATAATTTTCGCGTTGCAAAATTAAGTTTGCTTCGCCATTCGCCACTAAAACAGCTGCTGGTCGGGGCAAGCGGTTGTAGTTAGATGCCATACTGTAATTGTAGGCACCAGTTCCCATAACGACGAGAATATCACCTGGTTCAGTTTTAGGCAGTTGGGCATTTTTGATCAGAATATCTCCTGATTCGCAATGTTTACCAGCCAATGTGACTGTTTCTGTTAAAGCAGCAGACATTTTATTAGCAACCACTGACCGATAAACTGATTGGTAGGTGATGGGGCGGGGATTATCAGACATTCCTCCATCAATTGTCACATAAGTACGAAGATCAGGAATAACTTTAGCTGAACCAATACTGTAGGCGGTAACGCAAGCTGTGGCAATCAGCGATCGCCCTGGTTCACAGAGTAATTTAGGTAAGGGCAAATTTTCAGCAGCACAAGCTTGTTGAACTACTTCACAAATTGCCTTTGACCATTCTTCAATGCTTGGGGGATCATCTGATTCTGTGTACTTAATCCCTAAACCACCACCTACATTTAACTCTTTCAATTCCAAATTATATTTGGCTGCGTCCCGCAACCACTGTACCATCACAGCAGCCAAATCTCGATGGGGTTGACGTTCAAAAATTTGTGAACCTATGTGAGCGTGTAACCCTACACAGTTTAAACTTGGTTGTTTGCTAACAAAGGCAAATACCTCATCTAAATCACTGGGATCAAAACCAAATTTACTGTCTAAATGTCCGGTGCGGATATATTCGTGGGTATGACATTCAATCCCTGGAGTTAACCGCAACATAATGCGAACTGGGGAAGACTTTGTTACCAATTCTACCAAAGTTTTTAATTCGTACCAGTTATCCGCAACAATTGTACAACCTGACTCAATAGCTAAAACTAGCTCATCACGAGATTTATTATTGCCATGTAGGTAGATTTTATCTGGAGTCACACCCGCATTGAGCGCAGTGTATAGTTCACCACCAGATACCACATCAATTCCCAAGCCTTCCGAGGCAACAATGGCACAAACAGCTAGACAATTCCATGCTTTAGAAGCGTACAATACTTGAGATTCGTCTTTGTAGTGTTGTTTGAAAGTATCATGGTATTGCCTACAGGCTGTCCGTAGAGTTTCTTCATCTAAAATATATAAAGGTGAACCAAACTGCTCAACCAGCGTTGTGACATCACACCCACCGATTTCTAGGGAGTCATGACGATTCACTCTAGCACTCAAGGGTAAGAGTTCTTGATTAGGTGAAAGAGTTGTGTTGTTGAGCTTTTGAGGTAAATATTGACTGCCAGAAGCTTGAATCCCGAGGGGGTGAGTCGATACCATATCTAATTAAGAGTTGTCCTGGTTAAGATTACGGGCGTGAGTTATTATCTCGATTCCCAGTTTACAGGAAGGCTGGTAATGGGAAATGGGTAATTGGTGATTGGTAATAGGAGGTAAGAGGCAGAAGCCATGATTCTGAAGAATTTTCCCGCACCTTTGTTCCCCATTTCCCATAGACCATCTTCTTAACTATTCCCTGTCATCTGTTACCTGTCACCTGTCACCTATTCCCTGTTTCTTTAATCGTGAAATTATTAGATTTAAAAATTCAATCCTTGACACCAGAGCATTTGGGTGAATTGCTGGAGCTTGATAAGGCTTGTTTTAATGGCTTGTGGACAATGGATGGCTACGGACGTGAGTTGGAAAGCCCTAATAGTCATTTTCTAGGTTTATTTTCCCCGTTTTCTAGTTCTGGGTTGCTGGGAATGGGCTGTATTTGGTCAATTTTAGAGGAGGCACATATTACGATTTTGGCGGTTCATCCTCAATATCACCGTCAAGGTTTGGGACAGGCTTTATTGTATTCTTTACTCAAGACAGCCAGCGATTGCGGTTTGGAGAGAGCTACTCTTGAAGTCCGAGCTTCCAACAACGGGGCTATCTCGTTATATGAAAAATTTGGCTTTAAAATCGCTGGCAGAAGACCGTGTTACTACAAAGATAATGAAGAAGACGCGCTGATTCTTTGGGTTTCTGATTTACAACAGCCAAAGTTTTTCAAAATTTTGGACGATTGGCATAGCATAGTGAAAGATCGCCTCAGTCAATCTTGTTGGTCAGTGAATGCGGAAGAGGTGAAAGGGAATAGTCGTCTCCCAAAAATGACCGGTGAAGCTGCTGCTGAGGTAGGGGAACAATAGAAACTTTTTTCCTACCTATTAGACAGACTAATAGGTAGGAATTTGGAATTTTGAATTGTATCTCGATTTCTCGCCTTAATAACAAAAAACGCAATTTTCATGCTACTTAACTTCAATCAGAATTTTAAACTAAATCTAGATTTTATATAAGTCAAAGCTATTAAACATGCAAATCATTGACAAAAAACTAAGCTATATGATATTGATTTCTGCTTGGGATTAAATCAACAAAATCTCAACATAAAGGCTTTATCTGTTTGTCATTAGTCCCAAAAAGGCTGGTAAATTCAACCTCTTCAGTACACAGGCTACATAAAAAGTAATAAAAAGTTAGCAATTAACTCAATTTGTAATCGCAGTTGGAGGTCAAAAATTTGTATACAGACATCCAAACTTTTAGCCTGTGCTAAAATCAGCGTACCGGCACGACGCAGGTGATGGGAAGAATGCCATGTTTGAACGCTTCACAGAAAAAGCCATTAAGGTAATCATGCTGGCCCAAGAAGAGGCCCGCCGTTTAGGTCACAACTTTGTTGGAACCGAGCAGATCCTCTTGGGTCTCATAGGGGAAGGGACAGGAGTGGCCGCCAAGGTGCTGAAATCAATGGGCGTTAATCTTAAAGATGCCCGCATTGAAGTTGAAAAAATCATAGGTCGGGGTTCAGGCTTTGTAGCCGTGGAAATTCCGTTTACGCCACGGGCAAAGCGAGTTCTAGAACTATCCTTGGAAGAAGCACGCCAACTGGGGCATAACTACATAGGCACCGAGCATCTGCTGTTGGGCCTCATCCGCGAAGGGGAAGGTGTAGCAGCCAGGGTGTTAGAAAACCTCGGTGTGGATTTATCTAAGGTGAGAACCCAGGTAATCCGTATGTTGGGAGAAACAGCCGAAGTTTCACCAGGGGGAGGTTCATCTGGTCGCACGAAAACCCCGACTTTGGATGAATTTGGTTCCAACCTGACCCAAATGGCCACAGACAATAAACTTGATCCTGTGGTGGGACGTGCTAAAGAAATTGAGCGCGTGATTCAAATTTTGGGTCGCCGGACTAAGAATAATCCAGTGCTAATTGGTGAACCAGGGGTAGGTAAAACGGCTATTGCTGAAGGTCTAGCGAGCCGGATAGCTAACAAAGATGTCCCCGACATTCTCGAAGATAAGCGTGTTGTTACTCTTGATATTGGCTTGCTGGTAGCAGGAACGAAATACCGGGGTGAATTTGAAGAACGCCTAAAAAAAATCATGGATGAAATCCGTTCTGCGGGTAATGTCATCCTTGTTATTGACGAGGTTCACACTTTAATCGGTGCAGGTGCGGCTGAAGGGGCGATTGATGCAGCGAATATCCTCAAGCCAGCTTTGGCACGGGGTGAGTTGCAGTGTATCGGTGCGACCACTTTAGATGAGTATCGTAAACACATTGAACGGGATGCAGCGTTGGAAAGACGCTTCCAGCCTGTGATGGTAGGTGAGCCTTCTGTTGATGAAACAATTGAAATTTTATATGGTTTGCGCGATCGCTACGAGCAACACCACAAGTTAAAAATCTCCGATGAAGCTTTAGTCGCGGCGGCGAAGTTGTCTGATCGATATATTAGCGATCGCTACCTCCCAGATAAAGCCATCGACTTGGTTGATGAAGCAGGCTCACGGGTGCGCTTGATTAACTCCCAGCTACCCCCAGCAGCTAAAGAGTTAGACAAGGAATTGCGGCAAATCTTAAAAGAAAAAGATGATGCTGTCCGTTCTCAGGACTTTGACCGAGCCGGAGAACTGCGGGACAGAGAAATGGAAATCAAAGCGGAAATACGCACCATTGCTCAAACCAAAACCAACGCGGCTGGTGGTGACGGTGTTGAACCTGTAGTCACAGAAGAAGACATCGCTCACATTGTTGCTTCTTGGACAGGTGTACCAGTGAACAAACTCACTGAATCTGAATCCGAGAAGTTGCTACACATGGAAGACACCTTACATCAGCGCCTCATCGGTCAAGATGATGCTGTGAAGGCTGTTTCCCGCGCTATTCGTCGCGCTCGTGTTGGTTTGAAGAATCCTAATCGGCCAATTGCCAGTTTTGTCTTCTCTGGTCCAACTGGGGTTGGTAAAACTGAGTTGGCTAAATCCTTGGCTTCTTACTTCTTCGGTTCTGAAGAAGCAATGATTCGCTTGGATATGTCCGAGTACATGGAACGTCACACCGTTAGTAAACTGATTGGTTCACCTCCAGGTTACGTTGGTTACAACGAAGGTGGTCAATTAACAGAAGCTGTACGCCGTCGTCCTTATACAGTAGTGCTGTTTGACGAAATCGAAAAAGCACACCCCGATGTGTTCAACATGCTGCTGCAAATTTTGGAAGATGGTCGTTTAACTGACGCGAAGGGTCGCACCGTGGACTTTAAGAACACCTTGCTGATTTTGACTTCCAACATTGGTTCTAAGGTAATTGAAAAAGGTGGTAGCGGTATTGGTTTCGAGTTTGCTGAGGATGCGACCGAATCTCAATACAACCGGATTCGTTCTTTGGTGAACGAGGAACTAAAGCAATACTTCCGTCCTGAGTTCTTAAACCGTTTGGATGAAATTATTGTCTTCCGTCAGTTGAACAAGCTTGAAGTTACCCAAATCGCCGAAATCATGCTGAAGGAAGTGTTCGGTCGGTTAACAGAAAAAGGCATTACTTTAGAAGTGAGTGATCGCTTCAAAGAGCGCCTAGTTCAAGAGGGTTACAGTCCCAGCTACGGTGCAAGGCCATTACGTCGGGCAATTATGCGCTTGTTAGAAGATAGTTTAGCGGAAGAAATTCTATCTGGACGCATCAAAGACGGTGATACTGCTCTTGTTGATGTTGATGAAAATGGCATTGTTCAAGTTAGTTCTCAACCGCGTCGGGAGTTGTTACCCCAGGGTGTTGAGTCATAGTTAGGTTTTTTAAATTGTTAATTAAGCGGTGGAGGATGTAGGTTCTCTGCCGTTTTTTTCGTTTCGCGCAAGGACGCTAATAAGCAAAGGCGCAAAGAATAGAAAGAGTGATATATTGGTCGTCATGAGTGCTATTGAGGAGTACAGGTCATTCCTAGATCGGAGCAAAAAACGCAGTTATTTATTCTGTGTTGTTGGTTAACTAAACTATATTTACCCATAAACCTGGGTCGAGTTGATAAACGTACAGGTAATGTGTTTATCCTCGGGGGTGAAGAGAATATGATAGAAATATATCCCAATGGTAAATGAAGGTATGTGGTATGAGTCAGCCTAACTTCCAAGGTATGATTACAAAAGAATTACGTGCTTATGCTTTATCTCATCGAGATGATCAAGAGACATTCTACATTTATGTAAATAAATTGAATGCTGAGGCAAATTGGGTAGAAATGCCCCCATCAGAATCTGTTGATGATTTGTGATGAATTATCCTGAGTTTTTGCAGCGTCTTAGTAATGGTAAAACCTTACTTGAACACAAAGAATAGTTGGGAATTTACAGTGACTTTAGTTAATTATCAAACAATGATTCTTAATGAGCTACGTCGTTATGTTCTCTCTCACAGAGAAGATATTCAAGCTTTTCACGCATACATAGATAGCTCGTTCAAAATCTGAAGTATATATGATTACTATTAACCCCACTGATGAAAATTGGGAAGAAGAAGTTCAACAGGCAATAATTAAAGATGGAAATGAAGAAATCAGATAATTTTCCTAGAGTTTTACTAATGGTCAAAATTGGTTTTAAACTCAAGAATAATTGGCGACTTACAGAAATAAGGTAGGGTGAATCATGACTAATACAAAACCTGTGCTTCGTCGTCAACAAGGAAGAATTTTCCCAGAGTTTACAATACCACTTATGATTTTTATAAAGGAGATTTTAAATTAGAGGGATTATAAATAATATTGGCGAGAGCTTGATGGAAGAAACTATCAAAACTTGCCTGAGGAAGTTAGAAGAGGAATAGATAGACGATAAATATCGTCTATCTATTGTTTCATTACAGGAAACAGCCAAAACTCAAGAAGAAGCTGAGAATTTAAAAAAAATCGTTTTTGAAAGATTAAATAGTGGAGGAAGAAAACTCACTCCATAGGAAAGAAGAAATACCTTACATAATGGGAAGTTTAAGCAATTATGTCTAAGAGTTTCTCAAAGTGACTATTTCGTCCAAATGTGGCAAATACCTTTAGAAATTGAAGGAGAAGAAAAATCACTTTAAAGTGAATCTTATCGGAAAATGGAAGATGTTGAATTAGTCTTGCGGTTCTTTGCTTATCGTCATATAGAAAGGAATGTCTTGATTCTCTATCTAACGTAGTATGTGAATATAATGAAGTAGATGGAAAGATTAGAGATAATCATTTTCAACTTTCTTTAAAATTGATAAATACTATTACAAGTCGGGAAAGCTCTAAATAACAGCATCTTACAAAAGAGGAGGTATAAGTGTTGAGCCTGAAATAAAAGACAATCAAACATTTTACTTAGTCAAGCAATAACTCAATCCCTATACTGGGAGATACATTCATAGTGAAAGTGGTGCGATCAGTTTTCGTTAGTTTATAGTGGAAGATGTGCGATAGCAAAGCTGACCGAAGGTATCCCTCTCAGTTAGTTAGAGTGTTCCAACTAAAAAATGATCCAAAACGTCAGTGGCTTCGATAAAAAATTTTAACAAACCGTTTTTTCACAGTTGGTAAGCAGTGAATCAGCTCTTCGATGTCCGCCATTGCTTGTTGTGTCAGTTTAACTCCTGTATGATAAATTACCTCAACCAAAGTAACCACAGGATTTTTGCCCTTGAAAGATTTACTAACGGGACTTAAACAAAAGTTAAGAGTAAAAAGGAGTATGGTGCGGATTCGGTGTAGCTTTCACCTTAAAAGAAGCTGATGAAAGAAACCACTGCCGCAGCAATGGCACCATGGTTTGAAAGATGGTGTCATTTGATGATGTATTTACTCATCAAGCGCAGAAAAAAGAGAGTTTAGACATTATTTGGGGGGATGATTGGGTGAAAGTGAGAGAAAAAACCTATTTCAAATGGCAGAGAATGCCCTAGGGGTGACCTACCACCG
>ERZ1034377.92-NODE-92-length-27201-cov-71.882945_pt1 | contig 27201 bp, 29 predicted proteins | sample MGYA00520584_ERZ1034377 | MGnify/ENA primary metagenome ERZ1034377 (study PRJEB33736, sample SAMEA104288464) | Azolla filiculoides | biome: Urban; feature: water surface; material: ditch water | place: Netherlands | collected 2014 ... | reverse complement strand
TAAACTTTTACCTTCCTTAGGCAATAGACCTTGATCATAATTTAGCTGAACCAAGGTTAGGTTTAGCACTGAAACAAGGAAAAGTCTGTGGTGGTTCTCTTTCTCTGGAGCTATTCCAACATCCTGCCAATTTATTGACGGTTATACAAACTTTTCGCCGTCAGGCACTTTCTCTAATTGAGTTTCTTGACCAACCTATGAAAGCCATGGTTCACTCTGCTTTCCATACACCTTCTTTAATCCCTCTACCTTAGACCTAAATCCTTACATTTTACCGAAAGAAATAAAGATTTAATCCGTATTTTCAGTTCTCGTTTAAACACTAAAAAATAACGACAAGAGCATCAACGAAACAACCGTCGGTGAGCAAAACTCGTCTGAATCAGATGATTTATTACCTGAATATAATTTCGATTATAGCAAAGCATGTCCTAATCGTTTTGCGTCAACTTCAGAGAAGAGAATTACTGTGATCCTTGATCCTGATGTCGCTAAAATTTTCCAAATATCAGAAGGACTAAATCGGGCTTTAGGTTGCTTATTATCAGCAATTCCTGAAAAATAAACCAACTTCCATATATAGTCATCGTCATTATATGGGATTACCGAGTTTATTAGAGCTAAAATTGATGGATTTTTGAGGACTTATACTATTCACAGTCTAGAAACTGGGAACAAGTGATTATTTTTCTGTATGAACATTTTCTTCTGGTGAAACATTCACATCTTCATCAGGTGACGCAACTAGTTCTGATGTTTTATTAGCTTTCTGAACCAGAGCAAGAGTAGTATAGCGATGACCCTGTGTAAACGCGCAAGACTTACTATTTTTGTCGAGAGTATCATTAACTATTGGATCAACTCTAAGGAAGGGCTTGATATACATTATCTGACGTGGTTTTTCTGCCCTGTCGAATCATTCAGAGTTCTCAAAACTGGTGTCTTACCTAACGTAGAATTATAATATGGAGCATCCACAATTTCATAAATATACTTAATTGTACCATTCTTGTAGAACCCAATATAACGAGAAGATTGAAAACTTCGCCTATTTTCGCAGATGTAACCGCGATGTTTAACTGCTATGGGTCCTCTCCAATTAGCAGCAACAATAAGAACTTTACTATTGTTTCAGTACCAGTCTTGGTTTTTTACTAAGTAGGTAGACAGAAATGAACATAACTATTTAACAAAATGTAAATTACTTGAAACCCTTGGGATTGCTTGATTCCGCCTTGCTACATTCGCCATGACATAGTTATAAATTTTTCCGCCCAACCTACTTACTTGCATGAATGTTTTGCTCCTAGTGAAGCATATTATTTATAATACCATTGTTGAGTACGAGACGGGTAGTAATATTATTCATTCTCTGATTACAATATGATAAATAAACAAGGTAAATTGAGAGGATAGTGAAAAATGTATCAAACAGATCCACCACTTTCTGCTAAAGAAACATTACCAACAATGTATGTTCTTCCTAGTCAAGACCCGGAGGAAGCTGGTTTGCCAGATCAATTTCATTTATTCCAACCACAATTATTAGCAGAAACATTCAGACCCCCTATCTATCCTAGGGGCCAAATATTTACAGCTAGTGATATGAATCTTCATTATGATTCCCGTCATCCACTTTGGGATAAACGCCCAGATTGGTTTGCAGTTGTGGGTGTTCCTGATCTTTATAACAACAGAGATTTACGTTTAAGTTATGTTATGTAGCTTGGCAAGAAGCCGTTAATCCTTATATTGTCGTTGAATTACTTTCACCAGGAACACAAAAATAAGATTTAGGTTCAACATTGCGAGATGTGGAAAAACCTCCTGGCAAATGGGAAGTTTACGAGCAAATTTTAAGAGTACCCTATTAGGCTATATTTGACCATTATAAATCTGAGTTTAGAATGTTTCAGTTAACTGGCCCTCGTTATGCTGAAGTAAATTGATCAGATTTACGTTTTTGGATTCCAGAAATAGAATTAGGTTTAGGAGTGTGGCAAGGCAGTTATAAAAATGTAAATATGCTTTGGTTACGTTGGTATGATAAAGATGGTAATTGGGTTTTAACTCCCACAGAACAACAAAGACAAAAAGCAGAACAAGAAAGACAAAAAACTGAAAGATTAATTGGACAACTCCGTGGGCTTGGTGTTGAACCTGATTTAGATTAGTTTTATTCAATCAAACTAAGTTCTTTTTTTTAACGCAGAGGTACGCGGAGGTACCCGCAGAGGTTCCCAGAGTGGAAATGTTTTTTCAGTCTTTCTTAATACCCTTTATTGAAACCTCAATAGCATTGCTATTTTGGTCAAATTAACTAGTACATTAGTAAAGAGCATATGAAAATACACTAATGAATGCGATGTCTAACGAAAAGACACAAAGTGTCTACGCATCTACCCTAGCATCTATTATTAATACAGAAAACGCTGTCTTACCTTGGGAAAAACTTGAACCCAGTCAGCAACAACACATCCAACAAGCAATAGACTCTCAAACCCATCCCAGTTGTATTGTTTATCCCCACACCCAAGCACAATTAGCCGCAGTTATAGCCACTGCTAACCGTAAGAAATGGTGTGTTCTTCCTTGTGGTAGTACCAGTAAACTCAATTGGGGTGGCCTAAGTAAGAATATTGATATTGTTGTCAGTACGGAACGCATCAACCAACTGATAGAACACGCTGTTGGTGATTTAACTATCACCGTTGAAGCAGGAATAAAATTTGGCGAACTTCAGGAAATTTTAGCCAGATCTCGGCAAACTTTAGCTCTCGACCCGGCTTTTCCTAATTCTGCTACCATTGGTGGCATTGTTGCTACTGCTGATACAGGTTCTCTGCGTCAACGTTATGGTGGTGTGCGTGACCAACTTCTAGGTATAACTTTTGTGCGTGCTGATGGACAAATAGCCAAAGGGGGGGGAAGGGTAGTAAAAAATGTTGCTGGCTATGACTTGATGAAGTTGTTTACTGGTTCTTACGGTACATTAGGAATTATCAGCCAAGTCACTTTTCGAGTTTATCCCTTACCAGAAACGTCAGGAACAGTGGTGTTAACTGGAAAAGTTGAAGCCATATCCCAAGCTGTGACAATTCTCCAAGGTTCTGAGTTAACACCAACTCAAGCAGATTTGATATCAAATCAATTAGTTTTTCGCTTAGGTTTAGGTACAGGAGTAGGTTTGATTACCCGTTTCCAAAGTATTAGCGAAAGTGTGAAGGAACAGTCAAACCGACTTTTATCAGTTGGTGAACAATTGGGTTTACATGGGGCGATTTATTCAGGCGAAAATGAAGTTGAACTATGGCAACGATTACCAGAACAAATATATTCTAATGTTACATCTTCTCTCATTATTTGTAAAATAGGAGTAATGCCAACTACCGGAATAGAGGTTATTAATCAGATAAGTACCGGTTTAATTCACCTGAGCAGTGGTTTGGGTTTAGTAAGTCTGGAAAATGAAGATTTAGTTCTGACATTGCGTAATTTATGTCAATCTAATTGTGGATTTTTAGGTGTGTTGGCTGCATCAGTGGAAATCAAAAAAAGATTGGGTGTGTGGGGGTATACTGGTAATGCTTTACATATTATGCGGGGAATTAAGGAACAGTTTGATGGTAATTATATTTTAAGTCCTGGTCGGTTTGTGGGTGGGATTTAAGATTTAAGATAACGAACCACAGAGGCACAGAGAACGTAAGAATTTAGTAGTCAGGAGTCAGAATGTTTGAGAAATTGGTCAATTATCAAATAGGTATTTTTGGCTTTAGGCTGAAAAAGTTGACTACTGATAGCTGATAGCTGATAGCTGAATGCTCCCAGAGAACACAGAGGTAAAGAGAGGAAAGAGAAATGCAAGTTTCAGATGGTGGTGTTAATAATGTTGCTAGTATTAAGAATCTAAAAGGGTTTGATGAAAGTCATCCTCCTGATCCGAAGTTGATTGATAGTTGTGTGCATTGTGGTTTTTGTTTGTCTACTTGTCCTAGTTATCGAGTGTTAGGAAAGGAGATGGACTCACCAAGGGGACGCATCTATTTAATGGATGCAATTAATGAGGGTAGAATTGCACTGAATACGGTAACTATTGAACATTTTGATTCTTGTTTAGGTTGTCTTGCTTGTGTGTCAACTTGCCCTTCTGGTGTGCAGTATGATAAATTAATTTCGGCAACTCGCCATCAGGTGGAAAGGAATTATAACCGCAGTTTACCTGATAAGTTAGTGCGAAAATTGATTTTTTCTTTGTTTCCTAATCCTGATATTTTAAGAATTTTACTTTTTCCCTTATTGGTTTATCAAAAGTTGGGAGTTTCTAAATTATTGCAGGCTACTGGGTTAATTAAAGCTATATCTCCCCGGTTAGCAGCAATGGAATCTATGTTACCAGAAATTACTCTCCAATGTTTTCAAGATAATTTACCGGATGTAATTCCTGCTAAAGGTGACAAAAGATATCGTGTTGGGGTGATTTTGGGATGTGTGCAACGATTGTTTTTCTCTCCTGTGAATGAAGCAACGGTGAGGGTTTTAACTGCAAATGGTTGTCAAGTGGTAATTCCTAAATCTCAAGGTTGTTGTGCTGCACTTCCTGAACACCAAGGACAAACGGAACAAGCGCAAGCTTTAGCAAGACAAATGATTGATAGTTTTGCTGATACAAATGTGGATTTTATAATTATTAATGCTGCTGGTTGTGGTCATACTTTAAAAGAATATGGTCGTATTTTAGCCGATGACCAAGAGTATGCAGAGAAAGCTAAAGCTTTTGCAGCTAAAGTTAAAGATGCACAGGAGTTTTTAGCCAATGTTGGTTTAACTGCTAAACTTTCACCATTAGCTGATAAACATTTAACTTTAGTTAATCAAGATGCCTGTCATTTATTGCATGGACAAAAGATTAGTGTCCAACCCCGTCAGTTGTTAAGAAAAATTCCGGGTGTGAATTTAAGAGAACCAATAGATGCGGCTTTGTGTTGTGGTAGTGCTGGTGTTTATAATATGTTGCAACCGGAAGTTGCTGAGGAATTAGGTAAACAAAAAGTGCAGTATTTATTAAATACAGGTGCTGATTTAATTGCTTCTGCAAATCCTGGTTGTACTTTGCAAATTAGGAAATATTTGCCTGGACAGAATATATCAGTAATGCACCCGATGGAATTGTTAGATTATTCTATTCGCGGAGAGAAGTTGAAATTGTAAAATCCTATATGCTCACCTCTACAATATCTCCAATTTCTATAAAAACTTGGGGATTTTGATAGCATAACGTGACATCATAAAACAGGTTATATTTTCTATGATTTTATGAAAATACTAGTCCTAAATGCTGGTTCAAGTAGCCAAAAAAGTTGTTTATATGAAATTCCTGATGCAAATCTACCTAAGGAAGTTCTGCAACCTCTTTGGGAGGGAAAAGTTGACTGGAATCAAGAACGGAATGAGCCAGAAATTGAGGTAAAAACAGCAACTGGGGCGGTCCTACAAGAATCCATTGATGGTGACTCCCGTGCAGTGCAGGTCGCTTATATGCTGGATACTCTGACTCGTGGTGCGACTCAAGTAATCCGTCAATTATCGGAGATTGATGTAGTGGGACATCGTGTGGTACACGGTGGATTATATTACCGACATAGTGTAGTAATTACTGAGGATATCAAAAAGGCGATTACACACCTTTCTCCCCTAGCACCAGCACATAATCCAGCCGCTGTTGAAGGCATAGAAGCTATTAAGAAAAGTCTAGGAACTATCACACAAGTAGCAGTATTTGATACTAGTTTTCACAGCACCTTACCTGATGCAGCTGCAATCTATCCCGGTGCTTATGAATGGGTAGAACAAGGTATCCGTCGCTACGGCTTTCATGGTATAAGTCACCAATACTGTGCCAACCGTGCAGCGCAAATTCTCAACCGAGATTTAACATCATTGCGGTTAATAACCTGCCATTTAGGTAACGGTTGTTCTTTGGCTGCTATTAAAAATGCTAAAAGTGTTGATACAACAATGGGTTTCACACCCTTAGATGGTTTAATGATGGGTAGTCGTTCTGGTTCCATTGATCCAGGGATTCTCATTCACTTGCTACGTCAATCTGATTACTCGGTTGAAGAGTTAGATTATGTGTTAAATAAAACTTCTGGATTAAAGGGAATTTCGGGGATCTCTGGCGATTTACGGGAAATCATGACAGCCATTAACCAAGGTAGCGAGCGCGCCCAACTGGCTTATGATATATACGTGCATCGTTTGCAGACTGGTATCGGTTCTATGCTGGCTAGTTTAGGAGGATTGGATGCGTTAGTATTCACCGCTGGAGTAGGGGAAAAATCCCCAGGAATTCGCCAATCGGCTTGTGAGGCTTGGGAATTTTTAGGACTGAAAATAGACCCAGAAAAAAATCAACAGCAGCCAGTTGATGTAGATATTGCTACACTTGATTCTAATGTGCGAATATTAGTTATACACACTCAAGAAGATTGGGAAATCGCTCAACAATGTTGGCATTTATTACAAGAGTAAAAAATATCATTTTCAACATTTGAATATGTTCTTATCTCGTGAATTTATTATTACCCCTTTGGTAGCTTGTTTCTGCATTGTAGGAATTAGCTTCAGTCAATTACCCAGACTACACAAATTGTTAAATAGCAAAGAATCTATGTCTGTGGAAGCTTTAGAAAGAGAACAGGAAAAAGAACGTTTTCGTCTGGGTTTACTCCAAGAAATACCCACTTTTGGTTACGATAATATAATTGCTAACTGGGTATATGTAGATTTTTTGCAATACTTTGGTGATAATGAAGTCAGAGATAAAATAGGTTATACTTTAAGCCCAGAATTTTTTGAAGTTGTCCTCAAACGTGACCCTAAATTTTTAGAAGCTTATCTTGGTCTTTTTGTCAGCACTTCTTTATATGCAGGTATGCCAGAAAGAACTATTGCTATTATGGACAACGGCTTAAAATCAATGTCTCCTAACTTGCCAGCAAAATCTTATTATATCTGGCGTTATAAAGGCACAGATGAGCTATTATTTTTAGGTGACTCCCAAGCAGCAAGAAAATCTTTTTTGCAAGCAGCAGAATGGGCTAGTAAATATGATGATCAAGAAAGTAAAAATGTAGTTTTTATCTCCCAAAAAACAGCAGAGTTTCTTCGAAATAATCCTGATAGTAAGTTTGCCAGAATTGCGACTTGGACAATGGTATTACAAAATAATGTAGATGAGAGAAATCGGAAACGAGCAATTAAAGAAATTGAAAATCTCCGAGGTAAAGTCGTGATTAACTCTAATGGAGTACCTGCTGTCATCTTACCTGAAAAAGATTAGATTTTAGGTGAACTCCACAAAAACAAATGCCCAATGTCATTCTGAAGGTTCGCGGAGCGTCTCTAAAAGAGATAGTGAAGAATCTCCGAGATGCTTCTTTTGCCTATGGCTTACGCCACGCTTCGCGACCGTTATACTCAGCATAACAAGATAGGAGCATTTATTTTGTTTGTGGCTTACTCTAGTTGTCAGTTGTCACTGGTTACGTTCTTCCCAGTCCCCTTTATGTATTGGTATTGTAACAAATTAATAGAATCACAAAAGCTGGAATTAGATATTAATGATCCAGGTTTGATTTATGGAGCTACGGTTTTTACAACCTTACGAGTTTATGATCATTCTCTTGATCATAATTTAACTAATTGGCAAGCCCATTGTTCCCGTCTGCAATTTAGTTTACAAACCTTTGATTGGACAGAACCAGATTGGGATTTTGTGCGTCAAGGTGCAGAAATTCTTTTACAACATTTTCCCGTTCTCAGAATTACTATTTTCCCCGATGGTCGAGAATGGATCACAGGCAGATTATTACCAGAAAACTTGACCCAAAAGCAAAAACATGGTATAATAGCCACTCTTACCAATGGAGAATTTGCCCGCTCTCTCCCCAGTCATAAAACCGGCAATTACTTGAGTGCTTGGTTAGCAAGAAATATTGTACAGTCTTCAAAAGCCGAAGAAGTGATTTTAATAGATTGTGAGGGAAATTGGCTAGAAACCAGTACCGGCAATCTTTGGGGATGGAAAGAAGAGAGTTGGTGGACACCACCGTTAACAGTGGGAATTTTACCTGGAATTGAGCGATCGCACATCATCACCCATCTAGAAAAGCGTCAAACTACCATCCAGCAGCAACTCTGGACACCAGAACTAGTCAAAAAATTAGAAGCGATCTCCTACACTAATAGTGTCGTAGAGATAATTCCGATCCATACCGTACAACAGCCGATAGGATCGTTAGAATATAATCCTTACCATCCTTGTTATTCACAACTTAAAGGATTATTTCTACCATGACAGGAATGCCATTTTGGTATATCTTAAGATAAGTTAACATAATTCTCATAATGCCCTCTCTTAAATTTTAGAGAAGTTACACTAACGCACAAAAGATACAGGAGGATAGACCTCAGTGAATAAAAGATGGAGAAATACAGGGCTATATGCGCTGTTATTTATAGTTGTAATTGCTTTAGGGACTGCGTTTTTTGACAACCAACCCCCACAAGTAGAAACATGGCGTTACAGTCAATTTATTCAAGAAGTTGAAAGCGGTAGAGTAGAAAAGGTCAGTCTCAGTTCAGACCGTTCTACAGCAATGGTTACGCCTAAATATGACCCCAATAAAAAGCGCGTCACCTTAGTTAACGATCCAGACTTAATCAATACACTGACTACTAAAGGTGTTGATATTGCGGTATTACCCCAAACCGATGAAGGATTTTGGTTTAAAGCACTCAGCAGTTTATTTTTCCCTGTATTACTTCTAGTTGGTTTATTTTTTTTATTGCGTCGCGCTCAAAGTGGACCCGGTAGCCAAGCAATGAACTTTGGTAAATCTAAAGCCAGAGTCCAAATGGAACCCCAAACCCAAGTAACATTTGGTGATGTTGCTGGTATTGACCAAGCCAAACTGGAATTAAACGAAGTAGTAGACTTTTTGAAAAACGCCGATCGCTTTACCGCCGTTGGTGCAAAAATTCCTAAAGGTGTATTATTAGTTGGACCTCCTGGTACTGGTAAAACCCTCCTCGCACGTGCGGTAGCAGGAGAAGCTGGTGTACCCTTCTTCTCAATCTCCGGTTCTGAGTTTGTAGAAATGTTCGTTGGTGTGGGTGCTTCCCGGGTCCGGGACTTATTTGAACAAGCTAAAACCAACGCTCCCTGTATCGTCTTCATTGATGAAATTGATGCAGTAGGTCGTCAACGGGGTGCTGGTTTAGGTGGTGGTAACGACGAACGGGAACAAACCCTCAACCAGTTACTCACCGAAATGGATGGTTTTGAAGGTAACACCGGCATCATCATCATTGCTGCTACCAATCGTCCTGACGTACTAGACGCAGCTTTATTGCGTCCCGGTCGTTTTGACCGTCAAGTGGTGGTAGACCGTCCTGACTACGGTGGACGCAGCGAAATTCTTAAAGTTCACGCACGGGGTAAAACCTTATCCAAAGATGTGGACTTGGATAAAATCGCTCGTCGTACCCCTGGTTTCACCGGTGCAGATTTATCCAACCTGTTGAACGAAGCCGCAATTTTAGCAGCACGTCGCAACTTAACCGAAATTTCGATGGATGAAATCAATGATGCCATCGACCGTGTATTAGCTGGACCAGAGAAGAAAGACCGAGTAATGAGCGAAAAACGCAAAACCTTGGTTGCATATCACGAAGCTGGTCACGCTTTAGTTGGTGCATTGATGCCTGACTATGACCCCGTACAAAAGATTAGCATTATTCCCCGTGGTCGTGCTGGTGGTTTAACTTGGTTTACCCCTAGCGAAGACCGCATGGATACAGGTTTATATAGCCGTGCTTATCTAGAAAATCAGATGGCTGTAGCTTTGGGTGGACGTTTAGCTGAAGAAATAATCTTTGGTGAAGAAGAAGTTACCACCGGTGCTTCCAACGACTTGCAACAAGTAGCGAGAGTTGCTAGACAAATGATAACTCGCTTTGGGATGAGTGATCGCTTGGGTCCAGTTGCTTTGGGTCGTCAACAAGGTAATATGTTCCTCGGTCGAGATATCATGTCTGAGCGTGACTTCTCCGAAGAAACCGCAGCTGCAATTGATGAAGAAGTTCGTAAATTAGTAGATGTAGCTTACGCACGCGCTAAGGAAGTATTAGTGAACAACCGCCACATTTTGGATGAAATCGCGCAAATGCTGATTGATAAAGAAACAGTTGACGCTGATGAATTGCAAGAGGTTCTAGCGAATAACGATGTGAAAACTGCTGCTTTTGCATAGTTTTTAGTTGGTTTTTAAGACTTTTATAAGATTGGGGTAATTCTGGGCTTTCTGGAGTTACTCCAATTTTTTTTGAGCTAGGCTAATACCAAAATACAAAGAGAACAGGTATCAAATTATGGTACGTTTAAAACCCTAGCAATGGATCATCCTAGTCTCACCAATAGCAATAATTATCACCTTCCTACTTATAGCCGCAGGAACACAAATTCACGCTTGGGGATTAAGTTGGATTTGGGCTGTATTTACAGTTATATTTGTGGGTTGGCGTTGGTTGCTGGTACGCTGGACTAAACCTAGTGTAAATCAGATTCCAATTCTTCTTGCACCTGTGCAAGAAGAATTGGAATCTAGCACCGACAATAATCTAAATGTGTCAACTGGAAAAGACAAAACCCACCAAATAGAAGCAGCATTACAAAAAGTTCTGACTGATTCGCAAAATGATCGTCCAGTTTGGGAAGATTTACAAACTTTTTGGCAAAGATGTCAAGATTTAGTAGTTGCGAGCGCACAAATTTATAACCCCGAAGTAAAATATCCTCTGCGGAATATTTACATTCCCCAAGTCTATGGACTGATTCGCGGAACAGTCGATGATATGGATAAATGGATGCAGAAATTATCACCAGTTCTCAATCAAGTTACCGTTGGACAAGCTTACCAAGCTTACAAAGCCTACCGTAAATTAGAACCATCTGCTCGCAAATTTTGGGGCGTTTGGAACTGGGTGCAATGGTTCTTGAATCCTGTTACTGCGGTAGCAAAAAAAGCCAGTCAAGGAGTTAGTAATCGTGCTTCTCAAGAATTACTAATAAATTTTAGTCAACTATTAAGAGAAGTAGCTTTGGGAAACTTATATCAACAAGCGAGCGCACTCTATACAGGAACTAACATTGAATTACCTACCCCCACCCTACCCCAGCCTAAAACCCAAACCCTGCGAGATATTCTTACCCAAGCAGAACCCCCAGAAAAAGTAGAACAAAAGCCAGTTAATATTCTCCTTGTCGGACGTACAGGTCAGGTAAAAGTAGTTTAATTAATACTAGTTTTCAAAGTGAACTGGCTGTTGTTGATGTTTTACCCAGCACTGATATAATTCAAAATTATCATTGGACAACAGACACTGGAGAAACACTTACTCTTTGCGATACTCCCACTTATGAACAAGTAAAATGCAATAATTCGCGAGATTTAGTCATTGATTATGCCACAAAAGCCGATTTATTGTTATTAGTTACTCCCGCACTAGATCCTGCTTTACAAATGGATGTAGACTTTCTCGAAGAGATTAAAGCAGAAGTTGTAGATTTACCCATCATTACCATTGTCACCCAAGTAGATAAACTGCGTCCTATCCGTGAATGGCAACCTCCTTATAATTGGAAAACAGGAAACAAACCCAAAGAAATCTCCATTTGAGAAGCAACAGAATATCGAAGTCAAGTGTTAGTAAATCACTCTACCTTAGTTGTAACCATTGTCACAAATGACGTGAAACCTGGACGCAGTGCTTGGAATTTAGATGAATTATTTTTCTGATTATGATCAGCCATAAATCCGGCCGAAAAATTACGTCTCACCCGCTTTTTACGTAACCTAGAAACCCACATTACCACAACTGCTAAAATAATTGACCATTATACATTTCAAATGGTAATAACCCAAGGACTTACCGCACTTCTCAAAAGTCCTATTGTACAATTTATTTCTAATTTATCAACAGGTTATTCTAACCTCGCTTATCTTCTAGCAGAATAAATTTCTGTAGAGGAATTACCCATCGTTATTGGTAAATTGCAGTATGAACTATTTCCACTATTAAATACAGACGATTCTAAATACCGCAATTTTTATTTATTATCTCTTTGGCCTTTGTTGTTACAAAATACTGGTAAACCAGATACTAACGCCTGGGCATTTGGTCATGCTTTAATAGAATATTCGACTCAGAATTTAACCATTGAACAACTGCGGGAAAGATTTGATTATTATCTCAAACAAGTTTGATGCTAAAAATGGCTTATCTATTGGCTTTATATACCTCGCAGAACTTAAGTTTCTGCCTAATAGCTAAAGTGTGTTAAGACGCACTAAAATTAAGAAAAATAAAACTGAATTTAGTGGTTAAGCTATCTGTCTGTTGATAGAAAATAGTTGGGTAAAACCGACTTTAGCTATAAGACAGGGAATTTATTCCCTGTCTATTTTCTTGTTGATATAGTAATCCGGAATCATTGGTGGAAAAATACTTAATTTATTAAAGATAAGATAAATACAAAATAAATCTGTGTTTTGTAGCTGAAGTGGTATATCAATGGTAATTCATAGTTTTAAATTCTAGTTTTATAACTTACAAATGCAGTAACAGTATTTTCTCATGATTCATTTAGGATTGCTATATAGATGTATATAATTTATACCCTGGCTTGCTATTGATTCCTAAATTCTTATGATAAAACTATCATACAGTGTATCTCTCCATGACCAGCGAAACACTGATTCAACCAGAAGAAATCGTCCATTTATCAGGTATCAGTTGGCATACCTATGAAAGTTTGCTCAACGAACTGAGTAAAGGTGGTCGTCTACGCTTAACTTATTATCGGGGTAATCTAGAAATTATGGTTCCTTCACCTGAATATGAACGTTACAAAGAAATTACTGGTCGATTTGTTGCAACTTTAGCCGAAGACTGAGAACTGGATATTGATCCACTAGGCTCTACTACTTTCAAATAACCAGAACTAAGTGGTACAGAACCAGATAAATGTTTCTACATCAAAAATGTTAATTCAATTCAAGGTAAAACCAGAATTAATTTACAACAAGATCCACTACCTGATTTAGTTGTAGAAGTAGATATTACTAGCAGTTCAAAGGAACGCTTTGCGATTTATGGAGAAATGGGTGTACCGGAAATTTGGCGATACGATGGTAAGGTATTTACGATCAATATTCTAGAAAATGGTAAATATATAGTTGTTGATGAAAGTTTAGCTTTTCCTAATTTACCTTTAACAGAAATTTCCAACTTCCTAAAAAATGCTGGTAGTAAAAAATCTTTAGGTTTAATCAAAGAATTTAGAGAATGGGTAAGGAGTAAGATTCAATAAAAATAGGAGCATCGCAAATGTGTAAGTTTATTGTCATGCTGTAGCTTGCTTCCCGCAGGGTATGAAGCGCAGCGCACGCTTCGCGTTCACGCAGTGTCCCGAAGGGATAGACTTCACTCCGTTCCGTATGGCTTACGCCACGCTTCGCTCACAGAATGACAATTTACAGCAGAAGTCAGGAGTCAGGAGTAAAACTCTCTTGTTGTCTAGGTTTCAATTTAGACTCTGTACCTCATTGATCTGCAATCTGTTGTAATCACTTATCATAACTTCTTTACTATTGCCTCTTGGCTCTTGCCTTTTGACTGCCATCACAGATATGATAAATATATCTCTAACGAGCAGTGAAGCTCATAAGCATAGATAATATAAGATTAATAACTGCTCTCTTTTCACTCTTAAAGAAAGCAGTCTTTCCCAAGTACCAAAATTGCCAAAATCAATAATTTAGACATCTTCTGGTTCAAGCTGTGCCACTGTTACTGCATTAAACGCAAAAGCAAAAACCAACGGTATCGGACACTTGAATGCAAAGGTATAAATAACAGATAAGATGGTAATAAATACAGCGGCCAATGACCAGAATAGTTCCTGATTAGTTAATCCATTCTCTTCTTTAATTACTCTCAAGACATGAACCGGAATTGGCTCCGGCATTACTCCCCCTGGAGGAAATGCCCAATAGTTACCACGGCGTTCTACAAATAAATCTGTCCAGCCGTTTTCCATGCACCAAGCTTCAATCCATTCAATAGAGTAATGATTCATCATGAGGATACCAATTCCAGTTTTCAGTTTGAGTAGCTAATGAATATAGATTTATCGCAGATTCTTGACAAAGTAATAAATGCTTATAAGCTTAACGCTAATTCCATAATTATGAATGAAATAATCAGCAAATTGAGTTCAGCAGTTTATATTGCTGTCCCTAATCAAAAGGATAACAGGGAATAAAGATGGCCAGCCAGAAAATACAATAAACTTTACTTGAAATAAGCAATATAAATAAATGTAAATATAATAGTGAGTAATCCCTAACTATTGAGTAATCATGAATTTATCAATCTTGCGATAGAATAAATAAGAGTTTTTAGTGGATGAACACATAAAATTATTACGGAATATTAAGCAAAATAGAGATTCTATCCAGAATAATCCTGTAGTGTAAAATACATGAAACATTACCATTGGTTAATATAATGATGTATTCGCGACAAGGGTTAGCATTACTGTTAACAGTAATAATATGCTGGGTGGCATCTCCAGTACTAGCAGACTGGACTCATCCCCTATCATTTAGTAATGCAGAGTTAGGAAGACAGGATTTTTCCGGACAAAGCCTGCAAGCTGCGGAGTTTTCCAACGCTAACTTGGAAATGGCCAATTTTGCAGGTGCTGACTTGCGAGGAACAGTTTTTAGTGCTTCAGTGATGACAAAAGCTAATTTACATGGAGCAAATTTAACCAATGCAATGGTTAATGAAGTAAAATTGAACGGGGCTGATTTAAGTGATGCTATCTTATTAGAAGCTCTGTTGTTGCGTTCTATCTTTACTGATGTCAATATCGAAGGTGCAGACTTTAGTGATGCAATTTTAGATCGATCGCAAATTCAAGAGCTATGTAAAAAAGCCAGTGGTGTAAATTCTCAAACTGGTGTAGAAACTCGTGAGTCCTTAGGATGTCGATAAAGCGTATTGGTATAATTGGTGGTGGACAACTGGCCTGGATGATGGTGCATGCTTCCAAAAAACTAGGAATAGAATTAATAGTACAAACTCCTAGCAAAAATGATCCCGCTGTATCTATCGCTCAAGCTATCGTTTTAGCAGCAGTTGATGACGCAGCAGCAACGGAATTTTTATCTAAAAAATGCGATGTCATCACCTTTGAAAATGAATTTGTTAATCTAGATGCTTTATCTTTATTAGAGACACAAGGTGTTTGTTTTCGTCCCAGGTTAGCAGCTTTATCTCCGCTATTAGATAAATATCATCAACGTTGCTATTTACGGGATTTAGGATTACGTGTTCCTCAGTTTTTCGCTCTGGGAAAATCAGCAGATATTCAATCGAAAATAGAATATTTAGGTTTTCCGATTGTTCTTAAAGCCAGACGACATGGTTACGATGGACAGGGAACTTTTATAATTCATGATTTAGCAACTTTGTCAACTGTAGTAAATAAAAGTAATACACAGCTTTTAGTAGAAGAATTTGTTCCTTTTACGAGAGAATTAGCTATAATTGCGGCGCGTTCTGTGAATGGGGAAATTGTCACTTATCCAGTGGTAGAAACCCAACAAGAACAACAAGTTTGTCGGAGAGTAATTGCACCAGCGGATATTACACCCGAACAAGCAGCAGAAATTAATGTCATCGCTCATATAATATTAAACAGTCTACAAGCAGTAGGCATCTTTGGAATTGAGCTATTTATCACCGCTGACGGTAAAATACTGATTAATGAAATTGCACCACGAACTCATAACTCTGGGCATTTTTCCTTAGACGCTTGTGAAACTTCCCAATTTGAACAACATCTAAGAGCCGTTACTGGTTTACCTCTGACTAATACCTCCTTAAATTGTCCCAGTGCAGTGATGGTCAACTTGCTAGGGTATGAAAACTCACACAGCGATTATTCAAAGCAACGGCAAAAATTAATAGATATTCCCCAAGCTTATTTGCACTGGTACGGAAAAACAGAATCTCGTCCCCGACGTAAACTCGGACATATCACCGTCTTGCTAGAACGGCAAAGCCGAGACATGATAGAGTCTATCATCCAGACCATAGAATCTATATGGTATCCTGGTTAGGATGTAGGGTGCAGGGTGCATGGGGAGAATAACAACTGAACTAATGCCCAATGTCCAATACCCAAATTTTTTTCATCATGCAACACACAAATTGCTTTTGATAGTTATAATGAGTTAGTTGCACTGCGACGTTGGTGACTGCCCTCAAGTTTTTTGATCTATGTCTTTAAAGAAAAGGGAGCAAGTCAGTTCTTGTGGCAGTAAACCGGGCCTGTACCCGGAAACTTTAAACGAGAAACTACCGCTCCCACCTGGTTGAACCAGGTCATAAACTTAGGTAAAACGGCGTTGTGGTGAACTTAAAAATTTTTGCTCCCAGGTTGTTTCAGCTTGGGAGCTTTATCACTTAACAGTTATCAGTTATTTCAGTCTCTTCCTTACACCCTTATTCTTCCTAATGCTTTTAAAGATAAAAGTCTGTATAATTTAATTGATTCTAAATTAAGTAAAATTCAGAGTTAAGATAGCCAAATTAGGTTAAATTGTAGTAGTTTAAGATACAAAAAATTGACCAAATACCCAACTAACACAGTGTTTCCAGCCTCGGTTTTTCACCTAGACAATGGTTTGACATTTATTCATCAGGAGATACCCACTACCCCTGTAGTAGTGGCAGATGTTTGGGTTCGTGCTGGAGCAACCTTAGAACGAGAACCTTGCTTCGGAATGGCACATTTTCTAGAACACATGATTTTTAAAGGTACAGATACCTTACCGCCTGGGGAGTTCGATTATAACATTGAAAAGATGGGTGGTGTGAGTAATGCAGCAACAAGCCATGATTATGCTCATTACTCTCTCACCACAGCTACTCCTTACTTAGCAGAGACTTTACCCCATTTAGGTGAACTTTTGCTCAATGCGGCAATTCCCAAAGATGAATTTATCCGGGAACGGGATGTTGTTTTAGAAGAAATTCGCGCTTGTGCTGATGATCCTGATTGGATAGGATATGAATCTCTACAGAAAAATGTCTATAGAAATCATCCCTATGGACGTTCTGTGTTGGGTACTGAGCAGGAATTAATGCAGCAATCACCAGAAGCAATGCGCTGTTTTCATCGTTCTCACTACCAACCAGAAAATATGACAGTGGTGGTTGTAGGTGGTATTGGACAAGAATATGCTTGGGAATTGGTAAATAGTAGCTTTGCAGATTTTAGTGAGCGCTCTGATTCTCCTGTATCTGATAAAATACCAGCACCAGTAATTACAGGTATTTGCCGTCGAGAGTTGATCTTACCAAGGCTAGAGCAAGCACGGTTAATGATGGCTTGGATAGCACCAGGTGTAGAACAACTCCGAGATGGTCATGGTTTAGATTTCCTATCAGTATTATTAGCACAAGGACGAACTTCCCGGTTGGTGTATGATTTACGGGAAGAAAAACAACTGGTGCAAGCAATTTGTAGTAATTTTTCCCTACAACGGGAATCGAGTTTGTTGACAATAACTGCCTGGTTAGAACCAGAATATTTGGAGCGTGTAGAGTCTTTAATTCAGGAACATTTGCAAAATTTACAAACTATAGGTATTACCGAGCAAGAACTGAATCGTACCAGTAGGTCATTATGTAATGAATATGCCTTTGCGACGGAAACACCAAATCAGTTAACATCCCTATATGGTTACTACCATACCATTGCCCAAGCTGAATTAGCCGTTGCCTATCCCCAGGAAATCCAATCCTTTGATGCTCAGGAACTGCAAAAATTAGCACAAAAGTATCTTTCACCGCAAAGTTACGCAGTTACTATTCTCAAACCATATTAGTCATAGGGTGTAGGGTGTAGGGTGTAGGGAGTAGGGGGAAGAAAATTAAAAATTAAAAATTAAGAACTCTTGCCTTTTGCCTCTTGCCTTTTGCCTTCTTCCTCCTGACTCCTTTAATTATTAACCTCTTGATTAAGAATGCAAAATATAGATAATTCTAACTCCTCTATTTATCGCACTGTATTACCTAATGCCATTGTTGTTTTGGTGGTAGAAAACCAAGCTGCGGATATTATTGCAGGGCGGATTTTTGTGCGTGCTGGTAGTTGTTATGAACACCGGGAAAAAGCTGGTTTAGCACATTTGTTATCATCAGTAATGACAAAGGGTTGCGATGGTTTATCGAGTTTAGAAATTGCAGAAAAAGTGGAATCAGTAGGAGCAAGTTTAAGCACACATGCTGGTACAGATTACTTCTTACTGTCCTTGAAAACAGTGAGTGCCGATTTTGCAGATATTTTAACATTGTCAGGCTTGTTGTTGCGATCGCCCACATTTCCCGAAACCCAAGTAGAACTAGAAAAACGGTTAGCACTACAAGATATTCGCTCCCAAAAAGAGCAACCCTTTAACTTGGCTTTTGAACAAATGCGACAGGCCATGTACCAAAAACACCCATACTCAATGTCGGTCTTAGGTACAGAAACAACCATTAACAGCATCACTCGTGCAGACTTAGTAGAATTTCACCAAACCCATTTTCGTCCAGATAACATCGTTATTAGTATTGTAGGACGCATTACACCACAAGCAGCCTTAGACTTAGTAGGAGAAGTTTTTGGTGATTGGCCACAACCACCCCAACTACGTCCCATACTAGATTTACCAGCAATTTCTGTCAAACCCAAATCCTGCCTCAAACCCTTAAATACACAGCAATCAGTTGTCATGTTGGGCTACATGGGTCCCTCAGTCAGCGCCCCTGGATACGCAGCCCTGAAATTATTATCTACCTACTTAGGAAATGGGCTTTCTAGCCGCTTATTTGTAGAATTACGAGAAAAAAGAGGTTTAGCCTATGAAGTCTCTGCTATGTTCTCCACACGCCTCTTTCCCGCCTCATTTATAGTTTATATGTGTACTGCACCGGAAAATACCAGTATAGCCCTACAACGACTACGCCAAGAAGTAGAACTATTATGTACTACTGAACTATCAACCGACGAACTGCAAACAGCCAAGAATAAAATTTTGGGACAGTATGCATTGGGTAAACAAACTAACGGACAAATAGCTCAAATATACGGTTGGTATGAGATTTTAGGTTTAGGAATTGAATTTGACCAGGAATTTTCCGAACTCATTAAGAAAGTCAGTTCCAAGTTAGCAATGACAGCAGCTAATCGGTATTTACAAGAACCGTATTTATCTTTAGTTGGACAAGAGGAAGCGATTACAACAGCGGTAAGTTAGAAGAAGGCAAGCAAAAGGCAAGAGGTAAAAGTTTTTGAATTTTGAATTTTGAACTGACTTCTCCCTTTTCCCTATTTATGATAAAAACCAACGCCAAATTAATACCTGTGGCTTTAACTATTGCTGGTTCTGATAGCGGTGGTGGTGCGGGTATCCAAACAGATTTACGAACTTTTGCTTTTCACTGTGTTCACGGTACTAGTGCTATTACTTGCGTTACAGCCCAAAATACTGTGGGTGTGGTGCGGGTTGATGCGATGAGCAAAGAGGCTGTTATTGCCCAAATCCGGGCGGTGGTTGAGGATATTGGTGTCCAAGCTGCCAAAACGGGAATGTTGCTAAATGAGGAAATTATTACCGCTGTAGCGCGGGAAGTAACAGCTTTAGAAATTGATCATTTGGTAGTTGACCCAGTGATGGTATCACGGACGGGGGCGCAATTAATTGATGATGATGCTGTGCAAACTTTGTGTGATGAACTGATTCCCCAAGCAGCGATAATTACACCTAATCGTTATGAAGCACAGATTTTAAGCGGGTTAGAAATTGTGTCTTTAGAGGATATGCAAACAGCCGCAGAAATCATATTTAAGAAATTAGGAATTAAGGCTGTTTTGGTGAAGGGTGGGGTAATGTCTGGGAGTTTGCGTGGTGTAGATGTGTGGTTTGATGGTCAACGGTTGGAAACTTTGACGACGCAACAAATAGAAACGAAGAATACGCATGGTACTGGTTGTACTTTATCAGCTGCCATTACTGCTAATTTAGCTTTGGGTAAAGATTTGTGGACAGCAGTACAACAAGCTAAAGATTATGTGACAACTGCACTTACTTATTCGTTGGAAATTGGTAAGGGACAGGGACCTGTAGGGCATTTTTTCCCCTTGTTGGTAAAAGGCTGAAAGCTACTTGCTTGTAGGGATTTGTTTAGAGGATGTCTGAGAAGTATCAAAGTTAATTAACGATCTTCCCTTACCCCCCTTAGAAAGGGGGGAGAAGAAATCTAAGTCCCCCTTAGAAAGGGGGACTTAGGGGGATCAACAGGTGTTATGAACCACACGACAAAGTTTTCAGACATCCTCTAAATAAAGTTATCCAATATTTACCAACTTACATGGTAAAAATTTTGTAATCTTGCCTAAGGCATATTGAGTATCAATTGTTATGGAAAAAACTTTCTCAACGAAAAGAAGACGGTTAATGATATTAATTGCTACAGCACTAGCTACGGTGCTCATAGCAATTAGTTTACCAATCCTGACTCCAACTGCTGTAGAAGCGCAGTTAAATACGAACTTACTGATATCTGCTGCGGCCAGTCTGAAAGATGTATTAGAAGAAATTAAGCCTCTCTACCAACAAAGTCAGCCAAACGTCAAAATTAGTTATAACTTTGGTGCTTCTGGTGCTTTGGAACAACAAATTGAACAAGGTGCGCCGGCGGATATTTTCATATCTGCGGCAAAAAAACAAGTTGATGCTTTAGAACAAAAAAATCTTTTAGTTCCCGGTACTCGTACTGTCATCGCTAAAAATCGCTTGGTTTTGGTTGTACCAAATAATGTTTCTCGTGTGAGTAGTTTTTATAATCTCAAAGATGCAAAAGTCGAAAAAATAGCTATTGGTGAACCTAGAAGCGTACCTGCTGGCCAATATGCACAACAAGTTCTGGAGAAATTAAAAATATGGGAATTGGTCAAACCAAAACTGGTTTATACTAATAATGTACGTCAAGTTTTAGCATCTGTAGAAAGTGGAAATGCTGACGCAGGATTAGTTTATGTTACTGATGCAAAAATCTCCAAAAATGCAAAAGTTGTAGTTGGGGCTGACGAAAAATATCACTCTGCCATTATTTATCCATTAGCAGTTATTAAACGCAGCAAAAACCCTGATCTAGCTAGGAATTTTTCTCAATTTTTATCTAGTGATCAAGCTAAGGGGATATTCAAAAAATATGCGTTTATTCTCCCTTAATTAGGGTTTGGTGAAAAATTTATTCGTGAAGAAGTAGGAGTTCAGGAGTATGGCTATCGCCACGCTCCGCTATCAGGAGTTCAGGAGGAATTAAGAAGTTTTCAGAATCATTAAAAATAGGAAAAAGTACTTGAGTTTTTACCCTATCAATCCTTATTTCTTGCGTCTTCTCTACTTTTAAACTCCTTTCCTCCGTCACCTACTTCTTAATGGTTAATTACCAAACAAATCTAAGTCTGTAACAGCACCAACACTACTAGAAGATACCAACTTGGCATATTTCGCCAGCACCCCTTTTGTATAACGTGGTGGACGCGGTTGCCAGTTAGCACGACGACTAGCTAATTCTGCATCCGATATATTCACTTGTAATAATCGAGAATTAGCATCAATGGTGATACTATCACCTTCTTCTACCAAGGCAATATTACCGCCGACTGCAGCTTCTGGAGCGACGTGACCAACTACCATCCCATAAGTACCGCCAGAAAAGCGTCCATCCGTAATTAAGCCCACAGAATCACCTAATCCCGCACCAATAATTGCTGAGGTGGGAGCCAACATTTCCCGCATACCAGGCCCACCTTTTGGACCTTCGTAACGGATGATGATCACATCACCTGCTTTAATCTTACCTGCTAAAATTGCATCTAAGCAAGATTCTTCTGATTCAAATACTCTCGCTGGCCCGGTGATGATGGGTTTTTTCACACCAGTAATTTTAGCAACTGCACCTTCAGTACCTAAGTTACCTTTGAGAATAGCTAAATGTCCTTGTGCATAGATGGGACGATCCCAAGGACGAATTACATTTTGCTTGGGTGATGGTTCTGCTGGTATGTCTGCTAAGACTTCGGCTACAGTTTGACCAGAGATAGTTAGACAGTCACCATGCAGTAAATCACGAACTAATAAGATTTTCATGACTTGAGGAATACCACCAGCTTTATGCAAGTCTGTGGCTACGTATCTACCACTGGGTTTTAAATCGCACAAAACTGGAACACGGGCCCGGATGGTTTCAAAGTCGTCTAAAGTTAGTTCTACACCAGCTGCGCGGGCGATCGCTAAAAAATGTAAAACTGCATTGGTAGAACCACCAACGGCCATAATTACAGATATGGCATTTTCGATAGATTTCCGGGTGATAAGTTGCCGGGGTAATATTTGCTTACGGATGGCTTCGACTAAGATAAAGGCGGATTTCTCTGTGCTATCCGCTTTTTCGGCATCTTCTGCGGCCATGGTTGAGGAATAAGGTAAACTCATTCCCATTGCTTCAAAGGCTGAAGACATGGTATTAGCTGTGAACATTCCACCACAGGACCCAGCACCAGGACAAGCACGGCGTTCAATTTCTAAAAGTTCGGTTTCGTCAATTTTGCCGGCGCTGTGTTGGCCGACGGCTTCAAAGGAACTAACAACGGTTAAATCTTTGCCATCGTAGTGTCCGGGTTTGATTGTGCCACCATAAACAAAGATAGCAGGGATATTCATGCGAGCGATTGCTAACATTGCCCCTGGCATATTTTTGTCACAACCACCAATAGCCAGAACACCATCCATACTTTGGCCAGTACATGCAGTTTCAATGGAATCTGCGATCACTTCCCGTGACACCAGAGAGAACTTCATCCCCTCTGTTCCCATTGAAATCCCATCACTGATGGTAATTGTGCCGAAAACTTGGGGCATTGCACCTGCATTTCTGAGGCTCATTTCTGCCCTTTGTGCTAGTTGGTTAATCCCCATATTACAGGGGGTGATGGTACTGTAACCATTAGCAATACCGACTATGGCTTTGTTGAAGTCTGCATCTTGAAAACCAACAGCCCGCAACATAGCCCGGTTAGGCGATCGCTGTACCCCTTGTGTGATAAATTTACTCTTAATATTTTCTGACATCTATCTTTTTTCCTTATTTACCATCATCGCTATAATTGCGATTTTTGTATATAATAATTCTCTCAAAATTTTGTCATTAGTTATTAGTTATTAGTTATTGGGCATTGGGCATTAGGAAAATTACTTCCCCATCTCCGTCATCTCCCCCAGTCTCCAGTCCCCAGTCCCCAGTACCCAATCCCCCCCTAAAAAGGCAAAAATTGCAGTAATATTGAACCCAGACTACCAACAAAATCCATAAAACTGGGTTTACCAGTAGTAACTTTTTCACCATAAGGTGTTTTTAGTTCCAGAATAAAAGCTAGTGCTGTTTTCACTCCCTCAGCATTTTTTTGTTCTTCAAACAGTTTTGCAGCCATTTGGGCATCTTCCAAGGCATTTTTTCTGTCTAAGTTTTGGTAACTAGCTACACCACGGGATAAGTATGCACCTGCATAGTCCGGTTTAAGTGCGAGCGCTTGACTAAAATAATCAATAGCTGGTTTGAGGTTGCCTTTATCAGCCGCTGCTACACCCCAAGCATAAAATTCCTCTGGTTTAGCAATTTGCAAAGGTATACCCACTGCACCTTGAAAGTTAGCACCATTGAGGTTAGCGTTAGTCAATTCTATATTCATTAAATAAGTATTTCTCAAATCAGCACCCGTGAGATTTGCTTCATTGAGTTTAGCCCTACTTAAATTAACACCAAATAAACTAGCACCAGCCAAGTTTGCGCTCCGCAAATCAGCACCTGTCAAATTGGCACGGCTGAGGTTAGCACCTTCAAGATTAGCACCTCTCAAATCAGCCCCTGATAAGTCAGCCAAAGCCAAACCAGCATTAATCAGTTGACAGTTTTGACATTTTTTAGTGGCTAACAATTGTCTTATCTGGTCATCATTTGTAGCTTGCGCGGTTACTGGCAAACTAATAGTAAGCAAAAAGGCTGCTGTAGAAATAATTTGGCTTTTCATATTTGATATTGCAATCTATCTTCATCAGGACTAAATCTTAGCTGAATCTAGATTTACATTGATAGTTAATATGATTCATTTGCCCTAATCTAGCAGAGTATTTGTCTCTATAGCAATCTTACCTGATCTGAAAAAACTATTACATTTAGGCGTAAAAAACTTGTACAAATTAGCACTCAAAACAATGGTATTACCGCAGCGGGAGAACTAGAACCACCCCGCAACCTGAGAATACCAATGACCAAGAAGGAAAAGAGATAGTAGTGCCTTGAGGCGGTAGTTGCTCTAAATTGGTGAGGTTTTCTAAGACAATCGGTTGTTTTGCCAAGACCAAACGATTAGTAGTAAGATTATTATCTTGTCCAGAATCTACACCGTCTGTATCAATTCCCACTTGAGCAATTTGCCTTTCGGTAGTTAAAAACTGGGTGGCATCATTGCCAAACCCTGGAATTTGCATATTTCGGCCTGCATCCTGGTTTAAGAATCCGTTTTTATCCAGCCATTTAGTTTGCGAACCCGTATAAAGTAGCAGGACATTTTCAGCAGAAATAGTCCCAAATTCTGCTTCCCATGCCAAAATATCAGCCACAGTTAAAAGATAATCAGGATTTGCTGCAGCTTGTTTACAGATATCTATGACTACCGCAGGTACTACCAGCGACTGGGCTGAGTATTCGTCAATGCTGATACCGTTACTGTGAAAACTAATAGGGCCATTGATATGAGTAGCACTATGTTCCCCTAAAGAAAAACGTCGCAGATAATAGCCATCATATTGGAGTCCAGCAAGAGTAGTAATTTCACACTCGGATCACCAGTCCATTGCGGTATAGCTGTGTCAATCAGATGACTCAGGTGGATAACATGGGAGTAGGCAATGTTATTTTGGTTTTGGCGATGTATAATAGCTTTCCTCGCTGGATGGGCTACTTCATATCTTAATGATTGATACGCGAGATGAGATACAAGAGCCTGTCTACCCTACGGAAACGCTGTGCGAACAGACCTGAGAAGGATGATTCGACGTAGCTCACCAGCTGGGACACGATCAATTTTAATCACCTTAACATTTTCTATTATTACACTTACATTTTCTATTATTAAATTTAGTGGTTTCGAAAATTCACTTGATCGTTGATAGTGAATCGAATAACCTAGATGTAGCAAACTGCAAACATCCAAAGATAAAACTGCAAACAAGGCAATTTTGAAACCAAATTAACTGCAAATAAAGGGGGTCTCAAAACCAGATTATTTGCAAATGAAACTGCAAACATAATTTTCAGACGGCAAATAACGGGTTTGAAATCACATTCTGTGGCAATAAGCCGTAAAGCTGACTGTGATTGATTTACAGTATTTATGGTCACCAAACTGTCCAGAAAAAAAGAACTTTTACACCAGACACATATGTCTATTTCGCGAAAAATGAACTGAACACAAATAAAACAGAGAAATTCTGGATGTGGGATTTCTCATATTAATTTAATTTCCCTCTGACGCATACAAAGGAATTCCAGTTTTTAACATCTGGTCTCTCAAATCTTGGGTTCGACTAGGAGACAATTGAGCATGTAGAAAAGAATTTACCTCACTTACACGTGTATTTAATAATTCAGATAGTACTTTAGCAGTGTAACCATGCCATATTAAGCGAGGTTCTAAATAGCTAAGTTCAACAGTCAAGACAGCTTCAGGCATATCAAGGGTGACAGGCTTAGTTGCTGCTTGGTAAGCATCTTCAAATGCCCTTTGTAAATAATGTAGGAGTTACGCATTGACAAAAAAACTCATCCATAAGTATTAAGCAGCACCAGCATTGGTAAGATTTTCCAAAATGTAGTCGCGCACAACTAAAGTGAATAAGTTCCTTTGCAATTAATACCAATTAGAAATTATGTTTTCAGAGCGCATTATTTCTAAACGAACAAATGCTTGAAGTGAACAAAATATCTGTGTTTCAATTCCTTGGCTATCTCTAACCATAAGTCGACAAATTCCACATACTTGTTTGATGGCTCTATGAAAACTTTCAATCCCCCAATGAGTATCATGAATTGTCACAAATTCATGGTGATTTGATTGAGAGCTTCTTGATCTGGTAGATACACTATATAGTCTCTAGAGTCTTCTTTTTTGAAGTCTTGTCTAAACAGTTTGATCAATCCAAATGCTCTCAAATGAGTTATCAAACCTTCATCGAGAATTTCTAAACTCCTTAATAGACAATACTTTTCCAGTTTATTTGATACGGTTCTATTTTTCTCAATCCCAAATAGAAAACCCAATTTCTGGGTCTTTAAAAATTTTCAGATTTCTACCCCTGAATACCAACTATCTCCTGTAACTATTCTTGGTTTTACACTCCAATCAATCACTTCCTTGAGCATTTCCTAACAATAATCCTTCTTCGTCTTTCCCTCCTTCTTGTCGTATATTCTGTAATTTATTCATACTGAATTTCCATACACATTACTGTAGTACAGTGTGATTAAATTTATCCCTTTGATGCTCTTATGATATTTCCCAGACCAAAAATAACTGATTAATTCTGCATTTTTTGGGTCACTATACAATTTCTATACTACTGTGTTATCTACACTTGGAATCCCTCGTACTATATTTATGATTTTCTTTACTGTATCGAATAAATCTTTCGGTTCCTATCAGGACTTACGCAACTGGCACAAATAGCGGGCGGGATGTAGCCCTGGCACGGAACAATTGGACTCAAACCAAGCACATAGGAAGACTTGGGCGTTTTAGTTGCTGAATTAAATAATTACAAAGGAATCTATGCTTGATCTGATAAACAGTTTGACCAGTTTGATAGGCTAGATTCTTTAATCTAATCCAAACCAACATTGCACAAGCAATATGATTTATTTGAAGCCTAGCTTTACGACATTGACAAG
>ERZ1034377.88-NODE-88-length-27852-cov-76.754491_pt1 | contig 27852 bp, 17 predicted proteins | sample MGYA00520584_ERZ1034377 | MGnify/ENA primary metagenome ERZ1034377 (study PRJEB33736, sample SAMEA104288464) | Azolla filiculoides | biome: Urban; feature: water surface; material: ditch water | place: Netherlands | collected 2014 ... | reverse complement strand
ATTGCCTAAATAATTTAAGACAAGAATTATTGGACATTTCAGAGCCAGTGCGTTGGGCTAGTGCCCCGACTTGTTAGAGAAGGTCCTCTGAAAGAGGCAGCAACTGGCGTATGTTTTCAAGGGATTTATTTTCTGATTACACAACGAGTTCATAGGATTCTGAACTTGACAGAGGAGCGTTATCAAATTTTCCAATTTCTAGCTACAGCTTATCAAAAGTATTATTTATTTTCTTAGTTTTCAAATCTCTAATTCACTATTGCATAGTCTTGTATTTTCATAAGTGAATGAAAAATTCAAATTCAACATTGTTGTCTAACTAGCTTTTTTTACACAATAAGAAAGCTGGAACTTTAACGTGTACAATTTATATTGTCATGGCTACTGGATTTTTAAAAACTATAGTTCTGAATTCCCTGTAAATGTAGTTTGTTGATGCTACTTCTTGAAGTGCAGACCGTGGGATCTATTTGATGTTTGTGTATCGCTGACAAGACTGAAAACTCAGACATAATTAAAGGATTTATGTCAGCAAGTTTTTTAAACTGTCAGAAATTACGCAACTCATATAGGATTCCTCTATTTGATAATTAACCAATTTCTCAAACATTCTGACTCCTGAATACCTCCTCACTCTAATGAAAGACCTCATAAGTGATGACCTATGAGGTCTAAAGATTTTTAGGCACAGTTGAGGAAATTACCAATAGTTATCAGTTGGAGTAGGTCATTTCTCTACTGATAAAATTTTGGTAAAGTTTATTAATATCTCAAACCTGCAACCTAAAAGCTCACAGGTCAATTACTTCAATACTCTACCAGACATTATCAAAGATAGGTAGCCAAATTGGCTGTTTTTATCGACCTGTGGATGATGACTAATTATTAGATAACTCAACTATTTTGGGTATTCCAACTAATTGGTAGAGCTTATCTTCAAATTTTTCGCTACATACTGACCAATCAAATTCTAATATTGAAGGACGAGATTGCTTAGATAATTGTGCTTTGAGGTCAGAATTTTCGAGAATTTTAATTATTTTCTCAGCAAAATCTTTGGGGTTGTTGGGTTGAGCAAGAAAGCCATTATAACCAATGATCACTTGTTCAGGAGTTGAAGGAGCGATAGCTGCAACTACAGGAGTTCCAGAAGCTAAAGCTTCGTTATTTGTAGTGCAGAAGTTTTCCGTGACTGAAGGGTTAACAAAAACATCGGCTCTAGCGAACCATCCCAAAAGTTCGGTACCGTGAGATTCACCCCAAATTGTTACTCCAAATGGGAAAGCTTGAGCGCGGCGACGAATTTCTTGATCTAAAGGTCCGCTGCCAATAATAACTAAGTGGACATCGGGAATTTTAGCAGCAATGAATGGAAATGCATCTAAAAGTTGAGTGACATTTTTCTCTGCTGTGATGCGTCCAACGAAGAGAATAGTTGGGCGTTGATCATTAGGTCTTGGGTCATAACAGATGTTCCGGGGGTGAAATTTTTCACAATTAATTCCTTGATAAGGAACGTATTCAACCCGTTTACATTTGAGCTTTTGGTATTTAGATAGTTGTTCTCTAGATGGAAATAAATTGAGACTATACGCATTACTAAACTGCTTCACTAAAAGAGGAACGATTGGGCGTAGTAAACTGAAGAATACATCTCCTAAATAATATCGGATATAAGCCACGATATCAGTATGAAACACGGAGATAATTGGGGTTTTGGTACGTTTAGCGTATTCAACTCCTATCGGCCGACCATAGCCTTGCAAGAAAATTGAGTATAACCCCCTCATCTGTGCTGCTTCTTCAACAATGATAATATCAGGCTGAAATTTCTCTAGTAATTTAGTATCGCTCCAATGGCGATAGTTGAGTGGTTGAGGTAGCGATTTGTAGAAGATTAGTGGTTGTGTAGGAAAGGCGTAAGATGAAAATCCAGGGAAAGATTGTAGTTCTTCTAGTCCCGGCATGGGACGATTACTAACTATTTTAGGATACTGATTGTTTATTTCTGGGTGGATGAGAAAAACTTGATGTCCTTGTTCAAGTAACCAACGTACTCGCTGATGTACTGCGACTGAAACTCCTGTTAAGAATGGAGGAAACAATCCTGTAAATAAGGCGATGCGAAGAGGTTGTTTTTTCATTGGGAAGTAACTATTTCATGAAATGGCTGGGTTAGGATTTACGCAGCTACTCTTTCATGAAAATGTTGGTGTTTGTATCTGCAGATTAACAAAATACCAATATGAAGTTACAGAGAAAGTTTACCATCGATTGGTTGATCTAACCATTGATAAGGATGATATTCAACTAAGTGAACATTCCAGGGTCCTTGGACTTTATAAGTAAGTCCGCGCCATGTAACCTTTGACATCCAAAGAGAAGATAGGATTGCCAATCCATAAACCCACTGTGTTAGAGGAATGGCAATTAACATTTTTATGATTGTGGTTAGTGAAACTTGAGGAGTCACTTGACCTTGAGAGCGAATTACCTCTTGTACTCCTAGTTCCATTACTAGCATCAACAAGAGTAATCCGATGGTGTAGATGCTATAGGATTTAAATAGGGAAACTGACCCATTCCATTCTGTTGCTAACAACAATTCTAAAGCTAATATGATAGTCACGGTGGGAAATAGAATACTTGAAACAGCATCACTGACTAAAGCTAACCAATTGGGGTGATAAAGTCGTGAGCAAAGTATTAAGCGTTTGACAGATGCGAATAAATTGGTTAAGTCGCTTTCTTCTCGGTTAACCATTAACAAGGAAGGGACGAATTTAATTCGTAGTCCATGTTTTTTGATAATTTTATGCATGAGCATATCATCACCAAAAGCTTCTCCCCATTTTTTAAGTAATTCTGTTTGGTTTAGCAGTTCTTTTTTAATTGCTAAACTGCCACCCCAAGGAACTTGAAATAGGAACATTTGCACAACACTTGAGACGTTGCCAGCATAGCGTACTAAAGAACCCCAATATTTACCTGTGGGTACATACCAACGGTTTCCTGTTGTTAGTCCCACTTTGTCATCGGTGAGAGGACTAACTAATTCTCTTAACCAATTGGGATGAACTATAGTATCTGCATCTACTAATGCAACTACTTGGTAAGAATCATCTAAATCTGAGACAGCTTGCACCAAAGAACTGCATTTAAGACTACAATTATGGCGTACTGTTCTTAAGGTGCTAATTTGAAAATTAGTTGCACCAATTTCGGTGATTGCCTCTTTGACAATTTTAAAAGCTGGATCTTCTGGACTATCTATGATCAGCTTTAGATCATACTGGGGGTAGTTTTGTTTTAAGAGGGATCGTACACAATTAGGTAAATATGGATCAGCACCTCGTAAACAAAGAATTACTGCCGTTTTAGGTAACTGTTCATCTGATGATAAGGGTTGTTTGTATGAACGCAGATACCAGAAAAATACCAGCGTCAAACATACTTGAATTACCAACCAACCTATCAAAGACTTAGACAGAAAGGTAGTCAAATCTTCCATAGAATTACGGGTTGGGGACTGGGGATTAGGGACTGGGGATTAGGGAGATAGGGAAACATTAATCAATAGGTATTCCCTATTCCCTTCTTACTCTCACCTATTCTCTATGGATCAAGAGAATATTTAATGGTGATATTGATAGTGGTATCTTTGGTCATTTTAAAACTGGCTTTTTGGAATTTTGGTGTACCAGTTTGGATGGAAATAATGGGGTTTCCGGAAATTCCAAAACCTTCTTGAGGAATACCAAAAAAGTCCTTATTGAGTTTCTTATCACCATTTTGGTCATCAACTACGGCAACAGCATAAGTACCAGGTTGTACTCCCCAAAATACTTTCTTCACAGAATTGCCAGTAATTTTAGTACAGCCACTTTTAATTTCACTAGAATTCCTCATAGGAAATCCTTTTTCAGAATCGTAAACTCTGAAGCAAATTTCACCTGTTTTGTTACGGATACCATTCACTACTACAGTTAGTTTTGTAGTTGGTTCTGCATGAACAGTATTAGCACAACTGAAACTTAATAAAGTTGCCAGCAATAAATAAGAGAGGCGAGATGTTTTCAACATATTAATTGATGCCAGAGTAATGGGATGAAACTTGCGCTTTTGCTGCTTTGGTTGTTGCCAATTTCTGTGAAAGTAATATCTTTGCAGCCATCCACAAATCTTTAATTAATAAAGATTCATTTCCAGATAGCTTTTTGCCAAGGTTAAAATAACACAGTAATTGCTCATTTAGATTCAGTGAACTCTGACTGATTGAAAGTAGATATTCCTTGAGAATTCGCCAATGAGGAAATAATATTTTCCCCTTATTAGACGAGTCAAACCACACTGAATAATCATAAAAATTTGGTAGCTTATCTAATGAGTATCGAGAATTATTGTTGGTAAATGACAAGTAATTTGGAAAGAACATACTCAAAGATTGTTGAGGATGACTCCTTGCAAAAAATAAGTATTCAGGGATTTCATAAAACTGTCCAACCATACCCAGTCTTAATAAGAGAATCCCATCTGCATTACCGTAACCACCCATAGGAGGTATTTTTTTCAAAGCAGATTTGCGAATTATACCATACATTTGATAGCACAAATGTTTAGTTAATAATTCATTAAATCTAACCTGTAATTTCGCTGAATTAGTATTTAGATTAATGTTGTAATCTTGCAGAGGCGTACCCTGTTCATCAATAAAAGATGTATGAGAATGACACAAGATATAATCAGGATTTATCTCAAGTACCTGCATACATTTACTGATAAAATCAGGAGCGTGTAAATCGTCATAAGCTGCCCATTTAAAGTATTCGCTTTTAGACAATTCTAATACGCGATTAAAATTATGCGCACAACCAATATTAGTATCATGACGATAGTAATAAATACGTTGATCTTGTGCAGCGTAATTTCTACAAATCTCTTCAGTATTATCTGTAGAAGCGTTATCTGAGATAATTAGCTCAAAATCGGTAAAAGTCTGATTTAACAGAGAGTCTAAAGACTCTTGGAGAAATTTCTCACCATTGTATACAGGTAGCCCAATACTTAATTTCGGCTGAAATTTATACATACATCATTCCTCAATAACTTATACTAATGCTTGTGTTACTTCATCAATTTTTGAACATCAGTTTTTTGCAACCATTGATGTGTACGTTTCATCCCCTCTTCCAAATTAACTTTGGGCTTATAGTTTAATATGTTCGTAGCTTTAGCAATGGAATAAGGATATGGACGACTCATAAAATCGACGGATTCAGGCAGAATATCAGCTTTTTTGCGAAATAATTTTTGTCCTTGATTTCTTACCCGTAAAAATAATTTCATTTCCTCTTTAGGCAGAGACATAGGTGCGGGTAAAGCTTCCATTGCTGCCAGGTGAATAAAATAATCTTTCCAAGAAGTTTCTTCACCATCTGTGACATTAAAAATTTCGCCGTAAGCTTCTTTTTCTATTGCTAAAAAGATGGCATCAATCAAGTTATCTACATATAAATGATTCATCACACCTTTACCATCATTTGCATAGGCAAATAATTTTTGTCGCATCATGAGAACTGGTCTCACTATCCAAGGGATACTTCCTGGTCCATAAACATCTCCAGCACGAATGATAATCACGCCAAAATCTGGTGGTGAATTCAGTTTTACAACTTCTATTTCGGCTTCAATTTTTGTTTGACAGTAGGGATTATTATCGCTTGCAACTGTTCCCGTTTCTGTAATTTGATTGGCATAGTTAAAGCCATAAACAAGGACAGTGGAAAGATGTAGAAATGTTTTCACACCAGCTTGCTTTGCGGCTTTGGCTATATTGAGAGTACCACCAACATTTATTTCTCGAAAAGGCTTAATTTCTCCAGCTTCTTCTGCTAATTGACAAGTATGTAGAATAATGTCTACTCCCTGACAAGCTCGTTGAGCAATTTTTTCGTCAGTGATGCTGCCAACGATTATTTCAACTCCTAAATTTTCTAGAGTTTGATCCTGAACTGAAGAACTTTGTATTCCCTTGACTTTCATGCCTTGAGCTATAGCTAATTCAGCTGCACGTAAGCCAATAAATCCGTCAATTCCGGTGATCATAATAGTTTTGTTGTTCAAGTTCATAGTATTGATGAGTAAATATTGAGGCTTGAATTCTTGAATTTTTTCCAGCTTACTTAGAAAATATCAGCCGGATCTGCAGAGCGAAGTTTATTAATAGCTAATGCTCCAGAAGTTATACAAATTAGAACTGTAGAAGTTAAAACAATTAAGGCATTATTAGAAGTCATAATGATTGGTAATTTAGTTACTTCCATCGCAAAATCATATAAGGTAACGGAGAAAATAAATCCTGGTATATAAGCTAATAAAGCTAAGATTAATGCCTGTTGAAAAACTACATTTAATAAATAAGCATTAGGGTAGCCAATAGCTTTTAATGTTGCGTAGGCAATAAATTGAGTAGCAATATTGCTGTAAAGAATTTGATAAACAATAACTACACCCACCACAGAGGCCATAGTTAGCATGAGATTAAGTATGAAACCTATGGGTGTTCTAGCTGCCCAATATTCTTTTTCGAAATTAATAAAGCCTTTACGAGTAAATATCTGTACATCATTAGGTAGACTTGCTTGCAAATCTTTTAGAACCTCATTTGGGTCAAAACCTGGTTTGACTTTAATAATACCTACATCTATGTTTTCTGCATGACGGGTATTAGGATTAATCTTTAAGAAAGTTGAGTCGCTAACAATTAAATTTCCATCGACACCAAAGGACGGTCCTAAACCGAATAAACCACCGACTCTGACTCGATAACCTTGAAGAGAATCAAAGGGAAAGATTTCAATTGTTTGTTCAGTATCTCCTTGCTCAAACTTTTCTGCTATTGGACCGAATTCTGGGCGAGAATTCTTGTCAAATAACATGACATCAGTATTTTTAAGTATATCCAAATTATTCTGGACTTCTGGTAGATTCATCACTGGTTTTCCTGGGTCAAAACCTATGACATAGATTGAATATTTTTCGCCAGTAGCAGGATTTTTTAATTTGGCAAATTGCAAATATATAGGGCTAACTGATTCGACACCATTAAAACCTAATGTTTGGTATAAACGATTTCGAGAAAAACTTTGATTAGCAGTCAAAGCTTTATATTGAGAACTGACTAAAAACAAATCACCCTTGAGATTTTGATGTAATGCTGTAGCACTAGAATAAAGTGCATCTTGGAACCCAAGTTGAATAAACATCAGCAGTACAATAAAGGCTATTCCGGCTACAGCTACAAGAAAACGTACTTTTTGCTGGGCAAGCTGTAGCCATGCTAAAGGGATTTTTACAATCATATATTTTGTTAGTTGTCAGTGGTAATTGGTAATTGGGTTATTCATATCCCCATGTTCCCTATTTCCTGTTACCTATTCACTGTCACCTATTATTAATGACTAAATTTGGATAGCGACATCTACTTGCAAGTTGGTTAAGCGAGACACTTTTTTGCTATCAGCAGGATTATCTATGGATATTTTGACCTCAACTATTTTGCGGTCTGTATCTGAATTGGGGTTAATACTAAAGATATTTTGTTTGTCAATTTGCCAACCAATTGCTTTCACAGTTCCATGTATTTTTTCAGGAAAGGTAGCACTGGTAATGATGGCTTTTTGACCTACACGCACTTTTTGAATATCGGTTTGATAAACTTCAGCAAGTACACTCATTTCTGCTGTTTTACCAAGTTCAGCAAAGCCGGATGTAGTGATGACTTCGCCATTTTTAGAACGAATTTTCAAAACTCTGCCATCTATGGGAGATTTGATGTAGGTTAATTCGTGATCTGCTTTGGCTTGTTGAATAACAGTGTGGATGCTTTTGACTTCACCTTCTGCTAAGGCCACATCAACACCGCGTACTTCTTTAATACTGTTGAGTTTAGCTGTGGCTTCTTTAATTTGATCTTGCAGTGTGTTTTGAGTACGGATAAGAGTGGCTTTAGCTTCTGTTAACTGTTGTTGTGATGTCTTCAGTTGTAAGGCTTTGGTATCTGCAATGGAAGCAGAAATGGCACCGTCTTTATACAATTGCTGATAGCGATCGCTCTCTTTTTGAGCATTATCTACTTCAGCCTGAATACGGTTAATTGTAGCTGTTTGAGCCGCATTTTCTCCTTTTAGTTGCGAATCTAACCGAGCCATTGTTGCCTTTTGAGCATTGATATCTCCGGGTTTGGCCCCAGCTTTTACCTGCGCTAGTTTAGCTTTAGCGATTAGCAACTTATCAAAGGCTTGTTTTATCGCTATCTTAGAACGAGCATAGTCATCTAAATAAGCTAAGACTTGCCCCGGTTTTACCTCGTCTCCTTCACTAACTAACAGTTTTTCTACACGCACACCGTTAATGGAATTGGGAGCAGATAAATAAGTAATTTTACCTTGTGGTTGCAAGCGTCCCAAAGCAGTTACGGCAAGTTTTACAGGAGTTGGTTTGGGGGAACTACGTAAGGAAAAAGGAATCTGAGAATTAGGTTTCAATTTTAATTGAGAAAAACTGTAAAAAGATAGTAACCCTGTAGCTAAAGCAATGGAAGCGGCTAAAATTATTTTCCACTTCTGAGCGGCTCTTTTCAATAACCGGCGTTCTTTATTTAATGCCATATTTTTATTCCATTTTTGCTCATAGATAGTTATCATAGCTATATCAGTGTAGGTATTTAGCTAAAATAGATAAGGCTGAAATCTAACAAGGATAGCTATTTACAAAGTTGTCACTTTCTCCAAATTAACACGAATGAATTGGCTACCATCTGGTATTAGCTGACTGCTGAATGGAATGCTGAATTATTACGTTTTTACTTCCTTAAGCGAACGTAATTGAGGGGCTATAGATTACAATAACAAGGGCAGAACTAACGGTGATATTACTTTCAGGTATCCTCAGTTGTATCTTGAATGGTTATTTTATCATGTAGCGGTAAATACCAAATTGCTAATCCGCAATCTCAACTTGTAGATATGAAGAATGGTTGATCTACTCAAGTAAAAAATACTGGATAAACTCAAATTTAATCTTGCCAAAAATATTTGGGTTTGTCAAGAAATTAAATTCTATTGTTTAATTTCCATATGCATAAAAAATAATTTCGTACTCATAGAGCTAGCTCAAATCATCTATTTGCTCTGGGTTATTACATTAGCCACTCATGATTTAACGATTAAATATGTAATTTTCTTATCAAATCAGGATTTATCAACTGATAATATCTAAATTCCCTTACATATTAGCTGGTTTTACAGCCTTGGCTAATCCATTGGTGTTTAAGTAAACATATCCTAAAGATCAATATTTGCTTTATAACTAACTATTTTGAGGAATAAATTGAGTTATCTTATAAATAAATATATCAAAAACCGAGGCTCAATTATCATGCCTCGCTGAAAAAAAGATATTTATGTTCATGGTGAGGAATTGTGTATTTAATGATTTGTAACTAGCTAGACAATCTGTTTAGTTAGCTGAATGAATCAAGGAAAAACTACTCAACCACACCTAAGTAATAAAACATTGATTGAGAAATTTAGTCTAAGATTATACGCTTGCATTAATTGAATATTCAAAAGTAAGTTCATGATCCAAATACCTTTTTTATAAACTTAGTTTAAATGAACTATTTAATTTCTATAAGTTGTGTTAGTCTTTGTATTAATTCAATATTTAAAAGCAGCAAGGCAATTACTAAATCAACTGAAAGTAAAAAGGAAAAAATACTATAAACCAGCCACGTTGTGTTCAGAACAGTTTAAGTGTTCTTTTATATCGGATGAATTTTGATTCAAAGTAGTGTTCCTTCTGTAACGAGTTTAGCAGCTTTCATTGGTCAAATCCCATAAAATGTATTATCCTGAACGGTGAAACTGAACATGACATTGAATAAGATTCAGGATGTTGCAATTAACACCAGCTACAGTTCAAAATGTGCAAGAGAAAAGTCTATTTCTGATTTCATGTCTAAACGTCAGTTCTTATTGTTTAATTGGGATTCGATTCTTGAAAATATATCCTATGCAGATTGCATACTACAACAGGAGTCAGGAGTCAGGAGTACAACTGTCTTGCTGTCTAGGTTTCAATTTAGATTCTGTACCTCATTGATCTGCAATGTGCTGTATTTACCAATCTAGTATCGAAACAAATCCCAGAAGATCTTACCAATTTTTGTAATTAGAACGACCAATTACCAAAATATCAAGGGTCGTACATTGTATAGTATTTTCTCACTATTACAGCGTTGCCACATTCCCTGAAGACACCAGAAATGCCAATTATTTAGATGCTTAAACAAGGTAGTATTTACCGTGTGGTGTTGATGGATGAAAAACTTAATTCCTTACGCATCTACGTGCAATACTCTTTCTTAAAAGAGATCACCTTATTATTTCTAAGCAACAGAAATTACTGTAGCTAAACAATCCACAGTCCTTAAGATTACTGTATGCCATTATGTCTGCTGATTCTATTAATACTGCCTTGGCAGAGTTAGAGAGCCTTGTTAACAGTTGTGAAAAGGATTTGATTCGGTTTATAGGGGAAAAAAAAATGAAATCAGAAAACCAAATGTCAACTCACAAAATTAACAGACAACTCCAACAAAATCCTATAGCAATTGTTGGTATGGCTTCTCTACTACCACAAGCCAGAAGTTTACGCCAATATTGGGCGAATATTGTTAATAAAATTGATTGTATTATTGATATTCCTGAGAGCCATTGGAGCGTTAAAGATTACTACGACCCTAACCCCAGAACACCAGAAGATAAAACCTATTGCAAACGCGGTGGATTTATTCCTGAAGTTGATTTCAACCCGATGGAATTTGGTATTCCTCCCAGCACTTTAGAAGTTACGGATGTATCGCAACTGTTAAGTTTGGTAGTTGCGAAAGAAGCGATGGAAGATGCTGGTTATGGTGAAGCTCGTGAATTTAGTCGCGATTATGTAGGGGTAATTTTAGGTGTAGCTCAAGCCAAGCAATTAGGAATACCTCTATCTGCAAGGTTAGAATATCCGATTTGGGAAAAAGTTCTCAAAAGTAGTGGTTTATCTGACGAAGATACTCAGAAAATCGTCGGTAAAATTAAAAGTGCTTATATCAAATGGGATGAAAATGCTTTCCCTGGAATGTTAGCAAATGTGGTGGCAGGAAGAATTGCCAATCGTCTCAATTTTGGCGGTACTAACTGTGTAGTTGATGCTGCTTGTGCTAGTTCTTTCGGTGCTTTAAAAATGGCTATTAGTGAGCTAGTTGAACATCGTAGCGATATGATGCTGACTGGTGGAGTAGATACAGATAACTCCATTATGGCTTACATTTCTTTTAGCAAAACTCCTGCTGTTACTCCTAGCGATAACGTCAAACCTTTTGATGCTAAATCGGACGGGATGATGTTGGGTGAAGGTATCGGAATGATTGTTCTTAAACGTCTCGAAGATGCTGAAAGAGATGGTGATAAAATCTATGCCGTTATTAAAGGTATTGGCACTTCTAGCGATGGCCGCTACAAGAGTATTTATGCTCCTCGGAAAGAAGGACAAGTTAAGGCCTTAGAACGTGCTTATAATGATGCTGGTTTTTCTCCTGCAACTGTGGGTTTGATGGAAGCTCATGGTACAGGAACAATGGCTGGAGATCCAACTGAATTTGGATCTTTGCGAGACTTTTTTACTCAATATGACAACAAAAAGCAACACATTGCTTTGGGTAGTGTAAAATCTCAAATTGGACATACCAAAGCGGCAGCAGGTGCGGCAAGTTTAATTAAAACTGCTCTGGCGCTACATCACAAGATTTTACCACCAACTATCAATATTACTGAGCCAAATCCTAGGCTAGATATTCAAAATTCTCCGTTTTATTTGAATACTGAAACTAGACCTTGGATACGTGCAGAAGGTCAAGCACCAAGACGTGCGGGGGTAAGTTCCTTTGGTTTTGGTGGTACTAATTATCATGTTGTTTTGGAAGAATACGAAGCAGAGCAACAGCAAGCTTATCGTTTACATAATGCACCGAGTGAAGTCTTACTATTTGGTTCTACTCCGGCAGAGTTGATTACGAAGTTAGAAGCAACTTTCAATAATTTGCAATCTAACGAGGGAGAAAGACATTACTCTCAATTAGTTCAAGAATCGAAGTCTGTAGCTATTCCTCAAGCTGCTGCCAGAATTGGGTTTGTAGCTGAGAATCTGCAAGAAACTTGTAAGTTACTGAAAGTTAGTATTGATTTGCTGAAGAATAAGCAGTCAGCAGTTTCTTGGGAACATCCTCAAGGTATTTATTACCGTGCTTCGGGGATGGAACTGGTTGGAAAAATTGTGGCTTTGTTCTCTGGACAAGGTTCTCAATACCTAGAAATGGGTAGGGAAGCGGTGATGAATTTCCCTCCTTTGCGTCGGTTGTATAGTCAGATGGATGGTTTGTTAATTAAAGATAATTTGCAGCCAATTTCGGAAATTGTTTTCCCCCATCCGACTTTTGAAGAACCGGAAAAAAATGCTCAAATTGCCGCTTTGCAAAGAACTGAATATGCTCAACCTGCTATTGGGGTGTTTAGTGCGGGACTGTATTCTATTTTCCAGCAAGCTGGGTTTAAGTCAGATTTTGCCGCTGGGCATAGTTTTGGTGAATTGACAGCTTTGTGGGCGGCAGGAGTGCTGACTGAGGAGGATTATTTGTTCTTGGTTAAGTCTAGAGGTCAAGCGATGGCTGCACCGAAAGACCCAGACCATGATGCGGGTAGTATGTTAGCGGTGAAGGAAGATATTAATAAAGTAGAAGCGGTGCTGCGGAATTTTCCCCAGGTGGCGATCGCTAACTTTAATTCTCCCACACAGGTTGTACTCGCTGGGCCAACTGGTGAAATTAAGAAAATCCAGCAAAAGTTCCAAGAATTGGGATATGGGGCGGTATTGTTACCAGTTTCCGCTGCTTTCCATACACCGTTAATTGCATTTGCTCAAAAATCATTTGCGATCGCTACTAAGTCAGTAGCTTTCCAAAATCCTAAAGTTCCCGTTTTCAGCAATGTTACCGGTAAAGAATATCCCCAAGAACTATCAGGAATTCAAAGAGTTCTGGAAGGACACCTTTCTAGTTCAGTGCTGTTTAAGCAAGAGATTGAAAATATCTATGCTGCAGGTGGTTACTGCTTTGTAGAATTTGGACCCAAGGGGATTCTCGCCAACTTAGTCAAAGATACTTTAGGTGATCGCCCTCATCTTACCGTATCACTCAATCCCAGCACACAGAAAAATAGCGATCGCTCCCTCCGAGAAGCAGCAGTACAACTGCGCGTCATTGGTATGGCTTTAAGCAATCTCGACCCCTACCAACTACCCCCAGTTATATCCGCAACTCCCACCAAAAAAGCATTAAACGTCAAGTTAAAGGGTGTTAACTACATTTCTGAAAAAACCAGAAGTGCCTTCACGGAAGCATTACAAGATGGATACAAGATTAAAGGAGTGCAGGAATCTGGAAATTTAGAAGTTAAGAATTCTGTAATTCCTACAACTCGTGTAACTCCTTCTACTAACGGCCATAACGGAAACGGACACAAAAAAACACCTGTAATTACTTCTCCACAACAGCCCCAGATGAATCCTGCCAACTTTTCAAATCAAGTAACCAAAGAATTATTACCTACAGCACGTTATGCGATTGCAGAGCGTCTAGGAGGGAAAATGGAAACATCAGATCAAAATAACAACTTCCAACAGGTTCTAGAAAGTTTAGAAAACCTCCTGAACCAGTTTCAACATAACCAAGGCGATAATTTACAAATTCACAGCATATATCTCAACCATCAAATGGAATATGCCAAAACATTTTTCCAACTGATGCAACAACAGAACACCCTGTTTATTAACAGGAACTCTTCAGAAACTGCCTACATTAAACAAGTAGTTATGGAAAGCTTCGAGCGTAGCATGATGCAGTTTCACAACCAACAAGCTGAAACCCTCCGCATTCATGAACAATATCTACGCGAACAAGTAGAATACACCAAAAACTTTTTCCAACTAATTCAACAAGAATATTCTCTACTAATTGACGGTACAGAAATAACTCAACCCGTAATACCTCCTCAATTTACCGAGACACATACTAACAGTCTACGGGAGTTGATGCCCCCAAACCCAGAACCAACTATTACAGAAACAGTTGTTCCTCCTACGGACAAAATAGTAGAAACCCAACCCGTAATAGAACCCGTAATTCAAACAATCGCACCTGTAATAGAAGCACTTCCCCTGTCTAAAATTGCAGAACCACTCATAGAAATACCTACCCGAGTTGTAGAAAAGCAACCTGAACCAGTGGCACCTGTAGCGTTAATTCCTGAACCTACAACTTCTGGAGTTAATATTCGTGAACTAGGTAAAAACCTCCTCAACATCACCAGCGAAAAAACAGGTTATCCCATCGAAATGCTCGAATTCGATATGGATATGGAAGCCGACCTGGGTATTGACTCCATCAAACGGGTAGAGATTTTGGGAGGATTGCAAGAATTATACCCTGACCTACCCAAACCCAACCTAGAAGAACTCGCAGAAAAACGTACCATTGGTCAAGTCGTCGAATATATACAAAAACAGGTGATAGGTGAAAGTGTACAGGTGACAGAGAAGAAAGCAGAGGAAGGAGCGGAACAATTACCTCTTCGCAGTTCCCAGTCCCTAGTCCCCAGTCCCCAACCCCCAGAAGACAGCAACAAATATGCTGATTTAGCTCAAACCCTGTTAAACATCACCAGTGAAAAAACAGGTTACCCAGTCGAGATGCTAGAACTAGATATGGACATGGAAGCCGACCTGGGTATCGACTCCATCAAACGGGTAGAAATTCTGGGAGGAATGCAAGAAGCATACCCCAACTTACCCAAACCAAATATAGAAGAACTAGGCGACCTACAGACAATTGGACAAATAGTTAACTACCTCCAGAAACTGGTGGGAGGTGAAAAAAAAAAGCTTGACTTTGACCAAATAACAGCAGATTCTCACGTTCCAGAAGTGGTAAACTTAACCCCACCACCAGTAGTAGACCCAAATCTTCCCCGTCGTCCGGTAAAACTAAAAACCCTACCTCGACCAGATTTTTGGGAATGCAAACCACCAGAGGGACACATTGGTTTAATCACCGATGATGGTTCCCTGACCACCACCAAACTCACTCATGCACTCATAAAACAAGGTTGGAAAGTAGTAGTTTTGAGTTTCCCCCAATCATTAATTCCAGAACAATTGCGATTACCAGCAGACGTTACCCGCATCACCTTGGCAAACATGAGTGAAGAACATCTGCAACTACTATTACAAAGCATAACCGCTAAACACGGAAAGATTGGGGCATTCATTCACCTACATCCACAATTCACCACTTCCTATCCAGAAGCAGAAAAAGCGATTGTTAAACAAGTATTTTTGATGGCGAAACATCTCAAGCAATCGCTCAACACAGCCGCTAATTTAGAAGGAAGAGTTAGCTTCTGTACAGTTGCCCGTCTCGACGGTGCATTTGGATTAGACTACACAGAAAACTTTGGAGTTATCGGTGCAGGATTATTTGGATTAACCAAAAGTTTGAGATGGGAATGGCCACAAGTTTTTTTAAGAGCAATTGATTTAAGCCCAACCTTAGACCCGCACCAATCAGCAGAATATATTGTTGCAGAACTGCATGATTCTAACAGATATATCAGTGAAGTTGGTTATAACTCCAAAGGACGAGTCACACTTATAGCCGCAGCCGAATAACCTGTATGGTGGGCAATGCCCACCATACAAAAATGGTGTTTTGAGCAAAGGCGCAAAGGAGCAAAGACGCAAAGGAAGAAAAGAAGAAGATAAGTAATCTTCCACGAGGAAGGGAGTAATTATAGGTGTGATATAAATCCATAAAAACTCTCATCTTCGTTTCTGTACCTCTGCATCTTTGCGTGAGTAAATCATAAATTCACATAGCTTGATTTGCATAAATTGTGAAATTTAAAATCTAAAACTTTGTGCCTTTGCACGAAACACAATTCATATTTTTAATCAGCACTCGGAAAATTGAATTTTTGAGGAATTATGACAGCAATACTTCAAGTTAATCGATCATCTGTCTTCGTTGTCAGTGGTGGAGCAAAGGGAATCACTGCTCAATGCACCATTAAATTAGCACAAAACCAACCTTGTACGTTTATTCTTTTGGGTCGTTCGGAAATTACCACAGAACCCGAATATACTCGTGATTTCTTAGAAGATGCAGCTTTAAAAAAACGCATCATGGAAAATTTGATTTCTCAAGGTGAGAAGCCAACACCCATGATGGTACAAAAGATATTTAATGAAATTAATTCCAGCCGAGAAATTAAGAAGACATTAGTAGCAATTGAAGAAGCAGGTGCAAAAGCTGAATATATCAGCGTTGATGTCACTGATACAATGGCTTTGCAAGACAAACTCAACAATACTGCTCAAAAGTTTGGTCAAGTTACAGGCATTATTCACGGTGCTGGTAACTTAGCTGATAAGTTAATTGAAAAGAAAACATCAGAGGATTTTGAGAAGGTTTACACTCCCAAGGTCCAAGGATTACAAAACTTACTTAACTGTATTAATCCTCAGCAATTACAGCATTTAGTTTTGTTTTCTTCTGTAACAGGTTTTTATGGGAATATTGGTCAAAGTGATTATGCGATCGCTAACGAAATTCTCAACAAATCCGCCCACAAAATTAAGCAAAATTATCCTCAATGTCATGTAGTGGCAATTAACTGGGGTGCTTGGGATAGTGGCATGGTGACACCACAATTAAAAAAAGCATTTGCAGAAAGAGGAATTGGTATTATTCCTGTAGGAACTGGCACGCAAATGTTAGTTAATGAACTGCATCCAGCCTATCAAAATAATAGCCAAGTTGTGATTGGTAGTCCCATGAAACTACCACCTATTCCTTTAGGTTCGGAACTCCGCAGCTATCGTATTAAACGGCGCATGACATTAGCAGAAAATCCATTTTTGCATGATCATACAATTGCGGGTTCACCAGTATTACCAGCCACCTGTGCTAAATCATGGATGGTGAATGGTTGTGAAGAAATTTATCCTGGCTATAGATATTTCAGTTGCCAAGACTTCAAAGTTTTGAAGGGAATTACCTTCAATTCAACCCTAGCTCATGAACATATTCTAGAAATACAAGAAGTTTCTAAAAGCGATGGTGAATTTGTTGAGTTTCAGACCAAAATATTGAGTAAAACACCTGAAGGCAGGACTCATTATCATTTCAGTTCTCTGATTAAACTGGTAAAAAATATGCCAGAAGCACCCATTTATCAATCAATGGATCTCAGAGAAGATAATATTGTCACCACCACAGGTAAAGGATTTTATCAAAATGGCGATTTATCCTTATTTCATGGACCAGCTTTCCAGGAAATTAGCAGAATTTTAAACATTAGCCCAGAGAAACTTACAGCCGAATGTTGTTGGCAAGAAATTACAGCCCAACAACAAGGACAGTTTCCCGTCAAATGGCACAATCCTTACATAATTGATGTGAGTACCCAAACCCTATGGTTATGGTTAAATCACTTCTATCAAGAAGTTTGTTTACCAGGACAATTAACATACTGTGAACAATATTTAGCCGTACCATTCAACATACCATTTTATGTTTCCTGTGAAATGATAGCTAAAACCGACACTGGTGCAACCGTCAACTTCATTATCCACAGTCGTGAAAGAAAAATATATTCACGTATCTTAGGAGCAAAAGCCGTCATTTGGCCAATGAAAATGTTAAATAAGAAGTAAACAGGGGACTGGGGAAGTAATTTTCCTAATGCCCAATGCCCAATAACTGAATAACCGCGATTGGGGGAATAGCGTAAATCCTAAAACACTGAGGAAATAACAATTTCCTTAACGTCTTATGCCCCAACGAGGATTTCAACAGTGGAAAAAATAGCCATCATTGGATTATCATGCCTCTTTCCAGATGCTACAAATCCTGAACAATTTTGGCAGAATCTCAGCGAAGAAAAAGACTCAACTTCTGATATTAGTGTTGCCGATTTAGGTTTAGACCCTGGCATATTCTACGATTCTCACAAAGGTACACCGGAAAAATTTTACTTTTTTAAAGGTGGATTTATCCGTAACTTTGACTTTAATCCTAGCGAGTACAATTTACCTATGGAATTTGTACAAAGCCTGGACAATACTTTTAAATGGTCACTGTATGCAGCTAAACAAGCAATTGTTAACAGTAGCTATTGGGGAAATGAATCTGCACTCTCTCAATGCGGCCTAATTTTAGGAACTCTCGCTTTACCAACCAAAGTATCTAATCAATTGTTTGCTCCCATTTATCAGCAAACGATTGAACCTGCTATTGGTGAACTTTTACAGGAAAAAGATTTCCATTTAGCAGGTGTACCCACCGCAGCCAAAGCATCACCATATAATGCAATGGTTTCCGGTTTACCTGCTGCCATAATTTCCCGTGCATTTGCTCTTTCTGGAACTCATTTCTGTATAGATGCTGCCTGTTCATCATCATTTTATGCCATTAAATTAGCATCCCATTATCTGCAATCCGGCAAAGCAGATTTGATGTTAGCTGGTGCTATTAGTTGCTCAGATCCGTTGTTTGTCAGAATGTTATTTTCGGGTATTCAAGGATATCCAGAAAATGGCATTAGTCGTCCTCTAGACAAGTCATCACGTGGGTTAATTACCTCCGAAGGAATAGGAATGGTAATGCTCAAAAGATACAGTGATGCTGTGCGAGATGGAGACAAAATTTTAGCAACAATCTGCGGTAATGGTCTATCTAATGATGGTAAAGGGAAGCACCTCCTCAGTCCTAATGCTCAAGGACAAACTCTGGCATACCAAAGAGCTTTTACTGAGGCTAAACTTAACCCCAAAACCATTGATTATTTAGAGTGTCACGCTACCGGTACTCTATTAGGAGATACCACTGAATCTAACTCTGTCCAAGGCTTTTTTGGTGAAAATCAAGCAGTGCCTTTGGTGGGTTCAGCTAAAGCAAATGTCGGTCATTTACTTGTTGCTGCTGGCATGGTGGGGATAACGAAAACGATTTTAAGTATGTCTCATAATGTTATCCCAGCCACTATTAATGTCAGCCAACCTATGGGTTCTGATAATAATGTTGTTTCGCCTCAAAACATTGTCAGAACCGCCACATCTTGGCCGAGTAAAGGAAGTAAGCACGTAGCTTTAAGCGCATTTGGATTTGGTGGAAATAACTCTCATTTAATTCTGGAACAGGGGGAAGTCAGCAAATGAGTATTCAAGAAAATAAGACCGCAAAAATGGTAATTGTCGGCATGGATGCCTTGTTTGGTGAATGTGATGGATTAGACGCTTTTGAAAGAAGTATTTACGATGGCAAACAGCATTTTATCCCCCTGCCAGAAAAAAGATGGCTTGGTGTTAATGAACAAGCAAAGCTACTGCAAGAGTATGGGTTAGAAGCAGGACAAGCACCAACAGGGGCGTATATTACAGATTTTGAAGTTGATACCTTAGCTTACAAAATTCCTCCCAGCGAAGTTGACAAAATCAACCCACAGCAGACTTTATTATTAAAAGTGTGCGATCGCGCCCTCAAAGATGGGAAAATTAAACCTAACGGTAATGTAGCGGTCATTGTCGCAGCAGACACAGAATTATCTGTACACCAGCTACAACAACGTTGGAACTCATCTTGGCAACTTAAAGACGGTTTGAATGGGGCAGAAATTTCTTTACCACCAGAAAAGATCAGCCAATTAGAAACCATCATCAAAGATAGTATTCACCATCAAGTAGAGCTTAGTGAATATCTCAGTTATGTTGGCAACATCATGGCCAGTCGCATTTCATCCCTATGGAATTTCTCTGGACCCTCCTTCACTATTAGTGCAGTAGAAACTGCCACTTTTAAAGCCTTAGAACTAGCAGAAATGCTACTAGCTACCAACGAAGTAGATGCAGTAGTAGTGGGTGCCGTTGACTTAGCAGGTGGTGTCGAAAACGTCTTACTCCGCAGTCAATTAGGAAAACTAAATACAGGTATCAATACCTTAAGTTTTGACCAAAAAGCCGACGGTTGGACAGTAGGAGAAGGTGCAGGTGCAATTGTCCTCCAGCGACATGATACAGCATTGCAAAATAATCAACGCATCTATGCAGTAATTGATGGCATCGGTATCGGTCAATCTCCCTCAATGGCCATAGATGCTACTACCATCAACCAAGTATGTCAACAAGCTTTTCAACAAGCAGGAATTCAACCGACAGAAGTCAACTATTTAGAAGTCTGCGGTAGTGGAATTCCCGCAGAAGACCAAGCCGAAATTAACGGTATCCTCCAAGCGTATCCCCCCGTTAGAGATGGTTTACACTGCGCCATTGGTAGCGTCAAAGCCAATATAGGTCATACCTTTGTCGCTTCAGGAATAGCTAGTTTAATTAAAACCGCACTAAGTCTTTACCACAGATATATTCCCGGAACTCCTCAATGGTCTGGTGTCAAAACACCGCAAGTATGGGAAGGTAGTCCCTTCTACGTCGTTACTGAATCCAGACCTTGGTTTTCACAAAGAGAAGTCAAATGTAGAATATCAGCCATTAATAGTATTGGCTGTGACGGCTCTTTTAGCCATGTTATCTTATCAGAGGAAACCCAACAACAAGAACGCAGCAGTAGATATTTAGAATCAAGACCTTTTCATCTGTTACCCATTGGCGCTGATGATCAATCTAGCTTATTTGCAGCACTGGAAAATTTGCAGCAAACAATTGAAAATTCTGATTCTCTCAAAGATATTGCTAGTCAAACATTTGTCAAATTTCAACAGCATTCTCAGGCAAAATACACACTCTCCCTCACTGGACGCAACCAAAAAGAATTACTCAAAGAAATTAACTCAGCTAAAAAAGGTGTAGCTAATGCCTTTGAAAACGGCAAAGATTGGCAAACTCCTATAGGCAGTTATTTTACACCTAAACCACTGGGTAAAGATGGAGAAATCGCCTTTGTTTATCCCGCTGCTGTAAATTCTTATCTCGGTATTGGTCGTACCCTCTTCCATCTATTTCCTAAAGCCTTTGATGATGTAATCGTCAAAAGTCTTTACGAACGTGCTGCGGATGTCGAAAAACTAGTATTTCCTAGAAGTCTGAGTAAATTATCAACTCGACAATTAGAAACCCTAGAAAAGAAATTGTTCGATGACTCTCTGGCCATGTTTGAAGCAGAAGTACTTTTTACCAGACTCATTTCCACAATTATCACCGATGATTTTCAAATCAAACCCAAATATATTTTTGGATATAGCTTAGGTGAAACTAGCATGATGGTTGCTCAAGGAGTATGGAGCAATTTTTATGAAGTAAGTAACACCTTTAACTCATCAGCTTTGTTTGGAGATAGATTATCAGGTCCCAAAAATGCTGTGCGTGAGCATTGGGGACTACCAAAAGTTTCTGAGACTTCAGACAATAATTTCTGGAGCAATTACGTTCTCATGGCCAGTCCAGAACAGGTCAGAGAGTGTTTAAAAAATGAAACTCGCGTCTACCTAACACAGATTAATACATCAGAAGAAGTATTAATTGCCGGTGGACCAGCAGCTTGTAAGCGCGTCATTAAAACTCTTGGTTGTAACGCTTTTCCTGCACCTTTTGATCATGTAATTCATTGTCAAGCAATGCAATCAGAATTTCAAGAACTGGAAAAACTCTACACCTTACCAGCGCAAACAATCCCCGGTATTACTTTTTATTCTGCTGCTGAATATCAACCAACCACACTTCATAGTGAACAGATTGCTTACAACATTGCCAAAGGATTATGTCAGCAACTCGACTTTCCCCGCTTAGTTAATCGCGTCTACGCTGACGGAGCAAAAATCTTTATTGAAGCAGGTGCTGGTGGTATTTGTTCCCGCTGGATAGATAAAAATCTGGGCAATCAAGAACACATCAGTGTATCCCTCAACCGACGCGGAATAGATGATCATACTTCACTGGTTAAAGCACTGGCAAAATTGCTTAGTCATGGAGTGAATTTGAACTTATCTCCACTGTATAATCTATCTCCAGAAACTGCAAAGAAAAATAAAGCAACTCTGAAGAAAGTTACGTTAGGTGGTAATTCCATAACTGCGGCAATTTTGAGTGAAGAGAACCGTCAGATTTTCCAGAAATATCCTCAGTTAAAGCAACAGCAAATAATTCCTAATTACCGAGAGTATAAAATTATCAATTCCCTACAACCTCCGGTAAAAATTACTCCTAACGATATTTACTCTCAACCAATTTTTCAACCAGAAAAAATAACCATGAAAACGCTCATGCCTAACGGTTTGAAACCAGGAGATAAACTACAATCTTCTGAGTTAACTGGCACTGAAACCCCATCAACTCAAAAAACTACTCACAAAATCCAGATGAATGATTTAAAAATAGCTCAGTATCAAAAACTGAGTATAAATAATTCAAAATTAACACAAGCTCATACCACCTTCCTAGAAGCTAGACAGGATTTTAGTCAACAAATGAGTAAAATAATTCAACTGCAATTAGCTTGCGCTCAAAACTTACTCAGCGAAGAGAAATAAATCATTAATTCTCGTTCCTAGCCTCCGGTAGCTGGGAACGCAATTCCAGCGGTTCTACCTCTACTAATTTCCAGCATTAGTAGCCCTAAAAAAAGATTCCTTGCTAGAGCAAGGAACAAGTAAAACCATTGCTTACAACTTGAGGAACAACTACCTTGACAACACTCGATACGGTACTAAATAAACATGGTAATGGACTTAGCTTTTCCACATTCTCCAACCATCAGAACCAAATTTGGAGAGGTTCATTAGATTGTATAGCATTTGAACAAAATGCCATTAAAGATAAATTACTCTCATTAGATAAACCGTGTTATATAGTTAGAGTAGCAGATAACATAGGCGTTACTAACGATGGTTATTTAACACCTGCTGACAACGCTTCATCAGCACAAGTAGAACTACTAATATCACTTCCACCTTTACAACTGCAACAATTTGGCGACCCCAACTTTCTGACAGTTCATGCTGTCCAATATGCCTATATGACTGGTGCAATGGCAGGTGGTATTGCTTCCGAAGAAATGGTAATTGCAGTAGGAAAACAAAAACTTTTAAGTTCTTATGGTGCAGGTGGTTTAACTCCAGACCGGATAGAAACCGCTATTAATCGCATTCAAGAAGCCTTACCTCATGGACCTTATGCTTTTAATTTAATTCATAGTCCTAACGAACCAGCAATAGAACACCGCGCCGTAGAATTATATCTCAAATATCAGGTAAGAACAGTAGAAGCATCTGCATTTTTAGACTTAACTCCTAACATCGTTTATTATCGAGTGGCTGGACTAGGTTTAAATGCAAATAGTCAAATCGAAATCAAAAATAAAGTCATTGCTAAAATCTCCCGTCGTGAAGTTGCAACTAAATTCTTGCAACCAGCACCCGTTAGAATTCTCAAAGATTTAATTCAGCAAGGACTAGTTACTGAATTACAAGCAAATCTAGCCAGTCAAGTCCCAATGGCCGATGATATTACCGTAGAAGCTGATTCTGGTGGTCATACGGATAATCGTCCCTTGGTGTGTTTGCTCCCTTCGATAATTAGTTTACGGGATGAAATTCAAGCACAATATCAATATGAAAAACCCATAAGAATTGGAGTAGCTGGAGGAATTGGTACACCAGAATCAGCCTTAGCAGCTTTTATGATGGGTGCTGCCTATATCGTTACTGGTTCAATTAATCAATCATGCATTGAATCGGGAGCTTGTGACTACACAAAAAAATTATTAGCTCAAGCAGAAATGGCAGATATGATGATGGCTCCAGCAGCAGATATGTTTGAAATGGGAGTCAAATTGCAAGTTCTCAAACGCGGAACAATGTTTCCCATGCGGGCGCAGAAACTATATGAATTATACCGCACTTATGACTCAATTGAAGATATTCCCTTAGCCGAAAGAGAGAAGTTAGAAAAACAAATCTTCCGTAGGAAGATCGCCGAAGTTTGGGAAGGAACAGCTGCTTATTTATCCCAAAAAAATCCTGAGAAATTGGGTAAAGCGGTCAATAATCCTAAATTAAAAATGGCTTTAATTTTTCGCTGGTATTTAGGTTTATCTTCCCGTTGGTCTAGCACCGGTGAAAAAGGTCGAGAAGTAGATTATCAAATTTGGTGCGGTCCCGCTATGGGTGGTTTTAACGACTGGGTGCGCGGCTCATATCTAGCAGAACCGCAAAATCGTCATGTTGTTGATGTTGCTCATCACATAATGTTGGGAACAGCATTCTTATATCGCATTCAAAACTTGAAAGTTCAAAGTTTGCAAATCCCTAATAACTACAGTCAGTATCGCCCACTTCGTTCTACGTTGGAGATGTAAAAATGAATTTAAGACCTGCTTATACTGCTGAAGATATTAAAGCACTCATGGTCTCTAATCTGGCTGAATTTATCGGAGTTACACCAGAAGAAATTGACGTTCAAGAACATTTAGAGAACTATGGTTTGGACTCAGCCCAAGCTATGATTATTATCAGTAAATTGGAGCAATTACTAGGTTTTAAACCCTCTCCAGTTTTACTTTGGCATTACCCAACTATTGCTGCACTTTCTCAACGTTTATCTGAAGAAGTACCAGGAGAATCCCAGTTACAAGATACACCATCTGGAAGAGTTAGCACTGTAAATATTGCTCCTCCTTTCCTAGATTTAGGTGCTGAAGCTGTACTTGACCCCACTATTCAACCAGTTGGTAATGCTGCTGTTTCTGTCAGCAATCCCAAAAACATCTTTTTAACTGGCGGAACAGGTTATTTAGGTGCTTTTGTAATTAAGGAAATCTTAGCAGAAACCCAAGCAATTATCTATTGTTTGGTGCGTGCTGCTGATGTTGCCGAAGGTAAGAGCAAGTTAGAAAAAAATCTCCAACAGTATGCAATTTGGGATGATAAATATAGTTCCCGAATTATCCCCATTGTTGGTGATTTAGCACAGCCAATTTTAGGTATTGGTGCAGAAGAGTTTGAAAATCTAGCTGCTAATATTGATGTTATCTATCATAGTGCTGCTTTGCTGAATTATGTTTATCCTTATTCAGCCTTAAAAGCAGCTAATGTTTTAGGAACTCAGGAAGTTTTGCGTTTAGCTTGTAAAACCAAAGTTAAGCCTTTACATTATGTTTCTAGTGTTGCTGTTTTTGAGTCAACTGCGTATGCTGGTCAGGTTGTTAAAGAACAGGATGATTTTCATGATTGGCAAGGAATATTCCTTGGTTACTCTCAAACTAAATGGGTAGCAGAAAAGTTAGTGAAAATTGCCAGTGACCGAGGAGTTCCTGTTACTATCTATAGACCACCATTGATTTCTGGAGATAGCAAGACAGGTATTTGTAATACCCATGATTTTATTAATTTGATGATCAAAGGCTGTCTACAAATGGGATATTTCCCTGATGTAGATTATATGTTAGATATGTCTCCTGTAGACTATGTGAGCAAAGCTGTTGTTTATCTATCACGTCAGGAAACATCAATTGGTAAGGCATTCCATCTACAACATCCCCAACCAGCTTCTTTAAAATCCCTGGTGGAATGGATACGCACTTTTGGCTTTTCACTGGAGATGATTCCTTACCAACAATGGCAAGCAGAGTTAATCAATAATGTGACTTCTCAAGAAAATCCTTTATACACTCTGCGACCATTTTTATTAGAGCGTTGGTCTGATGAAAAAATCACCATTCCTGATTTGTATTTACAAGCTAGAAGACCAATCATTAGCTGTGAAGAAACTCTCAAAGCATTGAAAGAGACTTCCATAATTTGTCCTCCAATTGATTCTCAATTATTAATCACTTACACTTCTTATTTAATGCAGACAGGTTTCCTCAGTCTTGGATAAATATATTGATGTCGATGCTAGAAAAGAGTGGTTGATTTAAAGCAATAAATGTAAGAGTTCAGGAGTCAGGAGTCAGAATATTTGAGAAATTGGTTAATTATCAAATAGGTATTTTTGGCGTTAGCCTGAAATACCTGACTACTGATGGCTGTTCGCGTAGCATGCCGTTAGGCATTAGCTGAATGCTTACCAATAAATCAGTTGCAGAATATAATTTTATTTCTTGTTAACTTATTTTTCTTTATTCATCACTCTCTACTCAGCTAGATTCAATTAATATTACTTATGGTGAATTTCACCAAAACTTCGACATGAAAATAAAAGATCAAGAACAGTATAAGAGAACTGCTCTGATTACTGGTTCTGCCAGTGGAATAGGCTACGAGTTAGCCTGTATTTTTGCTTCCAAAAATTACAATCTCGTATTGATAGATAGAAATGAGTTAAAACTTCTAGAAATAGCTTCTGATTTCCAGATAGAATATACTATTTCCGTGATAACTATTGTTAAAGATTTATCTATATCCACATCTCCTGAAGAAATTTTTGCTGAATTAAAACAAGTGGGTGTTCAAGTTGATGTCTTGGTGAATAATGCCGGATTTGGAACTTATGGTTTATTCAATGAAACCAGTCTCAAGAATGAATTAGAAATGTTACAGGTAAATTTAGTTTGTCTAACCCATTTAACTAAGTTATTCCTCAAGGACATGGTGGTGCGGGGTAAGGGAAAAATCTTAAATGTTGCTTCGGCTGCTGCTTTTCAACCAGGCCCTTTAATGGCGGTTTATTTTGCGACCAAAGCCTATGTTTTATCGTTTTCTGAAGCTATTGCTAATGAGTTAGAAGGGACAGGTGTGACGGTGACTGTTCTTTGTCCAGGCTCAACAGTTTCTGCGTTTCATGAACGCACAGGAATGGCAGATTCTAAGCTAGTTAAGGGTCAAAAAATGATGGATGCTGAAACTGTGGCTCTAATTGGTTATGATGCTTTAATCCGTGGAAAGACGATTGTTATTCCCGGACTTTTAAATAAAATTCTGGCAAAAAGTGTCAGATTTTTTCCTAGAAACCTCGTGACAAGAATTGTCAGAACTATGCAGGAAGATAAATAATAATTTAGAAGTTTGTATTGACTCCTGACTCCTGACTCCTGACTCCTGACTCCTGACTCCTGACTCCTGACTCCTGACTCCTGACTCCTGAATTCTTACATTATCAGATCCCCAATTGCTCTAAGAAATTGGGGATTTTGTTGTTCACTTAGTGCTACTTAACGGGACTTAAACAAAAACCAGGCCCCAATGTAGCCCAAACTGGCTTGATAAGAAGGAAACACGTCCGGATTCCAGTTGAACCAATCAATAAATAGAAAAGATATGGCTGTTCTCAACGGTTCTAAAGCTGCAGTAAAAGTATTCAAAGGTTTCTTAGCCCACCTTGGTCTTAATCCTCCAGTCCACTGATGGCAAAGAATAAAAGTGTAGGCACAGCAAACTAAAATAAAATGGCGCAGTAAACTGCTGTTATCTCCAACTTGATATTCTTTGAGTCCTAACCATCCCTTGGCTTCCCTGTAAACAAGTTCTACCCAATTTCTTTGACAATATGTATCAACTATCCATTGGGGTGTGACAATTGATGAAGAAATATTGGTAATCAAGTAGTCCATATCAGTGGCTTAAGAGAAAGTAGAAGCCTTGATGACGATAGCAATATTACCCCTTCCAGTTAAGGGTGATATTTCTACTTCTTTAGTTACTACCCATAATGTTTTGGGTTTATCTAACTCCAGTTGAATTTCTG
>ERZ1034377.87-NODE-87-length-28050-cov-83.611054_pt1 | contig 28050 bp, 23 predicted proteins | sample MGYA00520584_ERZ1034377 | MGnify/ENA primary metagenome ERZ1034377 (study PRJEB33736, sample SAMEA104288464) | Azolla filiculoides | biome: Urban; feature: water surface; material: ditch water | place: Netherlands | collected 2014 ... | reverse complement strand
GGCAGCTTCTTTTCCATAACTGCTATATTCTGCCTCACCTATCACACTTGTCAATACCCCACCACCTGAATCCTTACGGTAAGACAAACTTTCTCTTTGGAGATATGATGATTGTATTCTTCTACAAGAGCTAAATCATGTGGGTACAATTATTGATTTCTAAATTGATCCCAGTAAAGATATTGATAGAAAAATTGCACTGGGTGGTTACGAACCTGTAAATTTGTTTCTATAAGATTTGGGAAATGATATAGGTGAGCATTGTATTCCCATTAAAGATCATATATCTGGAACTGGTACACGAATTGCAGCCAACAAAATCTGTACAATTGTAGTTAATATAATTAATATGGGTGCTTCATGAGTTGTCCTTCATTTTTCAGGAACTGCTGTTATTTATTCCAGCTTTGCTGATGAATTTATAGGTAAACTTGTTGTTCAGTATGGTTTTTATGAGTTTCAAAGGAGAATTAGGATAAAAAGTATGAACGAAGTATGTCAAGCCACTGTTCATACATCAGTAGCTCAAAGAATGATGAATAGTATTCACAAAGAACTATATTAAACAATAATGAATCATAAAATTATGAACAAAAGTAAAAAAGTTGAGGACTTTGTTAAAAGCCAGATATTACCAACGGTTATTTATGTTTGGAATATTGGAGGTAGAAAACCTCACTTAAGTCAACCTCATGGGGATATTGACATAGACTCCAATCATTATAGTATTTACTGTGAATATATGGATCAATTTTCCAGGTCTGATCATCAGGGTTTTACCTATAGTAAAGCCGAAGAATGCTTATCTGAAACTCTAATCAAACTTGGCTTAAATAAATAAGGCTCTTCCGTATATATATATTATGGTAAATCCGGTTCATGAAAGCCATAAAACCCTTCGTATTCAACAAATACAGGCTTTGTTATTAACATTTTAGAAGTTTTTCGTGGATTTTATTTTCTTACTTTGATTTTTCAATAAAGTTTTGATGTTTAATTAACAGTTTGGGATAACAAGTAGCGAAGAACCATAAATAATTACTACAAGACCTACCAAATAATACCCAAATTTAACACAAAATCCTTTAAAACATTTTCCCCCGAAACCGCAGCAGGAGAATCCAAGACTTCAACTTCCTTACCTTGTCCATAAATTTCCACGTGATGAGATTTACGATTAATTAATAAACCTAAACGTACACCATTGTCTATATATTCCTTCATCTTTTCCTGTGTAGTCTTTAAACTATCACTAGGAGAAAGTAACTCAATCAGAAAATCAGGACAAATCGCGGGAAACTTTTCCTTTTCTTCCTCAGTTAAATTATTCCATCTTTCTAAGTTTATCCGAGAAGCATCAGGAGAACTATCTGCACCATTGGGTAATTTAAAATAGCTAGAATAATCAAAAACTATATCCTGTTTATTTTAATCATTCCAAATCCAAATTTGAGCAGTGATACCCGCATTCCTATTTCCCGTTTCTCCCCCCGTTGGTGGCATAATTATTAATTCCCCATTTGCTGTTCTTTCAAATCTTAATTCGCGGTTGTTTTGCCATAGCTGAAAAAACTGCTCATCAGTCATTTCTATTACTGATTGTAAATTTACAGTTAAAGCATTCATGGTCATATCCTCCTGGAATATTTAGGCAGGCGTTATACCTGCCTAAATATTCCTATTCTATACCCTCAATCCGGTTTTCCACCTCCTGATACAACTCTCTCAACTGATCCAAATTCTCCTCACTAGTCTCCCAATAACCGCGACCATTGACTTCCAACAAAGTAGAAACAATCTTGCGGAAAGAATGAGGATTAAGATTCATCAAACGCTTCTGCATTTCCTCATCTTTAATAAATGTCTCATTGGTTTCCTCATAAACCCAATTATCCACAGCACCAGCAGTCGCACTCCAACCAGTAGTATTTACCAATCGCTTAGAAAGTTCCCGCACACCTTCGTAACCGTGAGACAACATCCCCTCATACCATTTGGGGTTTAACAACTTGGTCCGCGCATCCAAACGCACAGTTTCTGATAAACTTCTTACCTGTGCATTCGCGGTAGTTGTATCTGCAATGTAAGATGTAGGTTTCTTACCATCTGCACGCAGACTTGCAACTAAGTTAGTTGGGTCAGAGTCGAAATAATGGGAAACATCTGTTAAACTGATTTCCGAAGAATCAAGGTTTTGGAAAGTTGCATCAGCAGTTTTCAAAGTAGTTTCAAAAATCTGCCGTGACTCATCCATAACACCAGGATTATCAGAATTAAAAGAGAAAGATTTGCGCTTCAAATACATTTCTTGCAACTCTGCTTCACTATCCCAAGTGCTATTCTCCACCGCAAGGTTTATATTAGAAGAATAAGAACCAGAAGCATTAGAGAAAACGCGAGTTGCAGCTTGACGCAGATTTATCCCCATTTCCTCTGCTTGTTGCAAAGCGTGTTTACGGACAAAATTCATTTCCAAGGGTTCATCAGCTTCTGCTGCCATTTTCACACCTTGGTCAAGTAGGTTCATTTGGTTAATGAACAAGTCGCGGAACACACCAGAACAGTTAATTACAACGTCAATTCTAGGTCGTCCCAATTCTTCCAAAGGTATTAATTCTAACTTGTTTACCCGTCCCAAAGCATCGGCAACTGGGCGCACTCCCACCATCCACATAATTTGGGCGAGTGATTCACCGTAGGTTTTGATGTTATCTGTACCCCAGAGGACGCAAGCGACAGTTTCTGGCCAGTTTCCACCATTTTCAGCCTTGTTACGTTCTAAAAGCCTATCAACAACGGTTTTAGCTGATTGAACTGCGGCGGTGGTGGGGATAGATTGGGGATCTAAGGCGTGTATATTTTTACCTGTAGGCAATACGTCAGGGTTGCGGATGGGGTCGCCACCGGGTCCTGGTAAAATATATTCACCTTCTAAACCTTGCAGTAAACCACCAAGTTCGTTATCTGCACAAACTTGTTTTAAGCAGAATTCCAAATACTCGAATAATGGTTTTAATGCAGAGGTGTCAACTTTGCTGTAACCAGATTTGTGCAATGATTCTACCCAAGGTTCTTTTTTGCCCATTTTGAAGAAGTTCAACTTGGAAACTAGGGAAACTCTACCTTCTGCGTCGGTTTGTTCTTGTACTAAGGAACCGACAGCAGCGCGAGTTGCGAGGGTGATATCTTGTAATAGTTGCACGTCGGCTAAAATGCCGGCATCGCTGTTTTTGTATATTTCGTCAATGTCCCGTCCTAAGCTGTTGGCAATAATTCGGGGTAAACTGAAAATTTCTTCTTCGCTGCGGTCTAAGCTGGCAATATTGACTAAAGTTGCAACGGCTTCTTCTGCTGTGGGTGGTTTACCAATGACGTGCAAACCGCAAGGTAATAACCGAGATTCAATTTCCATTAACTTGCTATAAACCATACCGACGATATTATCCCTTTCTTCTGAGGACATATCTTTTGCGTCGGTTTCGGGTAAGTTAATATCTTTGTCTAGGTTAACGATACGACATTTATCCATGATGGAGTTAACAATGGGAACTCCACGACCGCTATCTTTTAAGGTTTGGTAAGATGCAATTAATTCACTGAGTTCTTTCAAACCTTTGTACAAACCTGCATTTTCTGCAGGAGGTGTGAGGTAAGAAATTGTTTCTGCGTAACTCCGACGTTTGGCAATGGTGGCTTCACTGGGGTTATTAGCTGCGTAATAATACAGGTTTGGAATTGTGCCAATTAGTTGATCGGGGTAACAATCACCAGACATTCCCATTTGCTTACCAGGCATGAATTCCAATGAGCCATGTGTACCAAAGTGTAAAACAGCATCAGCACTCCAAATCCGTTCTAGGTAGGTGTAGTAAGCGGCAAAACCGTGGTGAGGACTAGCGGAGCGTGAGAATAATAAGCGCATGGGGTCGCCTTCATAACCAAAGGTGGGTTGCACACCGATGAAGACGTTACCGAATTGTTTACCGTAGATGAGTAGGTTTTGTCCGTCGCTGTTTAAGTTTCCTGGTGGTGGTCCCCAGTTTTCTTCTAAGCGTTGGGAGTATGGTGTTAGTGCTTCATATTCTGGCACGGACATTTTGTAAGCGATGTTGAGTTCGGGGCTTGCGTATTGTGCTTGTGCGTCGTGGATGACTTGTTCCATCAACTCTTTTGCAGTTTCGGGAATGTCCTGTACGTCGTAACCGTTGTTTCTCAGTCCTTTCATGACTTCGTGGATTGAACCGAATACGTCTAAATATGCGGCTGTTCCGACGTTGCCTTTATCTGGTGGAAAGCTGAAAACGGTGATGGCAACTTTCTTGTCTAGTTTGGGTTTGCGGCGTAGGTTTGCCCATTTTAAGGCACGTTGGGCTACTGACTCTACTCGGTCTTGGAGTGCGATCGCTTTTCCTGTGGCTCCATCTCTACCTGATAATATGATGGGTTCGATCGCACCGTCAAGTTCGGGAATGGCAATTTGTAAGGCTACTTGAATGGGGTGTAAGCCTAGTTCGCTGTCTAACCATTCTTCGGTAGTTTGGAAAACGAGGGGTAAGGCCACCATGTAGGGACGATTGAGGCGTTTAAGTGCGTCTATAGCTTTGGGATGGTCTTGTCTTGCAGGCCCACCGACTAAAGCAAATCCTGTTAAGGATACTACTGCATCTACTAGTTGTCTACTGGTTGTAGGTTCATAGAAGTAAGCTTCTATTGGCTTCGAGAAATCTAAACCGCCAGCAAACACAGGTAATACTTTTGCCCCTAATGATTCAAATTCTTGCACAATCGCTACATAGTGGGCATCATCACCAGTTACTAAGTGAGTTCTTTGTAAAACTAGTCCAATACATGGAGCAAGTGGGTCTTTTACATCTTTGGAAATATCCTTACGGCCGGTGTACCAGTTGAGGTATTCACGTACATCTTCAAACATTGTAGTAGCTAAAGGGTGCCAAATTCCCATGTCAGGATAAAGAACAGGTGCAGCATAGTTAATACTTTCTTCTGTTCTTTGTTCTTTGCTGCTTTTTAATACATATTTATCTGCCAGCATTAACAGGAAGTTTTCCAGATTCTCGGCTGAACCACCTAACCAATACTGGAAACTAAGCATGAAATTACGTGCATCCTGGGCTTTATCTATGGGTAGGAATTTTAGCACCTGGGGCAGCGTTCTCAGTAGTTTCAACATCCCATCCTGAAAGCTAGCGCCAGATTTTTCCTTGCGCTTTTTCATGAATTGAGCGATTGCACTCTTGGATTGTCCTAATTGTGCTAGGGAAAAAGTACCCATCTTATTAAGGCGCATTACCTCTGGCATAGATGGGAAAACAACGGAAACATCCAGGTTATCCCGATGGGGTTCAACAGCCGCAACGACTTTCTGGGCTAAGTCTTCGATGAAAATTAGTGAGGCAATGAATATATTAGCACTAGCTATGTCACGCTGAAACTGTTCATAATTCTCTGCCTTGCGTAGTTCTTCAATTAAATACCCACTGATTTCAATCGCCACATTGGGATGATTAGCATTAACCTCTCTTACTGCTTGTGATAAAGCACTTTGGTATTGAGACTCAAGCACAACATAAACAACCTTAATCAGATTACGTCCCCGTAAATCATTAGGTGCAATATGTCTAATAGTGGACTTGACCTGGGTAAACATTCAGATAAGCTCCTAGAATATTAACTATCTTCGGCAATTAAGAGTTTTTTAGCAGAAAACTCGGACTCAGTGGGGATTTTGCTCCCTAACTGACACAAAATGATATAAAAAACGTAATCCTTGTTAACTAATCTTAACAAAGAAACAAGATTATCCCAGCCTTCTGTAAATTCCTTAAATTCTTTTTACATTAGTTAGCAAGTTATTATAGTTAGCAAGTTATTATTTAACTTTATAGTTAAATAGCGAAGATTAGAAACAGCAGCAATTCATATTAGTTGATACAGGATGTAAAGCATATTTATACTAAATAAAATAAATGGAAGGCAGTGAATTATACCAAAATCTAAAACATCAGATTCATGATCTAGAATAGGATATGAGATAGTTAAAATTTCTACCTGAATATTCAAGGAGGATATGATCATAAATGCTTTAACTGTCAACTTTTAATCAGTAATAGAAATCACTGATAAGCAGTTTTTTAAACTATGTCAAAAAAACCGCAAAGTGAGATTTCAAAGAACTGCAACTGGAGAATTAGTAATTATGCCACCAATGGGAGGAGAAACAGGAAATTGTAATGGGAGACTAAATCAAGAATTATTTAATTGGACTGATGCTGATGGGACTGGGATAGCTTTTAATTCTTCTACTTGTTTGAAATTGCCTAATGGTCCAGATCGTTCTCATGATGCTGCTTGAATAAAATTAGAAAGATGGAATACTTTAACTGATGAACAAAAAGAAGAGTTTCCTCATAGCGCTCCTGATTTTGTGGTTGAGTTACTTTACCCAAGTGATAGTTTGAAGACTACACAGGAGAAGATAAAGGAATATATAGATAATGGTGTACAGTTAGGTTTATTAATTAATCTTTCATTACTTAAATTCATAGATTTTCAAATTTCCCAGAGTGATATTAAAGATATATAAATACTTTCTTATTACTTAGGTAAGTATGACACTCAATATCTATTTTAAGGTGTATCAGATGTTGGAAATATGTTGATACTCACCAAGTTATAGGTCTGACGAACCCTACTAATATGCCAGTTGGGTCAGTCCTATTTCTATTCTCTATTCCCTAAATCAAAGGATATGATAAGTTTATCTCTTACCAGCAGCAAAGCTCAAAACCGGACATAAAAAAACATAATGACACCAGTAGATATTCTCATTCTCTCCAACGGTCCAGGGGAAGTAACAACCTGGGTACGTCCTGTCGTGAAAGCATTAAGAGAACAATTAGGAAATGACCGTTCTCACGTGAGAATTTCTGTAATCTTATCACCTTGTCTCCATGCTAGTGGAAAAGAAGCAAGCATAGCTAAATCTTATTCAGAAGTTGATAGAGTCCAAGCACCTGAATTCTTTTGGCAGTTTTTAATATGGGGGAAAACCGCAAAAAATTGGGATTGGAGAAATAAAGGTGTAGTAGTATTTCTGGGAGGTGATCAATTTTTCCCAGTGATTATTGGTAAAAAATTAGGATATAAAACTGTAGTTTATGCGGAATGGGAAGCACGTTGGCATAAATTGATTAATCGGTTTGGAATTATGAAAGCTGAAGTTGCAAAACATGTATCACCTAAATATGCTGATAAGTTTATCATTGTCGGTGATTTAATGTTAGAAGCAGCAGAGTATCAAGATATCAAGATAGCACGGGAACAAGGGTGTAGGGAAGAAGAAATTATCGGAATTTTACCAGGTTCAAAATCAGCGAAATTAACGCAAGGTGTACCGTTAACTTTAGCAATTGCTGAATATATCCATGAAAAAAGGCCAAGAACAAAGTTTTTTATTCCCGTTGCACCGACTTTAGATATACCAATTTTACTGAATTTTGCTAATCCTGCAATTAACTCATTTACAAAAGCGTTTAATTTCCAAGGAGCATCTTTAGTAGAGACTAACTTAGTCACTTCTAGAGGTTTAAATGTGGAATTAAAACAAGGAAGTCATGCTTATCATTTATTATCTCAGTGTTCTATTTGTTTAACTACAGTTGGCGCAAACACCGCAGAACTGGGAGCTTTAGGTGTGCCAATGATTGTATTATTACCAACTCAACAATTGGATGCAATGCGTTCTTGGGATGGTTTACCGGGATTATTGGCAAACTTACCAGGGGTAGGTTCTAGTTTTGCTAAATTAATTAATTGGTGGATGGCAAAACGTAAGGGTTTATTAGCTTGGCCAAATATTTGGGCGCAAAAAGAAATTGTACCAGAATTGGTGGGGAAATTGCAACCTTCAGAAGTAGGAGAAATGGTATTAGAGTTATTAAAAAACCCAGAAAAATTAGAGAATATGCGTGATAAATTACGCAGTGCTAGAGGAGAAACTGGTGCAGCAAAAAAGTTAGCTACCTTGGTAAAGGAAGAGTTATTGTAGAGATATTTTGCCGCAAAAGAGAGGAGGTTTAAATTCATGAATGCTAAAACTAATAAATTGATTATTTTCGCTGATATAGTTATAAATAATGGTTTAATGGAATTAATTCCGAGTAAGATTTTTGAGAGTCAATATCCTTTGACGTGGAATTATTGACTAGATAATGAAAATTATTTACAAAGTAGAGAAAATACTAAAATGTTAGGAAACAACTAGTATAGTTATGTGTATCGAAGAACCTTAGATGTAATAGCCTCAGCAAAAATATTTACTCCTGATATTGCTACAGTTTCATCATTTGGATGGGACAAAATAGGCGAAGTATTTTTTACAGGTGGTGTAGCTGGAGGATATGGAATCTTAGTTAAATCTAGCCATTCATGGAAATCCATTTCAGGACTGTTAAATAGTAAAGTCTTAGAACTTTATCTAAAAGAATCATCTACATCAGTGAGAGGCGGTTACTATAGTGTTGAATCTCGATTTATCTGCAATCTTCCTATTAAAATCATGTTTCTGCTTCTCAGTAATGTGAGAAGCAGAAACATGATTTAATTGTTAGTTAAGTCCAACAACTGCTTTCTCTTCATGAACAATTAAATCAAGCATAAACACCACCAGTTATAAGAATAATTCAAAAATAAATTACAGCTACTGATAGACAACTCAAACAGCTAGTGTATGAACTCTATGAATTAACTGATGAGAAAATCACTATTTTAGAAAGTGTATAAGTTTATTGGTTTGAAATAATCAATTCTAGCCGTAACTGATTAACGACCCGATCCAATCCTACCGAATGGGCTGCTTTAAATAGTAAGCGATCGCCTGCTTGCATAAATGTTTTTAATCTTGCTATTAAATCAGCATGAGTGGCAAAACATTCACAAGGAATACCCTTAGCACTATTAGCGATAAATTCCGCATCCTTGCTATCAACTAACAGCAACAAACCATCTAAATTCAACTTCTGTACCATTTCCCCAACTTGTTGATGCAATTGTTGCGATCTTTCTCCTAACTCCTTCATTACCCCTAAAACAGCAATTTTCCGCTTTCCTGGAATATCTGCTAACAACTGCAAAGCTGCTAACATTGCTTCTGGGGCAGCATTATAGGTTTCATCTAAAATTATCACATCATTAGGTAGTGTAAACCGTTGCGATCGCCCATTAGGCATATTTACAATTACCCCAGCTTGCAGCGATTGCCAATCAATTTCTAACACCTTGGCTACTGCTAAAGCTGCTAAAAAATTAGTTGCATTATGACGACCAGGTAAGGGTAAAGGTAAACCTATGCCAGCCACTTCTACAGTTTCATTATCAATTAATTTTCCTTGAATATCTCCACCAGAAAAACCATAACTAATAACTTTCCCCTGCCAAAATTTCTTTGCTGTCTCCATTAATAATGGACTATCATAATTAAGGATTGCCACACTATCATTAGGCATTTCTGCTAACAACTCACATTTAGCTTCAGCTATAGCTTCTTCTGAACTAAGTAACTCAATATGTGCCGTCCCTACATTAGTAATTACACCAATAGTTGGCCTAGCAATTTGCGTTAATTCCGCAATTTGTCCCCTTCCCCGCATCGCCATTTCTATTACCGCAAAATCATGTTCTGCACCCAGTTCTAAAAGAGTTTTGGGAACACCAATTTCGTTATTGAAATTGCCATAGGTTTTGTGAACCTGTCCCTTTGTGGCTAAAACTGCGGCTATGAGTTCCTTCGTTGTGGTTTTACCCACAGAACCCGTTACCCCAATCACAGGAATAGAATAAGAATCCCTCCACCATCTACCAATTTGCTGATATGCTTTCAATGTATCAGTAACTTGCAATACAGGGAACACAGGGTTTTCATAAGCATAATCTACAATAGCTGCGATCGCACCTTTTACGATTGCCATCGCTACAAACTCATGTCCATCAAACTTTTCACCTCGTAAAGCCACAAACACTTCACCCGGTTGTAAAATCCTGGTGTCTGTTTGGATACTTTTACTAACCTTAGTTAACGCAGATGCAGATAAATTTACAGAAGAGGCTGACAGAATTTCAACCAGTTGGGATAAAGTGGCCGACACAGGCATACTGATAATCAATAAAAGTTAATTACCAAATCCTACAATCCTTGAGGCCATAAATAAAGCAGTAAACAAAAACAGGGTGTAGGTTCCCCATACTCAAAAAGAACGGGGAAGAGTTAATAGCTTTTCTTTCACCCTTCCCCTTTTTTATTGACAAATCTCTATAGTTACAAAACTTCATCTAGAATTCTTCATTCGAGAATTTACATAAAAGAGACATCGTTTATCTTCATCAAAAATATAAAATTCTGCTATTGTACTTTTGTACTGTGACAAAAAATAGTATTTTGAATTTTAGCTTGGTAAGCTAATCTCCTAATTTTGAATTTTTGACTGATATTCCCGTCCCAGTAGCGGTACAGTTACCTGGGGGGCTGAAAAATTTGATCACTTCCAGGTAAACCTGCAACGCTGTTAGACCTGTAGAGATTGTTCCCAGATAGAGGGTGAACAAGCCCATAGAATCTTGTGGTTTCATAAGTACACCCAAGGAGTGTAAATTTAGTGTTCTCCCGTTTTTCCAATTGTCTCAATAACTGCCAAACCTATACTGGAAGCTGCAATTAATATGATTGCTGAAATCAAATAGGCATTGGTCAGCATTCGGAGGGCTTCGTCAAAAAAAATGTAGGTGGTCATTTGTTCACCTTCTGAACTTTAATTGGCTACTAGTACTATTTATTTCTCAACACCCTGATAGGTTAATTTCGCTGATTAATTCCTAGCAATAGCATCTTAACAAAACTTTAGCTCTTTCAGAAAACCATGACAAACTTTTCTCCCTAAGGTTTTGATGAATTTAACCTCGATTTGGTGAGAGACAATACAGAAAAATACTATAAGTAAAGATAACACCCTTTGAAAGTACGGCAAATATTGTAAAATCTTTGTTATTTAACATACATAGTAATCGAGAAGTATTATGCAATATTTATATTTAGCAATATTCACAGATCGCTTATTATTAAAGCCACTATCACTCCAATATACTCCAATATAAAGAAGACATTTTTCAGGAATTCACTGTGTAAGTTACAACTTATTTATATGCAGCCCCACCTGAAGAAGTTGGAGATAGTAAATTCTTTATTAATCAACCTTTCCTAGAAATGCAAAGAGGAGAGAGTTTAATAGTTGTGATTTTCAATAAAGATCCTCAAGGATTTTTAGGCTGTATTGGCATATATAAAATTAATAGCAAATATCCCCAAACTGGAATTTGATTAAGAAAATCAGCATTCGGCCAAGGGTATGCAACAGAAGCAATTAAATCCCTGAAAACATGGGCTGATACTAAGTTATATTATGAATATCTCAAATATCCTGTAGACGCGGAAAACGCTCCCAGTAGAGGGATCGTAGACAAACTAGGAGGACAAATATTTAGTAAATATAAGCATACCAATTTGAGTAGACAAGTTTTGAATGTAGTTGAGTATAGAATCCGTAAACAATCAAATTTCTATACTCTCAAAACAACACTAAATACAACAGCTCTCAATAGTGGCAACTACTGATTTTGATAATGTTTGTAAGTCATAGCCTCCTTCTAAACCAAATAGAATTTTGCGAGTTATACCTAAAGAATGTTCTGTGAATAAACCAAAATCTTCAGGTTGCAAATTAACACTTGCCAAACCATCATCTTCTAAAGCATCATAGCCAGCACTAACAATCAGTAAATCTGGCTGAAATTTAGTTAAAAAAGGCAATATCAAACTTTCCCACAAGGGTTGATAGGTAGTAATATCACTACCAGGGGGGAGAGGTAAATTGAGAACATTATTATGCAAACCTTTTTCGGAAGCTTTCCCAGTACCTGGATAAGCTGGGTACTGATGTAAAGAACAATATGCAATTTGTGAGTGAGTCTCCACTATTGCTTGAGTACCATTACCGTGATGTACATCCCAGTCTAAGATAGCGACGCGGTTAACTCCTGCTTGTTGTAAGGCGTATAAAGCAGCGATCGCCGCATTAGAAAATAAGCAAAATCCCATCCCCGTATCACTTTCTGCATGATGTCCTGGTGGACGTGCTAACACAAAAGCCGGATTTTCCCTGGTTAAAACCTCATTTACTCCATCTAACCAAGCACTTACCGCTAACAAAGCCACGTCATAACTGCGAGGAGAAATGGGGGTGTCTCCATCCAAATAACCACCACCACTAGAAGCAATATCTTTAACTTTCTTAATATAAGTCTGATGATGGGCTATTTCTATCCACGACATCAACTCAGGTTTAACTGGTTGAGGATTTACCCATTCTATTTTTTCAGCAAAATTAGCAGTTTTTAAAGCGTTGACGATCGCCCTTAATCGTTCTGGTTTTTCTGGATGATAGGGCCCCGTTATGTGATCTAAAAATTCATCAGAATAGATGACTGGTAGCATGAGATAGAAAAGTCAATATACTTAATTGCCATTCTAGCCTGACTATTCCTTAGTGTAGCTGGTTATTATATCCGTGGGTTCATCCAGGATTTCGGGAACTAAAGCTTGATGTCCGCGTTTTTCCTCTGGTGTTTGTTATCGGATCACATCATCCATTTTTGGAGGGTGTTTAATTTTGTGTTACAACTCTGGACTTAATTCCGATGCATCTCCTTCCGAGTTCAGCTTTTCAGCGTGACTGGCAACTGTTTCTTTATTCATAATTGTTGTCCCAAGTATACCCATTTAGTCTAAAAAATATGATTGTTAAATTCACTTATCTATAGACATAGATGGCCGATTAATTAGAGGATTTTTGAAAAGTGGTGATGTATCAAAAATCTTTAGATCGCCTCTAACCCCCTTTTGAAGGGGGGAAATGGAGTAACCCACCCTAAAGGAGACTTGATTGTGACACTTGGCTAAGCCCTACATATATTATATATATAATATTTTTTAACCCACAGGTTTGATAAACCATGCCAAAATCCCCAATATCAACAATAAAGGCATCAACCAATCACCAAAGCGGACATATAAAGTCTGGGTTTGGCGAGGATAAATAGTTTCGGCGTGGGTTTCGTAGGTGTTATATGCTGATTTCCATACAGTTCTCCCATGAGGATCAACAAAACCTGAATAACCGGTATTTGTTGCCCTAACTGCCCATCTATCAGTTTCAACTGCCCGCATGATATCCTGGGCATGATGTTGGTCTGCCATAGCAGCAGTATAATGGGCATCATTGGAAGAAATAAGAATAAATTGCCCACCTTTAAAAGCTTGACGGCGAAAAGTTTCTGAAAATGCTGATTCGTAACAAATGCCAACAATAACCCGCCCGAAGGGAGTATGAAATACTTGATTTGCTGCACCATGAACTTGATGTTCGTCTAATGGTGATAAACGTTGTATAACTGCCCGTAAAATTTGTTCAAAGGGAATATATTCTCCTAAAGGTACAAGTTTAGATTTATCGTAACGACTGGTAATTTCTCCTTTACTATTAACACCAAATAAACTATTTGTATAGCTTTTTCCCCGTTCTCCAAAACCACCTATCCAAGCAATTACCCCTTTTTCTTTTACTGCATCTAATAAAGGTGTACTTTTAAAGTTGCGTTCATATAAAGGTAATGCACCTTCAGGTGTAAGAACTCCATTAACACCTTGATTTGCTAATTTTAAATATCCGTTGGTGTAACCTGTAACTGCACGACGCAATCCTTCTGGTCTTAGTTTGATTTGATTGGGAATATTACCTTGAATAATACCAATTTTTAAAGCTGTAGTTTGGGTTGGTTTTAGGGGTTGGGTGTAGAGAATAAAACCGATCAGATGGGAAAGAATAAATAGTGAAAAAGCTAAAATTAAATAACCATTGACCAAGCCTTTCCCTAAACCCTTTTCCTCCTTTGCACTTTTGCGTTTCTGGGTGGAATTTTCATAATATATGCAAGCTTCACCAAGCAATCCATTAACAGCAACAATAACTGCTGTCACAGTATTTGGACCTGAAAGTTTCCCTAAATGTAAAATTACTAGATTGTGCGGTGATTGTGTGTAGGAAAGAGAACTCCACCATAAAGATCCTGAACTCCACAAGCTTTCTAAGGCACACCATAAAGCTGTACCAATGAGAACCCGCAGCCACGGTTTTTGTTTATCTAGCCGCACCATCAAAATAGCCCACAGGGAGACTAATATTCCTCCCCACAGGCTGATAAATGTCCAACAAAAGATGGTGATGGCTAAACTTGGCCACCAGGGAACACCCAGCCAGTTCATGGGATGAATGCCCATGATCCAGGAAACGGCGATTCCATGATAGGCGAGCGCCCAAAGAAAGGCAGCAGTTTTTATTCTCGTGGTATATTTAACAACCAACACCCAAAAGGGTGCAAGGGCGAACCAGGCGAAGAACCAAGCGCCAATAGGGGCGACGGTTACACCCATGAGAATCCCACTGATAAAGGATAAACCGTAAAGGTGGAAGGATGAAAACAGCTTTGTTTCTAAATACTTCATGGTTCATCCTTGATCCTTGATCCTTTATTCAACCTCTTCTAATTCGCCAGTATCACCAGTGTCGGGAGGAACGATCGCTACTCCGGTAATAGCATCATCTTCGTCTAAACGCTGTACTCTAACTCCGGTTGCTGACCGTGATTGTACGGAAATTGCATTGACCGTTTGCCGAATAATAATACCGCGATTTGTCGCCATCATAATTTCTTCGTCGCTGTTGACAATTCGCAAGGTTGCTAGTTTGTCTTTGGTTTTGCGGTTTTTGAATTTGGTGGCGGTTAAACCTTGTCCGGCGCGGTTTTGTAGGCGGAATTGTCCCACTGGTACGCGCTTTCCATATCCTCCCATCGTAATTACCAATACCCAAGGTCCTGTGCTGTTGCTGTTGGGTGCTTCAGTGGTTTCTGAAATTTCTTCGATTTCGGTGGTCTCTTCAATGTCAATAGTTTCTTCTTCGATTTCCGCTTCTGTCTCTGTATCTAAAGTTTCCAGAATTGCGGCAGGTAGAATATCCATCCCTACCAGTTCATCACCTGGCTTGAGTTTCATTGATTTTACCCCACGAGTCGCCCTACCAAGGGGACGCAGTTGATCATGGGTACAACGGAAGTGAATGGCCATTCCGTGACGTGAACCAATGATGATACTATCTTCTACTTTGGCGCGTCTTACCCAGCGCAGTTGGTCACCTTCTTCTAAGGATATGGCGATTAATCCGTTAGCGCGAATGTTGCTAAATGCTTCTAGTGCAGTTTTTTTGATGTTACCGCCTTTGGTGAGCATGACTAGATATTCTTCGCTGGTAAATTCGTCTACGGGGACGATAGAGGTAATTTTTTCTTCTTTGGGAATGGGTAACATCTGGACGATGGGTGTACCCCGACTGGTGCGGGAACCTATAGGTATTTGATAGGTTCTGAGGCTGTAGACTACGCCCCGATCGCTAAAAAATAATACGCTGTCATGGTCACAGCAGGTTAAGAAATGTTCAATGGTATCATCATCTTTCACCTTAGCCCCAGCTTTACCTCTGGTAGCACGACTTTGGGCTTCAAAGGTGTTGACGGGCATCCGCTTGATGTAACCTTGTTTTGTCAGCAGAATCAGGACTTTTTCATTGGCTATTAAGTCAATATCATCTATATCCCCTTCTGCGTGGGTAATAATTGTCCGTCGGGGGGTAGCAAATTGGGTTTTGATTTGGGTAACTTCGGTTTCAATGATTTCCAGGACCCTTTCCCGTCTGTCCAAAATATCCTGCAAGTCGGCAATTTGCACCTGTAATTCTTCGTGTTCCAGGCGAATTTTATCTGCTTCTAGGGCTGTTAACCGTCGCAGTTGCATTTGCAAAATGGCATCGGCTTGGACTTCGGAAAGTCCATAATTGGTGATTAATTCACCTTTGGCTGAGGGTGCATCTGAGGCGCTACGAATTCGGTTAATAATTGCGTCTAAATGTGATAGTGCAATTAATAAACCTTGCAGTATATGATCTCTTTCTTCTGCTTTTCTGAGTTGGTAACAGGTACGTCTGTTAATGGTTGCAATGCGGAAATCCAGGAAGACGCTGAGGAAGTTTTTAAGAGTGAGTAATTGGGGTTCCCCATTGACCAAGGCCAACATATTCGCGCCAAAGTTCGACTGGAGTGGGGTTTGTTTATAAAGGTTATTTAAAACCACGCGCGGATAGGCATCCCGTTTTAATTCTATGACGATTCGCATTCCGTCGCGATCACTTTCATCCCGAATATCTGCTATGCCCTCAATTTTTTTATCATTCACCAACTCGGCGATTTTTTCAATTAATGCTGCTTTGTTGGTTTGATAAGGCAATTCTGTAATAATAATTGCCTCCCGTTCCGGTCTATTCCGTTGTTCTATCGTTTCAATGGTAGCCACACCGCGCATGGTAACAGAACCGCGCCCAGTGGTGTATGCCTCTTTAATTGCCGATGTTCCCAGAATTTGCGCCCCAGTGGGGAAGTCTGGACCGTGAACATACTGCATTAACTGCATGTTGGTGATTTCTAGGTTGTGAATCAATGCTACTAACCCATCAATCAATTCTCCCAAATTATGCGGAGGAATGTTGGTAGCCATGCCGACCGCAATTCCAGAAGAACCATTGAGTAATAATTGGGGGATGCGTGATGGTAAAACCGTGGGTTCTTGTTGGGAACCGTCGAAGTTATCAGCAAAGTCTACGGTTTCTGATTCGATGTCTTGCAGTAAGGACGCGCTGGTTAAAGCTTGTAAACGACATTCTGTGTACCGCATCGCCGCTGGGGGATCGTTGTCCACAGAACCGAAGTTACCATGACCGTTAATTAAGGGCGATCGCATGGAAAAATCCTGCGCCATCCGTACCAAAGCATCATATACCGCCGTGTCACCGTGGGGGTGATATTTACCCAACACTTCCCCCACCACACGGGCGCATTTTCTAAAAGGGCGATCCGGCAGCAAACCCAACTCGTGCATGGCATAGAGGATGCGACGATGCACAGGTTTTAGACCATCCCTGGCATCTGGCAGCGCCCGACCTACAATTACGCTCATGGCGTATTCCAGATAAGATTGCGACATTTCTTGTCGTAAATCTGTCGGGATAATCCTCTCCTGTGAGGTTGTCATAAACAACAAAACTCCAAAAATCGTAGATTTTAGCCTTTCAAGTTGACAAAATACAAAATTATGTCAAATGAGTCTTGAATCATTGTCATATCTTGCTATGATTTTAACATAAATTAGTAGTCTTTGTGGAAAAATTCACTCACAAAGGAAGAGGACATAAAAAGTTTAAAATTAAAATCTTATCTTCATCAAGAAAATAAGCATGATTATTGACATATTTTTTCTATCATATTAAAAGCTATAGTTCAATTCATAACTAATTCATATACAGCAGGAGTCAGGAGTGAGGAGTACAACTCTATTTTTGTCTAGGTTTCATTTTAGATCCTGTACCTCATTGATCTGCAATCTGCTATATTACTAACTATGTATGAATAAAGTATGCTTATTCTTAATTTGACAACTTTACGCGAAATAAAAAGATGATTTCATCCACCCCATAAATTTCATATAGACGCATCATCTTCGCTAAATAACCCATCACAAAATAGGAAAGAAAGAAGTGCAAATCTAGACCATTTTGTTAGAACCTTTGCTCATGTAAGGCGCATGAGAAGCTGATACCAATTAGGAAGCAGAGATTACTAAAGATAGTGGAAAAGGGAAGAACCATTTACTAATTTAGTGGGGAAACACTGCATTTTGATGGAAATTAAACAGCACAGACAAGATTTAGGTAAACATTATTCCCAAGCCTTTGATTATTGGACAAGTTTATTACCAAACCGTCCCAATATCACTCGGTTAAAAATCTGAAAATTGTCAGTTGGGTTGGAAAAAAGTTAAAGGGTAAGAAATCTTGATTTTTCTTCCCCTTTACTCCTTAACCTACAAATGTTGGAAATTGACCTAAATATGTAATTTTATACAAGTTTATATTTGTGATTAGTCCGAATTGAGGAACCGACAGGTGTATCTTGTCTTAGTCATTGTTTGATAAATTAATTGTTATATTACTGCCAAATAGTAAAAACGGAAATTTTGCTTTTTGGTGTTGGGTTTCATGTATTGTTGCTTTCTAGCAATCGAGCAATACTTTCAGTTGTTTTAACTGCTGTGACTGTTCTTCCAAGCGAATGGAGAGGTGATTGCACAACAACTCACATATCTGGAAAATTAACGGGTCAGTAATTTCATAATAGACACTTACCCCATTATACAACCGATTCAGGAGCTTACAAAAACTATTTCTGATGTTGCTAATCCTCTAATTGAATATGCAAATATTTATGCAAATCCTGGAGCATCTGGTCATGAATTTGAACATAAAGCATCAGAGAATTTTAGAAAACTCTCATCGCGTCTTAATGCACAAATATATTTAATCCCGTGGTATGACTGTACCTCAAATATATAGGAGTTACCCATTGACAAAAAAACTCATTCATGGTTATTAAGCAGCACCAGCATTGGTAATATTTTCCACAATGTAGTCGCGCACAACTAACGTGAATAAGTTCCTTTGCAAATCATACCAATTAGAAATTATATTTTCAGAGCACATTTTTTCTAAACGAACAAATGCTTGAAGTGAACAAAATATCTGTGTTTCAATTCCTTGGCTATGTCTAACCATAAATCGACAAATTCCACATACTTGTTTGATGGCTCTATGAAAACTTTCAATCTCCCAATGAGTATCATCAATTGTCACAAATTCACTTTTGGTGATTTGATTGAGAGCTTCTTGATCTGGTAGATACACTATATAATATTATATATAGATATATAGTCTCTAGAGTCTTCTTTTTTGAAGTCTTGCCTAACGGGACTGAAACAAAAGTTAAGAGTAAAAAGGAGTATAGTGCGGTTTCGGTGTAGCTTTCACGTTAAAAGAAGCTGATGAAAGAAACCACTGCCCCAGCAATGGCACCATGGTTTGAAAGATGGTGTTAAAGGTTTGATGATGTATTTACTCATCAAGGGGAAAGAAGAGAGTTTAGACATTATTTAGGGGGATGATTGGGTGAAAGTGAGAGAAAAAACCTATTTCAAATGGCAGAGAATGCCCTAGGGGTGACCTACCACCGATTACACCACGTTTTAACTGAAGCACCTTAGTCCAGTTCCCAAGTCAATGACCGTCGGTTAGAGATTATGAACAAGTGTAGTCAGAGGAGAATCACCAGAGGATTTAGCTTAATAATTGATGATTCTGTCCATAGAAAAAGCGGGAATTTTAGGGATGGAGTAGGAAGAAAATATATTGGAGAAATTGGGAAAGGGGATAATGGGATAGTAGTAGTAACAACACATCTATATGGCAGTAAAAGCTTACCATTAGATATATGATTTATATCACCACGGTGATTCTTGACCCAAAGGGAAACAAGACCCTCTATTTGAGAATAAACCTGAGTTAGGAATTAAATTAATAGATCTGACCTTAAGCCGTGATTATCAACTAGGAATAGTAATGATAGATGCTGGATATGGCCACAATACATCTTTCTTATTAAAGAGAGAAAATCGGAATTTAAAGTATTGAGGAGGATTAGCTAAAAATCCCACAGTACTTAGCAGTGACCAAGAGGATAGTCCACAAATAATTAGGTTAGGTGAATTAGTACAAACTTTACCCCAAGAGGCTTTTACAGACATTCAATTGGAGTTAGATAAAACCAAAACATTATGGGTAGTAACTAAAGAAGTAGAAATATCAGCCTTAACTAACTGGAAGGGGGAATATTGCTATGGTCATAAACGCTTCAACTTTCTCTCAAGCCACTGATATTGACTACTTTATGACCAATGTTTCTTCATCAATTGTCACACACCAATGGATAGTTGATACATATTCTCAAAGAAATTGAGTAGAAGTTGTTTACAGGGAAGCCAAGGGATGGTTAGGACTCAACGAATCTCAAGTCGGAGATAACAGCAGTTGACTGTGCCATTTTATTTTGGTTTTCTGTGCCTACACTTTTATTCTTTGCCATCAGTGGACTGGAGGATTAAGACCAAGGTGGGCTAAGAAACCTTTGAATACTTTTACTGCAGCTTTAGAAGGGTTTAGAACAGCCATATCTTTTCTATTTATTGATTGGTTCAACTTGAAGCCGGACGTGTTTGCTTCTTACCAAGCCAGTTTGGGCTACATTTGGGCTTGATTTTTGTTTACGTCCCGCTAAACAGTTTGATCAATCTAAATGCTCTCAAATGAGTTATCAAACCTTCATCGAGAATTTCTAAACTCCTTAATAGACAATACTTTTCCAGTTTATTTGATACAGTTCTACTTTTGTCAATGCCAAATAGGAAATCCAACTTCTGGTTTTTTAAAAACTTTCAGCTTTCTACCCCTGAATACTAACTGTCTCCTGTAATTATTCTTGGTTTTACACTCCAATCAATCACTTCCTTTAGCATTTCCTGAAAATAATTGTTCTTCGTCTTTCCCTCCTTTTTGTCGTATATTCTGTAATTTATTGGTACTTAATCTCTATACACATCAATGTAGTACAGTGTGATTAAATTTATTCTTTTCATGGTCTTATGATATTTCCTAGACCAAAAATAACTGGTTAGTTCTGCACTTTTTGGCTCACTATACAAGTTTTATACTACTGTGTCATCTACACTTAAAATCCCTCCTACTATATTTATGATTTTCTTTACTGTATCGAATAAATCTTTCGGTTCCTATCTATCTCTGAGCAATCATCTATTCACACTGTCATGTGAAACGTTTTCCAATATCTCTGCCAATCTACAACATCCCCCATGCTTTGCTTCTGATAGCAACAACAGAGTGTAATGTTCCAGATTGCATTCTGCTGTAGAAAGTTTGGTTATTTCTCTAATTCTCGGACACCTGCTAAGTAGATGACATTTTTTATCACCATACTATTTTGCCACTTTGTCAATGCGTAAGTCCTAATATATTTAAATTACCTTCAAAAGATAAATTATTAAGTGCAGCGGAGGATCTAATTGGTCTTTCCAATGGTGTTTTCAAATCAGCAATGGATGTAACAGGGATAAATATAGAGAGAGCCAAAAGAATTCGCAGTAACCTTGGTATATATATACCGGAAAGTGAATCTTAGCTTTTTCTCAGATACCAGTTTGGTTTAAGCGACAGATCAACCCAATAAAGTCCAGCAGATGTTGGGTTTTCTTCAGTTAATCCAAGCTACTGAGATATTAGACCTCTTGCAAAATTGTTTCTGTCGTATGATAGAGAGTTTTAGATTTTATGTATTTTTGGTGTTCTTTGCGCTCCCTAATTGAAACATAACCGTGTAACTCTAACTTTTGGCTAAAACAAAGAAAACCCCCTATTAAAGTTTTCTAGACCACTAAGCTCAATTCCAGCAATTACAAGTCACCGTCAAAATGTCCAATCAAGTTTGGTTATCACAGTTACAGCAAAATCGAGCCATCGCAGTTATTCGCGCTCCCAAAATGGTATGGGGTGAAAAAATGGCTGTAGCTGTGGCTGATGGAGGTATGCATCTGATAGAAATTACCTGGAATAGCGATCGCGCGGCTGATCTAATTTCTCAACTCCGTACACACTTACCCCACTGTCTGATTGGTACAGGAACGCTGTTTAATGTCCAACAATTACAAGATGCAATCGCCGCTGGGGCGCAATTTCTCTTCACTCCCCACACTGACCCAGAAATGATTAAAGTCGCAGTTTCTCAAGATGTGCCGATTATTCCTGGCGCACTCACACCTACAGAAATTGCTACCGCCTGGACTCAGGGTGCAAGTTGTGTGAAGGTATTCCCTGTCCAAGCAGTAGGAGGAAGTAATTATATTCAAAGTTTACAAGCTCCTCTAGGTCATATTCCCTTAATTCCTACGGGGGGTGTAACCTTAGAAAATGCTCAGGATTTTTTACAAGTTGGGGCTGTGGCTGTCGGCTTAAGTGGGAAATTATTCCCTAAAAAATGGGTATTAGAGGAAAATTGGAGTGCGATCGGACTCCAAGCTAAGAATCTTATGGGGACGTTAAATAGCTGATACTTGCCGATTCTCTCAAACTGTATACGTTTTGGTAACTTGGTCATCACCGTGTTGAAGATTTTCTCACTTCTAATTGTTAAATTCCAACTTTAGCGTGTGTATGGTTGTACTGTATTAAGGTCAGGTATAACCCTTTATTTTGAAATCTTGGGACTCCTGAGATTTTTTGAAAACATTTGAGTGATTTGATCCGGTTTATGTGAGCCGAAGTATTCTCGAAGTGCTACAGCATAAAGCTGACTACGGGATAAATCTTTATGTTTTGCAAATTGTTCCGCAGCGTCAAACATAGGATTAGGGATGGAAATTGTTGTTTTCATAGGTTGGTATAAATTGAGTTATACCCTTATCCTACCTATTTTTCGTAATTATGGCAATGACACACTTCCATCAATCTTTAGCTTTATTCAAATAGATGATTCTAGATCATTACTTCATTCCAAACTAGTATCAAGGGTTACTTGAAGAGCGAAGAACGATGGCTTTGCCCACCGTATACATCGCAGTGCGAATTGCATAATTCCTATTAATGCAATTTACACCTGGTTACAAGAGAATAAAAGGGGTTGTAGGAATTGCCATAGGAAATACTTGTTAGGAGAGGTAAAATAACATTACACTTAATTTAATCAGCAAACAACTTACTTAAATAACTTATTTAAGGTAGGAGTGTTTTTACCATGATAAATCTTATTTATCTTCACTGAATACGTCCTTTAAAATGTTACTTGCAGGTACAGTAGTTTCTGCTAGTATATGCAATCCTATATCAAGTCAAGTTTGGGCAAATTCCGACAATAATAAAATTGCTACCGCTATTCAAACACTCAAACAATCTGAGCAACGCTGGATTCAAATTAACCTATCGAAGCAAAATTTAACTGCTTGGGAAGGCAACAAACCTGTTTATGCAATCACCATTTCTTCTGGAAAAGGCTCTACACCTACTCGCATCGGGACTTTTAAGATTCAAACGAAGCAAAAAAAATCACGGATGCGCGGTAGAGGTTATGACGTTCCCAATGTCCCCCACATTATGTATTATCAAGGCGGTTATGCCATTCACGGAGCCTACTGGCACAACAAATTTGGTACTCCTGTGAGTCATGGCTGTATAAATCTTGCACCTAATCATGCGAAATGGATATTTGAATGGGCTGATATAGGAACTCCAGTAGTAATTCAGTAATAGGTGATTGGTGATTAGTCATAGGTGATTGGTGATTGGTCATAGGTGATTGGTTAGGAGATAGGAGGCAGAAATTTTCAATTCATTTTTCCCCATCTTCCTCATCTCCCCCAGTCCCCAGCGCCCAGTCCCCAAATCACAAGAAATCAAAACAATTAAACAGTTCGCTATTCTCTAGGATAAGTAAGATAGAGAGGGGGTATTGAAAATCTCTATTTTCCATAATTTGGCGTAAATCCTGATGAGTCCTGTGCGAACTGATAATTACAAATCTTCAATCAAGACAAGTTCGCCTCTACTAATTAGATAATTAAAAGGTAATTGGATTATGCCAATGTGGATTCGCAGTGCTTTAATACGTGGCTCTGGAACTTTTTGTACAGGTATAGTATTGATGCTGATGGCTTGGTTTTCTTGGTCATTACCAACCAGTAACCTTAAAACTACTACAGCTAACGCTTATACTTTAAAACAAAGTATTACTGATTCTAAAAATCATCAAATATCCCAATCTCGCTGGATTGAAATTGATTTATCTGAGCAGAGATTACGGGCCTGGGAAGGTAAAACAGTGGTTTATTCTTACCGAATTTCTACGGGTAAGAGCAGAACTCCGACACCTGTTGGTAGATTTCAAATTAATTCTAAATATCCTACTCATCAGATGCGTGGTCCAGGCTACGACATTCCTGATGTTCCTTATACCATGTATTTTTATCAAGGCTATGCCATTCATGGAGCTTATTGGCACAATCGTTTTGGTACTCCAGTGAGTCATGGTTGCGTTAATTTGCCAGTTAGTCAAGCGCGTAGGTTATACAATTGGTCGGGAATGGGTACTGTCGTGGTTGTGCGTCGGTAGGTGATTCAATTTTGGTAGGACTTATGCAACTGTCACACTTAATGTTTCTTCTAGGGTGGGTCAGATGTTGAAAATCTGTCGATACCAACGAATTTATGGGTCTGACACACCGTACTAATATGCCAGTTGCATCAGTCTTGTTTGGGATTCGGATTTTCTAAAAATGTAATCTCAAGTCTGCCTTAATAACCATAGATTTGGGCTGTTTGGTAATTAGTTTTTCCAATTATCAGCCCAAGAAGACCAAAATGTTTTTTAACGTCAACCCAAATATTTAACTCAATTGTGCGACAATTTGATTTTCTACCAGGGTATCATTAGTTAACAAGTCCTCAACAGTAATTCTTAAAAAACGTTGTTCATCGACTTGAAACTGGACTTTAATGCGATCGCTGCCTGGAAAGCCTGGCGGTATGAGTTGGGCTATATTTCTCGCACCTTCTTTATCGTTGAGGGGTTTGACTGTGCTTCCTAGACATTTAATATTGCGAGTAATTAAGCGATCACCATCAAAATAAACTTCTGTTCCCCCTGTTTCAGCTCCAAATTCTCCCAAAATTAACTCTATACTGGGTTGATTTTCCATTGAAGCCCCTAATACTAATTCTACTGGTTGGGTCATGGGGTAAGCCTGTCCGGCTTTGACAATGGGTTGCCAACTGTGACATTGGTTGCGACGATCCCAATAACGTACACCATAACTGTGATAGAGATAGTCTTTAATTTCCATCCCTTGGGTAATTTGTAGCGCACCTTGGGCGATCGCTTCAAAGGGACGTTCACAACGGATTTTTTCTGGCTCAAAATACTGATTCACATAAGTCTGTACTGCCTGCAACTGTACAGAACCACCGACTAACAAAACAGCATTAATATCATCAAGTTCTATTCCTTGTCGTCTGGCTTGCTGTAATAGTGCTATCATGGCATCATGCAATCTATCAAAAAAACCATTTTCTTTGAGGAGTTCTTCTAATCCCTTCCGATTAAGTTCCATTTCAAAACTTTCGAAAGTCTCATTATCAAAAAAAAATTCACTAGCTTGTTCTTGGGTAGATAGCTGAATTTTTAACCGTTCTGCTAGTCTTGTTGTTAGGGAATTAACTGGTAATCCTTGACTTTTGGCAAAGTAATCTACTATCCAATTATCAATATCTGTACCGCCTAAATTTTGTCCGGCTTTAGCTAAAACACGGGCAGTTTTTACCTTTTGTTTTGAGTCTTCAGCAAGGAATTTATTACCCCATTTCAGCAGAAATCCCACAGGTTTTGCATCTGCTACCTTTTTGTCTAAACACACTAAAGACAAGTCTAAAGTACCGCCTCCAAAGTCAATTACCAACAGATTTTCCTGTGCTGATAAACCATAACCCAAAGCAGCAGCTGTTGGTTCATCTAACATCCGCACCTGTGGAACAGGCAGTGCTTGACAAACTTTGCCTAACCAGTAACGATAAGCTTCAAAGCTGTCTACAGGGACGGTTAAGACTAAAGAATCTAAAGGACCTTCTATAGGTGCTAATTCAGTAATCACCTTGGTTAAGAACCATTCTCCTACTTGTTCAAAGGTAATATTTTTCCCATCTAGTTCTGGTAAAAATCCTTGCGTATTTGCACCTATACCCCGTTTAAAGTTTCGGAAAAACCTTTGTTCAGCCTTAATATCCAGCCCGCGATCGCGCACTTGTTGCCCAACTAAGACTTTTCCCTGGGTAGCATCTTCTACATAGACTAAGCTGGGAATCAGTGGGGGATTGAGATTTTGTTGAATTGATAAACCCGGGAAACTTAGGGTTTCTGGTTGCTGGGTGACAGGATTCCAGCGGGTAATGACAGTGTTACTAGTACCAAAATCAATAGCGATCAGCATATCTTATTTTATAATTTTCCATCAGGATGAAAAAACGTAAGTACAGTTAATATATCCTTAGTTATTTTAAATTAACCACCAATCTAGCAAATGAGTTATGGCTTTTTCCTTGTGTTTGGCTTCTAGCTCTATCCAAGGTGCTTGGTAGTAAACATCAGGCATAGCAGTAATTAAATTAGTGATGGTTTGCTCCGATTTGTTGATTTGTAGTAACTGGATTTTAGTCATCCGATTATAGATTTGGGACTTTGGATTGATACCACGGATAAATCTAGAGGTTTCTACCATCAAGGAATTATCATTAAATTTAACAATCTATTCCTAGTATTTTTGCAGAAACTTTTGTGAAATTACATCTGTCAAAGTGCTTAAATTTTCTAAAAATTTCCATATCTGTCCAAGGCATTCCCGGATTGCCAGATTTAACACATCTTGAATTACTTTAGTGCAGTTTGGCACTAAAGTAATTCAAGATTCATTGTTATTTGTATTTTTGATTGTAGCTTTAGGAGTTGCGATCGCACTAATAAGTTTTTCCCTCAGACGCAAAACCACCGAACAAGTAGTTTTCTTTGGAGAATGGTCTATTCGTTATTCCCAACTACTAAAATGACTACAATATTTAGCCCTAATATTTAGTTTTATTAATTACCAGATTTTTCCTGACTTCCACTTTCGCTTGTTTCCACCAGTGGAAACAAGCGAAAGTGGCACAAGTAGCTGAAAGTGTCGCAGGAGATACATTAGATAGAACAAAATGCACCCCAAATACGTTACATTACTGAAGAAGCATACACCTATAAAAGGCAAGTTAACGGTAGAATAGTTAAAGTCAATGATAAACAAAAAGTTACCCGCTACCTCAACTTACCCGCCTCACAAATTCAAGTCAAGATTGACCAAAGTGTCAATGTTCAGAATTTCAGTGCTATTTATAGCACAGATTACACTGACGATTACAAAGTTGTAAATCCACTAAGTGATATTAATAGTTTCCTTTTTGAAACAACACCACCTTATGGTTACTCACTACTAGCTAGTTACAAAGTAGTACGAGACGGAAGAAGATTAAAACAAACCAATCCCGGTGATTATGGTTTTCCATTTCACTTAGAACCAGGACAAGAAACAACATTTAGAGTTACCTATCAAGCCCAAGGTAGACCACGTTGGGTTTATAATTCCGCCAATTAACTGCTTTCTCAATTCCGGCTCACAGCAACAGCTAATTTTAAAAATGCCGACTTTACTAGTGGTATTGTTCCTACAGAAAATAAAGGTGATGCAAACAGCACCCAATTTATCTGGATATTTGATGATAATGTTTCTGTCAAAAATCCCTTTGGTGTTTTTACAAGCACTAGTCAAATATAAGGATTCAGTTGTAAGGTAGAGGGATTAAAGAAGGTGTATGGAAAGGAGAGTGAACCATAGCTTTCATAGGTTGGTCAAAAGACTCAATTAGAGAAAGTGCTTGACGACGACAAGTTTGTATAACCATCAATAAATTGGCAGGATGTTGGAATAGCTCCAGAGAAAGAGAACCACCACAGACTTTTCATTGTGTCAGTGCTAAACTTAACCTTGGTTCAGCTAAATTATGATCAAGGTCTATTGCCTAAGGAAGGTAAAAGTTTACCAGGTTCTCCTGGGGCTTGATCAATGAATGAATGAAAGATTCAAATTTTGGTTGAAACTAGGATGGGCAAGTTAAGAACTCATGAAGGTTTTGGGTTTGTTGGAATAAAGGGTAGTTTTTAAAACCTTCATCTATGAGGTCCATGAATTTTGTGCCAATTTCTTGGTGATTGAAGCCAGGAATCTTGATTAGTGTCTTGAAGTGAGGGGGTAGGGTAGATGTGCCTGACATTTCTGTTGAGCTGTGACCG
>ERZ1034377.85-NODE-85-length-28213-cov-76.718332_pt1 | contig 28213 bp, 27 predicted proteins | sample MGYA00520584_ERZ1034377 | MGnify/ENA primary metagenome ERZ1034377 (study PRJEB33736, sample SAMEA104288464) | Azolla filiculoides | biome: Urban; feature: water surface; material: ditch water | place: Netherlands | collected 2014 ... | reverse complement strand
GCGCTCTGAAAACATAATTTCTAATTGGTATGAATTGCAAAGGAACTTATTCACTTTAGTTGTGCGCGACTACATTGCTGCTTAAGACTCATGGATGAGTTTTTTTGTCAATGCGTAACTTCTATAACTAATGGATGGATTGGGTATCCACATATTCAAAATCTAAAACTTTGCACCTTTGCTCCTTAGCGTCTACCCTTCGGGATCGCTAAGAGCGATTGCGCGAAACAAAATTACTCTCTGCGTCTGGAGCGCCTCTGCGTGAAAAAAATAATCTAGGGGCGGACAAACGCCCACCCCCATTAAAATCAGGTAACACCAAAAACAATCACCAAGCCCAAAACAGCCCCAAAAACAATTAAGGCATAGAATTGAACCCGACCGTTTTCTAGGTATTTCAAACCTTCACCACTAACCAAGGTAAAGAAGCCAGTTAAATTAACCGCACCGTCAACAACGCGGAAATCAACTTCCATCACTTGTCTAGCAACACGACGCAAACCAAGCACAAACACACGATGATAAATATCGTCAAAGTACCACTTGTTCAAGGATAATTCATACAGTGGCTTGATTTTAGATGCGATCGCGGCAGGGTCAATTTTCTGGGCTAAATACATCAGCACCGCCAAAGTAATCCCCACCACAGAAATAGCCACAGAACTACCCGCCATAATGTAAAACTCATGGGGGTCAAATTCCGCAGCCTTTTCCATCACTTCTGCCAGGCTTTCATTGGGAGAAAAGATAAACTGCTCAAAATAATTGGCGTAGGGAGTACCCACCAAACCAATCAAAATTGAAGGCACAGCCAACACCAACAACGGTAGAGTCATTGTCCAAGGAGACTCATGGGGAGAAGTGCTGTGATATCCGTGGGAGTCATGAGAATGATTATCTAGTTCACCTTTTTTCATCGCCCCAGGTCCAAAGTTAGGTGCTAGTTCCACAGCACCTAATTTTTCAGCAGCCCCAGCCGCAGCATTTTTGAGTTCGGTTTTGATTTTTTCATCATTACCCCGAAATTTGCCCTCAAATGTCGAGAAATACATTCTAAACATATAGAAAGCGGTAATCCCAGCTGTTACCCAACCAATGAACCACAACAGGGGGTTAGCAGCAAAAGCGGCACCAAGAATTTCATCTTTTGACCAAAAACCAGCAAAGGGAGGAATTCCGGAAATGGCCAAACAACCAATTAAGAAGGTGATACCGGTGGCGGGCATATATTTCCGCAGTCCACCCATTAACCGCATATCCTGTGCTAAAACAGCATCATGACCAACCACGCCTTCCATACCGTGAATCACCGAACCTGAACCCAAGAATAGCATCGCCTTGAAATAGGCGTGGGTCATGAGGTGGAATAATCCCGCACTATAAGCGCCTACTCCCATAGCCATTACCATGTAACCGAGTTGGGAAATGGTGGAGTAAGCCAAGCCCTTTTTGATATCGTTTTGGGTAATAGCGATTGTAGCCCCCAAAAACGCTGTAAATGCCCCAGTAAAAGCGATCACGGTCATTGCAGCGGGAACGTGTTCAAATACTGGGTACATGCGCGCAATCAGGAATACACCTGCTGCTACCATTGTCGCCGCATGGATGAGGGCAGAAATGGGTGTAGGACCTTCCATTGCATCTGGTAGCCAGACGTGGAGGGGGAATTGGGCAGATTTGGCAACTGGACCAAGGAAGACTAAAATCGCAAACAGGATGGCGAGAAAATTGCTCACAGAACCTGTTTCTACCAGTTTCGCCAGGCGATCACCCATGATCATAAAATCAAAGCTACCTGTTGCCCAAAATAGCCCCAGAATACCCAGAAGTAGGCCAAAATCACCAACGCGGTTAGTTACAAATGCCTTTTGACAAGCATCTGCTGCCGCTTTGCGATCATACCAAAAGCCAACCAGGAGGTAGGAACACATCCCTACTAATTCCCAGAAGATATAAATTTGTACCAGGTTGGGACTGACGACCAACCCCAACATTGAAGAGCCAAATAAGCTGAGATAGGCGTAAAACCGCACGTACCCAGGGTCATGGGACATATAGCCATCAGTGTAAATCATGACTAAGAAGGCTACTGTTGTGACAATTACTAACATCAGGGCTGTTAGGTGGTCAATAGTGTAGCCCATAGTCAAGTGAAAATTACCTGCTGCTGCCCATTCCAGCGTGCGGAGATAAGGCTCATGTCCTTGAAATTGACTCCACAGCAAGGCCAACGACAGTCCCATAGCTGCTCCCATGAGGGAGATAATTACCACTGCATTAAGCTGTCGCAGGCGATTTGTCACCTGATTTTTTGAGATTAGCCCTAGACCGACCAGCATTGCTCCCAAAAGAGGTAATACTGGAATCAGCCAGGCATACTGATAGATTGCTTCCATCACTGACGCCTACTTTTAGAATTCTTGACAAGTTTAGGACAGTGCTGTACAAGTTTCTTCCACAGGCAACTGTCCAGAGCGGAACTATTAATAATTGTGACAGCTATAATTTTATTGGATCAATCAGGATAAACCAAATAAACCTCATTTCACACGAACAACAAACAAATGATGTCGGCCTGATTGATAATAAAATACCCCACCCAATCAGATTCGGGTGAGGTGTTAAGCATGGTTTTATATTTGGGAACTGGGGACTGGGGATTGGGTACTAGGTACTCGGTACTGGGAAGAAAAACCTCCCCCTGTTACCTGTTCACAATTACGCCGATTGGCACTCCAAGTCAGCTGTTTCTGAGCTATTGTAAATTTTATAACTACTACTGTAGCTGAGTTTAATTTCTTCTAAAGCCATACGAAAGTCGTCTCTACTGCGAAAAGCTTCTAAGCGTTGTCGGACTATACCTTTTTCAATCAACAGTAAAGTTGGTAGAGACTTAAGTCTATAAGTGGTAGATAGTTTGAAATTTTCATCAGCGTTAACCCCTACAAGTTTTATTTCATCGCTACATTGAGTTTGAAATTGCAGCAATAATGGGTGGATGATCCGACACAAGCCACACCAAGGAGCCTCAAAATTAACTAAAACTGGAATCGGAGATTCTAAAACTTCCTGAGTAAATGTCCGTTCACTGACCGACAACACCATGACGCCTCTTGAATTATAAGGTTTTTATATCAAAGTAACTACCAGTAGCAGGGATTGGCAAGTGATTCTATTATGATTTGGTTGACAAAAAAGCCAGCGCGATCAAATTCACGGTGGCTTCTTTTATGTTCAACTCCTGATTGCGGTTTCCTGCTGTTCAAAGCCTAGTCGTTTTTAGACTTTGATGAATGCTTGATCAGGAGTATGGGAGCAATGATCCTAATCCCAAAATGATCGCCATAGTTAGCATTTTCTTCCTGCTACTCTTGTTTACGGAATCCTAAGTGAGCAGTAACGCCTAAATCCGAATATCATGATGGCAGTGTATGCTATCTGGTCTACAGGATGAAACGACATATCTAGCTGCCTACTAGAAATCCTACTCCTTTTTAGGCGTTGTTGCCTAAATAAAGATGATTAGTTATTGTCACATTTAGTGAAACAACTTATCAGTATAAAACAGCAGTCAGCATTAAACTTAAAATATTTCTCCCACCAAGGGCGAACTATTAAACCTTACTCAGATTAGTAGATTTCTTGCACAAGTGGCGAGTTATTTACCATTGCTGATAGTGGTTAGCTGATAGCTTTATCAAAGTGGATGGATAGGTTTTCGCTGATTTACTGAATATTCTAGACCAGAAGTGTGATCTGAGTCAATTTTAGTAAAAGCTACTAATTGGCAAGAGATTACTTACTGTTAATTAACTTTTACTGACATCTATTCTAAGATATTCTACATCAATTTGGGGCTGATTGAACAGCAGGGATTTGATGAAATTAGTTATGTTCAGTGTATTTTGGGGATCACTTAAAACTACCATGGTATCCTACTCGTTCCCAGGATTAACAGAGGGTGAGACCACCAAAGCAGGAATATAAAAATGGCAACTCCCAAGTAAGCAGGACGAAGAAATTCATGCCCTTGGAGAGATTGACGACCATCAAGAATTGCGAGAAAGGGAATTATTGAAGTTCGCTGTTTGACTGCGGCAAATGCTTCACCATAGCTGTTGCTCAAACGGCGATCGCCATGCCAAACTCCAAATAAGTGGTGTAATACCAAACCCATTGATGTAACAAGAGTAAAGGTAGTGCCTAACCAGAGGGTATGGGCAAGACACCAAATCACTTGTCCTACCATTTGCGGATGGCGGGTAATACGAATAATTCCTATCTCATAAAGATAGACTTGGGGCTTTTGAATAGCCGCAATTTCTAGTAGATTGAAAGTAGCAGGATACAAAAATAAAAACGAAATCGCTGACAATACCCAAACGACTGCTTTTACTCCCGGTATGCCTTGCACCTGCCAAAGTTGCAAGCCATCATAACGGTGATTAAAAAAGTAAATAATTAATATCACTGCTAAGGGTAAGCTAACTAATGCAAACAAAATGCGATATAGTCTTGGTCCGATGTGTGTTTCTGCCCAAGGACGCAAAGCAGCGCCTCCGCTGTGGGCGATCACAAAAGCTAATTGTAATCCCAGCATCACAGAATGACTGGTGGTGAACCAAGGATTCGGCATCATAGACACAACTCAATTCCAGATGAAAAATTTAAAATTCTCAATGAAAGAAGCTACTATTGGTAAGCATCTTGACCTTTAACAGATTATACACAAGAGGATTTTAGTCAAGATGTTGTGGTAATGTCTTTTTCGTATCAAGCCTTCAAATCTAACAATGTCATAAATCATGCCTAGCTACAAAGCTATCCACCCTGATTTATTGCCAAATCCGCTCCTTTCAAAGTTTGTGGGTTGAGCCTTATGTCTGACCTTCCTTTCACTTTAGATCAGTTACGCATTCTCAAAGCGATCGCTCAAGAAGGGAGCTTCAAACGCGCCGCTGATAGTCTTTACGTCTCTCAACCAGCAGTCAGTTTACAGGTTCAAAATCTAGAACGCCAGCTGGATGTCCCCTTATTCGACAGGGGAGGACGACGCGCTCAATTAACCGAAGCAGGGCATCTACTCCTGAGCTACGGTGAAAAAATTCTCAGTCTGTGTCAAGAAACTTGCCGCGCGATCGAGGATTTACAAAATCTTCAAGGCGGTACTTTGATTGTCGGAGCTTCTCAAACTACCGGTACTTATCTTTTGCCGCGCATGATTGGGATGTTCCGACAAAAATATCCCGATGTAGCTGTACAACTCCACGTCCATTCTACCCGTCGTACCGCTTGGAGCGTGGCTAATGGACAAGTTGATCTAGCAATTATCGGTGGTGAGATCCCCGGTGAACTGACAGAATCTTTGGAAATTGTTCCTTATGCTGAAGACGAACTGGCGCTAATTTTACCTACATTCCATCCCTTTACCAAATTAGATACCATCCAAAAAGACGATCTATATAAGCTGCAATTCATTGCTCTCGATTCCCAATCTACTATCCGCAAAGTCATTGATCAGGTACTAGCACGCTGTGAAATTGATACTAGGCGGTTTAAATTTGAAATGGAACTAAATTCCATTGAAGGAATTAAAAATGCAGTGCAGTCTGGTTTAGGGGCTGCTTTTGTCTCTACCTCTGCGATCGCGAAAGAATTACAAATGGGTGTGCTACACCGTACTCCCATTGAAGGTGTAGTTGTCAAGCGAACCCTGTGGCTGATTTTTAATCCCAATCGCTATAGATCCAAAGCAGCAGAAGCTTTTAGTCAGGAAATTTTACCTCAGTTTGCTACCCCTGGATGGGATGGCGATACGTTAAAATTATCACGAAAGAATCTAGTGGTAACTGCATTGGATACATTAACGCCCAACCTAGCTGAAGCAGAATAAACATTTTGTCAGTAGTCAGTAGTCATTAGCGAACTACTTTTGACTACTGACTATTGACAAATAACTAACATGGAAGTTTACTGTACCCGTCCAAAGTTTACAACCTGGACAACAAAAGCAGTTTTTCTTATCTAGTTCAAGAATATATTGATGGGCAAAATCTAGAAGAAGAATTAGTTCAAGAAGGCAAATTTTCGGAAATAGGGATAATACAAATACTCACATAAATTCTCCCAGTTCTAACTTTTATCCACAACAAAGGCATTATCCACAGAGATATTAAACCCTCCAATATTATGCGCCGTCGGGATGGTAGACTATTTCTCTTGGATTTTGGTGCAGTTAAACAAGTGACTAATGCCCCTGGTGGTTCTACTGCTTCCACAGGAATTTATTCTATGGGATTTGCACCACGGGAACAAATGTCTGGAAATCAAGTGTTTCCATCTACAGATTTATAAGCCTTAGGAGTTGCCCTCATTACCTTACTCACTGGGGAAGAAGCAAATAAACTATTTGATGCCTACAATAATCAGTGGAAATGGTGCACACAAGCCACTGTCAAGGACAGACTAGCTGAAGACAGAATGCTGCTAACTGCTGCCAATCAACGCTTTCATTCAGCTGCAGAAGTTCTAGAAGCCCTGTCTCCACGGCCTCCCACAGTTCTTCCCACAGCCACTTCCACCAGTACCAGTACAATCGGCTTTTGCTACATGGGAATTATTAGCTGGGGCTGCTTTTAGTGGATTTGAAGGGGCTTTAATAGCGATCACACTTCTTAGTCTAGTTAAAAACACCATTATTACTTTGGCTATTGCCGTTGTAATTTTAAGTGGTTTAATTTTTGCTCAAACTAGACGCTGGTTAGAAAAATTTGAGTTATTGATTATCCCCGGAATTACTTTTGTCGTTATATTTTTGATCTCTCTCATTGTTAAGGAGTAGCCTGGGCATTAATTCTGCAAGTAGTTATTTTCGCAGTTGCTACCGCCTTAATTGCCATTGCTGTAACAACATTATTTCGATTGATATATGAAATATAATCCTCAATGCTCTAAAAGCATCTGGTACTAGTTATGAATTATCAGAGATTGTTGATACAATATGCTGCTGGAGAAAGAGATTGCACAATTTAATAGTAAATTCAACTCAATTGAAAATAGTTTATGTAACAAAAAAATGAACCTAAGGTTTTAGTTATATCCCTGCTGTTAACAATAGATATACTAGGTGGTCGTATTTAGTTTTTTATTAAGAAATCTGTACTAAAATATGAAAGTGGCACTACTTGTAATGAAACTAATAACAGTAATAAATTAATTGGCGAACGTATTAGTTTTGGAGAAAAAATATTCAGTCATGGCGATATTTCTCTAGCTAAAAAAGAAAGATGGCACTAGGGCTATAGCTGCTAAAAATTATGAGCAAGCGATCACTAACTTCACAGGATCCCTAAAACTAAAACTAAAGGACCTAGAAGCAGTTATATATCTGAATAATGCCCATATCGGCTTGATAAAGAACTATAGCATTGTTGCATATTTACCTATTGGTACTGACCCAAGTGCAGCATTAGACATATATTTTACTTGAGGGTCGAGAAGTAACTCGCGAATCTGATTGATCTCAAGCAAATTCTAGTGGAGCTACAAGTGTAGAACAGGGGCTTGGGCAAAATGCAGAAGTTTTAATGTTAGCTGCTAACACCGAAACTTTAGACAAAGCATTGCAAGTAGTTCAGGTGAATCAAAAACGTCTGACATTATTAGGAGGAGATGATGTGTACACACTGAAAACTTTGGAAATTGGTAGAGAACAAGCTGTAGGAATGGTAGTAGCAGTTCCCTAGCATATTGATGCTGATTCCAAATCCGATTTTCCCAAAAAATCCCGACAGTTATGGGGTGGTGATGTGAGTTGGGGTACTGCCTTGGCGTATGATGCCACAAGAGCCTTAATCGCGCCATTAGAAACCGATCCCAGCTGTGCTGGAGTCCATAAAGCCCTTTTATCACCTGAATTTTCTCCCACAGGTGCTGCTGGCTGGGAAAATTCGCTTTTTACCATCAGGTGATCGCAATACCTCAGTCCAACTTGTAAAAATTGTTCTCCGTAATCGCTCGCGCACTGGGTATGATTTTGAGCCAATTCCCAAAAACTAAAACTGAAAAATTTAACACAACCTCATCATAGAAAAACCCTCTAATTCCCAGTATCCAATTCATCAATTATTGCAACAACGTTGGAGTCCGTTAGCATTTTCTAACAAACCCATTGCTGGAGAAACAATTTGTAGTTTATTGGAAGCTGCTCGTTGGACAGCGTCTTGTTACAACGAACAAGCTTGGCATTTTATTGTGGCGATACAGGAAAATCCCACACAATTTAACCAGTTACTCAGTTGTCTGGTTGAAGCAAATCAAGTATGGGCGAAATATGCTCCTGTGTTGATGATTGCGGTAGCCAAGCTTAATTTTGAGAATGAGAAAAATGGCAATCCAAACTGCCATGCTATTTATGATGTGGGGGCAGCAGTTTGTAGTCTCACCATTCAGGTTACCTCCTTAGGGTTATTTGTCCACCAAATAGGAGGATTTAAGGGGCTTCCAAGACGCGAGAACTATACAATTTTCCAGAGGGGTATGAGCCAATAACTGCGAGCGCAATTGGTTATCCAGGCGATCCCCAAACCTTACCAGAACAATACCAACAACGGGAATTTGCACCAGGTCAACGCCAACCCTAAGAGGCATTTGTATTTACGGGTAATTGGGGAAATACTTAAATTTCTACCTGATTCAACTTCATATGGGGATTGAGCATCCGAACTCAGAATTTCAGAAGATGTTTAAAACAATAAAGCAGATTGCAGATCAATGAGTCTAAATTGAAACCTAGACAGCAAGGGGAGCAAGGCGATTTTGTGAGGTGTGGCAAAAAGTAAGTGTGCGATCACTAAACCCAAAACAGGCATCGATAAAAATCACTTACCGTACAAAAATATAGATACAAGTTGTCAGTTTAAGAATGAAAGGAAACATTAAATTTTGGTAAAAAAAAAATGCGGATATTATGTTACATCTTCCTTGTCAATGGATAGCTGGAAGTTGGCATAATTTCTGTAATTCCATTTTTACCTCTTTTATCCATCTTGGAACTGTCTAATATTTTAGACCTGCAACTCCCATTTAACAGAATTTTCTATTCTAATCAATACACGCTTATTTGATTACTGACCTAAGCAGCTTATTCCCACCAGCCATAGATTATTGAATGCAAGTCTCCTTAGGATATTTTGAGAAGATACTTTGTCTTGCAATTTTATTTGTTTGATGTGATTTATTTTACTTTAATTCTAGGAAAATATTTTAGCCATATCTATGGTTGGCGTAGCTAAAAGCACACTTTTTGCCCCACCTCATAAAATCGCCTTGCTCCCACAGGAAGAGAGTTTTACTCCTGATTCCTGACTCCTGCTGTAATAAGGTTTCTGACTATTCCCATCGAACAGTGGATTAATTCATCATGTCTCAAGAAAATGAAACTCTGGTTCTGACAATATCTCTGTTAACAACAATTTTATTGGTAGCTGGTGGTTTTTGCTAGTTTAGCAGAAAGTCAAATGTAGACCTGAATAAAATTATTAGCTCCCAGTCAAATAATTCTAGCTCCAGTAATCAAAACCAACCACAGAACACATCGGCACAACCTCAAGGTACCAGCTTCTCTGCTGTAAAGAATGTCGCCACCTGATTGTTTAACTACGTAGGTAGTACATCTTGGGGTCCAATTCGACTGACAATTGACCCTGCAATTCAAGCAGCAAGACCAGAGTTTCGGCTACGTTATGTACAACCCAGTAATGAGGCTCCAGGCACTGGTACAGGCATACAGTCATTAATTGATGGTCAACTAACTTTTGTCCATTCCTCCCAACCAATTTTAGATCAAGAGTTAAGCCGCGCCCAGCAGCGTGGATTTAAACTCAATCAAATTCCTGTAGCCATTGATGGCTTAGCAGTAGCCGTTAACCCCAACCTGAATATCCCAGTATTGACAATAGACTAACTTAAATCAATCTACACAGGCAAGATCAATAATTGGAACCAAGTTGGTGGCCCCAATTTGCCGATCAAGCCGTATTCTCGTCGTATCAATAATGGCGGCACAGTAGAACTTTTTGTTCAAGACATTTTGGGTGGTCAAGCTTTCAGCCCCCAAATAGAGTTTATCTCCACGACCACCCAAGCCTTAAAAAAGTTGGCTCATAGTCCTGGTGGAATGTATTACGCATCTGCCCCAGAGGTTGTTCCTCAATGTTCGATTAAACCCTTACCCTTGGGACGAATGCCAGGACAATACATTGCTCCCTATCAAGAACCATTTATTCTCCCTAATGAATGTCCTGATAAACGGAATTAATTGAACATTAAAGCGTTTCAATCAGGAAAATACCCGATTACCCGCAATCTGTTTGTGGTGGTCAAACAGAATGGTCAAACTGAAGAGCAAGCTGGTGTTGCTTATGCTAACTTACTGCTAACAGAGCAGGGACAGGAACTCATTACCCAAACTGGGTTTGTTAAAATCCGCTGACTCCTGCTAGTTATGGCTTATAAAATAGCAAGTACCAAGTTAATACGCTCTCAAGCTAGCTTCTGATTGCGCTTTAGTTGGTTCTGTTAATTGACTCTGCTGGCAAGCAAATCAAATTATCCCCTTGGGTGAGGATTAGTCCACGTTGACGCAATTTACCCATTAAACGGGTAACTGTGACACGAGTTGAACCAATGGCGCTACCAATTTGGGCATGAGTGAGAGGGAAGGGCAGACAATAGCCACGAATTACATCGGGATCAGTTTCGCTCATTGCTGGCTCTCCATATTCCTCAATCAGCAATGTGAGGAATCCTAGTAGTCTGTCAATGGTGCGTCGCTGTCCCAATGCACTGAGCCATAACAGCTTGCGTTGGTGTTGATATCTAAAGGCATCCATTACTTCACGACGGAAGTGAGGCCAGTTATCTAAATCATGCCAGTACATCCATAACACCGCAGTTTGGTCAACGTGGGCATAAGACTGGAGAGTGAATGGTGACTGAGCCACAATTTCAAAAGGTTGTCCTGCTCCCACAAAACCTAAGAAGGCTTCTTCTGGGGTTCTATTGATGCGTCGAGATGTTAACTGGCTGGCAGTGGCACTAACTTGGGCTGTTCCTACCATGCGGATTGCACCCCTTTGGACTAAATAGAGCAAGCCAGGTCTGGCGGGAATGCGCTCATCTTTGCTGAAGGTGCGGCAGCGGTAGTGTTCTTGAGCCCAATCAAGAATTCGTTGCCAAGTTAGAAAAGGCCGTGATGCTTCGGAAAAGGAGGATTGAGATTGCATAGGTAACAAAGAGCGTTCGGCTGAAGACAAAGACTAAATAAAAAGGTGCAAGGAGTGTCTTTGTGTTAACAGGGTAGGCTTAACGCCTAACAGCGTCAGCTATCCAAAGAGTACAAAGCAGTTTTTGCTATCTACTCTTTTGTTATACTTCTTACTGTACAATGAGGGTAGTAAAGTTTACTCACTAAACATCAATTATTCATGAAATTTTATCCTACTCTCATTTTTCTTTACCTAGACTAAACTTCTATCTAAAGGTGGATGGAACAGGATAAAATGGTGATAATCACAAAAGTTCCCCAAATAGCTACGTGCATTATTGGCTACTTTTTAAGAAGTATACCTCAAATAAACAATTAGTATATCTCCATTTTTTGAATTTTCTAAGTGTTTATACTAAGGATGAAGAAATTCTAAGCATAGGAAGGGGAAAAATTCCTCTATATCAAGACACAGATGCTGAAAAAATTTTATATATTTCCAGTCTAGGTCAGCAAATTTCAGCATCTAAAAATTCACATAGAATGGCAATTCTCAGGGAACTTGCTGCTTATTTATCAGCAAATTGTGGGGAAATTTTTAGTGTGCAAATAGTTCCTCCTGATTGGATTCATATAGAACTAACTGATCCTACTTTAGCGTGGTGGTTAAATAATCTGACCGTCGATAGTTTAAGGTTAGAGAGTATGAAAGGGGAGATGAGAAGATGGGGAGATGGGGAGAATAATATATTACTTTCTGCCCCTTCCCCCTTGCCCCCTGACTCTTCTTTCCTGAGAAATAAAAAGAAATCATTCTTTACAGTCCAATATGCTCACGCACGCTGCTGTTCGTTATTACGATTAGCTCACCAAGAGGGATTAATTCAACTGACAGATAATGATGCTGGTGTTCAGTGTTTTCTGTCCGCACAGGCTATACCCTGGTTAAATTCTGATCAAACACTACGTTTCCATCAATTAGAGGAGATTCGACTCATTCATCAGTTGGTGAAAATGGTGGATGATTTGGTCGTTTCTGATTTTAGTAGCTCGGTTAATTGGGAAAAAGCGGCATTGAAATTAAGCCAAGCTTTTGAAAGCTTTTGGTGTCACTGCCGAATTTGGGGTGAAGTGAAAATTAAGTCTTTGGAGTTAGCGCAAGCCAGACTGGGATTGTTAATAGCTACTCAGTTGGTCTTGAGGGCTGTGTTAGAAACGAAATTAGGCGTGTTTGCACCTGTTGAGTTGTAAATAATCTCAGGTTTTTCCTGTAGCCCTATTTCCTATGACATCAACTGAAAAACTTTGAGTAATAATTATTTTGATGGTACAAGCCCCCGGATTTATCCGTGGGGTGAATCCAAAATATAAAATCCTATTGACGCGATGAATCTACTGGGCTATATTAGTTGATTTGTGAGGAGCGAACCAGCAAGGACACCGAGACGAAACACAGCCAGTGGCTGGTGCGCTTTCTCATGTTTAGAGCAAAAATTTTTCAATTGCGATCGCAACTCCATCATTTTCTACACTCGGAGCTACCCAATTAGCGAGCGCTTTTACTGAATCTGGGGCGCTACCCATAGCTACACCAATACCTGCATATTCCAGCATCTCTACATCATTGATGTTATCACCAATAGTCATGACCTGATCGCTTTCTAATCCCAGCACTTCTTCTGCGAGATAACGTACAGCACTTCCTTTATTGACAACAGGGTTAGTTGCTTCCAAGAAAGTAGCAATAGATCTTGTCATATATAGTTCTGCTGGTGTGTATTGAATACGTAAATTACCCAAAAGTGCTTGAATTAAATTCGCGTCATCACACAAAGCTAAAACCTTAGTGGGTTCGTTACTTAAGACTTGACGTAAATCACTGACGGGTATAGGAGTAACACCACAGCGTTGGGCATAATTTTCTGTTTCAGTGGTGATTTCCCGCACGTAAAGCTGGTCATTGATGTAAAAATGGATAGACAGCAGAGAAAGCAATTCAGGCTGTTCAAAATAGTCTAGTAATTGCTGCGCAATTTCCCTGGAAACAGCCAAATGACGATGAATTCTTTGATTACTTGGGTCTTGAATCCAAGCTCCTTGATAGGCTACCAATGGTAGAGTAGAATTGATTTCTTGATGAAACCGCAAAGCTGAACAATACATTCTACCCGTGGCTATAGCCACTTGAATGCACCTCGCTTGCGTTGCTTGAATGGCTTGCCTGACAGTTTCACTTACTTGATTGTCATGCCCTGCGATCGTACCATCTATATCTAAAACTAATAGCTTAATATCATTTGCAACACCAGATGCTTTATGCATAAGTTCCCCAGAATCAAAGTTCCAGTAAAAGGTTAACAGTCTGTGGCATAGAATAGAGAGTTTTTTAGGTAAAAAATATTTTACCTGAAAATAGCAATTTATCGTACCTTGGTAGAAGATACGATAAAAAATAACTAAATATATTCACACAGTAGACTGTTCAATCCTAAATTTGATTACAGGGTGAAAAAATCTCTCAATTACAGAAATCTATGACTTTGAGATTTTAAATCGGCTTTTTTTTGCTTGTGACAACAAACGAAACCCAGCAATTAGAACAAATCCCAGTAAAGTGGAGGGAGGCTTCAGGTATCTTAATCAAAGTGGAAGCATCGTAGTTATATGTAACTGTAAGTTGTCCTTTAGCAAGTGTACCGATTTGAGAAAGAATGTTACCTGATCCTGTAACACTTGAGTCAGCTATAGCTGAAACCAAAAAGTTAACATTACCAGAACCAATAAATGATTCTAGATTATTGGTTAAAGTCCGAGTCGCGACATCTTCATCCAGGATGATATCAAGTGTGATTGCAGAAGTACCAGCAAAATCAACCACGCCATCAAATGCAGTAGCTTGATAAGACTTACTATTAGAGGGATTAAGTGAAAATAAGGTTACACCACCCTGAGTTAAGTTGAGTATTGCACTAACGTTTGCTCTGATTAGAGATGAAGCAGCATTTAAGCTTTCAAATTTTGCATTTCCATTGATGAAGCCAACAATATCCAAGGTAACACTGGTCAGTATACCAAGAGAAGTATCAAATTGCTGTAAACTGAGTGTTTGATTAAAATTTGTGATAGCATAATCACCAGAAGAAGCAGTATAGCTAATAGAAGCTGCACTAGAAGTTCCAGCAGTTACCACAATTCCAGCTAAGGTACTGACCGCAGCGAAAGTACTAAAAAATTTAGAGTTCATGTGTAGATTGCTGTGTCAAAAAAATTGCAGTTACAACTAGATATCTAACTCTAAATAAAATTCTGTTTACCGCTTTAGTGAAAATACCTAATTTAGTTTCTATATTTCATTATGATTACAAGTATAAATTTATATTTCACGGCTTAATATGTAAGTAAAATACGAAGAACCATAAATTTTTGATTATCAAATAGAAGTTATATATGTCACGTCATTGCTCAGCAATCAAACCAAATTTATATAAAAATTTTGAAATTACTTAAGTGTAATAAAAAGATATATATACTGGAAACTGTTTAAAAGTGTCATTCTGAATGTTCGCTGAGGGTCTCTGAAAGAGATAGTGAAGAATCTCCGAGATACTTGACTGCACTACGTTACCCATGGCTTACGCCACCCTGCGCTATCAGTATGACATAAGTCCAACTTTCACCCGTTTGCAGTATAGAAAACCGGTTTGATATCTGTATCCCTGACGGGAGGCGTAGCCATAATTATTTGCGTAGTCAGGCAAAAGGCAAACAGGTTTCAGAGAATTTAGGTGTACCGAGTTTTTTATGGCTACGGCACGCAAGCTATCAAAAATCTAATAGGAGTCCTAATATATCTAAGTAATACTTACATAAAAAACCAGCTATAATTTTATTGTGCCTCTAAGTTCTTTTAATAATTTGACTTCAGACTCCACAATCAGCAATAATCCTACGTTTATTCTCGTAGATGGACATTCTCTTGCTTTTCGTTCCTACTTCGCTTTTGCTAAAGGTAAAAACGGAGGACTCCGGACAAAAGCAGGTATTCCTACTAGCGTTTGTTTTGGGTTTATTAAGTGCTTATTAGAGGTAATAACCACTCAAAAGCCCCAAGCAATAGCTGTAGCTTTTGATTTAGGATTGCCAACTTTTCGTCATGAAGCGGATGATACTTATAAGGCGGATCGTTTAGAAACACCAGAAGATTTTATTCCCGATTTAGAAAACCTGAATGAGTTATTGAGAGGTTTAAACTTACCGATTTTTACAGCACCAGGTTATGAAGCAGATGATGTTTTGGGAACTTTATCACAAAAAGCGTCTGCGGCTGGTTATCGGGTGAAAATTCTGTCTGGTGATAGGGATTTATTTCAACTTATTGATGGAGATAAGGGCATTACAGTTTTAAATTTCAGTCCTGAAGCTTTGAAACGTTATGCAAATAGTATCACCGAATTTCAAGCAGAACAAGTTAAAGAAAAATTAGGCGTATTACCTACACAAATCGTTGATTTTAAAGCTCTATGCGGTGATAAATCAGATAATATTCCTGGAGTTAGAGGAATTGGTGAAAAGACAGCAGTAAAACTACTAAATACTTATAATTCCCTTGATGGGATTTATGCAAAATTAGACGAAATTACAGGTTCAACACAAGAAAAATTGATTGCAGGTAAAGAAGATGCTTCGCATTCTCGTTATTTAGCACAGATAGTTGTGGATGTACCGTTAGAAGTTAATTTAGAAGATTGTCAATTAACAGGTTTTGACACTAATCAGTTAATTCCAATTCTAGAAAAATTAGAATTCAATAAATTTTTAGACCAAATCAACGAACTACAACAAAAACTCGGTGGACAGGTTCTAGAAACAAAGGCAGAAGAAATCAATACCACTCAAGAAGATGATGATTTATGGTTCTTTAGTGGAGAAGATACAGCTAATACAGAAAAACGACCTGATTCATCAATTCAGATACGTATTATTAACACTGAAGATAAATTACAAGAATTAGTTGCCATTCTGCAAAAATGTACTAACCTAGAAAAACCTGTTGCTTGGGATACGGAAACCACCGCCTTAGAACCAAGAGATGCAGCTTTAGTAGGAATTGGCTGTTGTTGGGGAACAGGATCTGATGAAGCTGCTTATATTCCTGTTGGGCATAAAATAGGGCATAATTTACAATTAGACTTAGTGGTATCAGCATTACGTCCAATTTTGGAAAATGCTAATTATCCAAAAACTTTTCAGAATGCCAAATTTGATAGATTAATTTTCAAATGTCAGGGAATTAATTTAGTAGGGGTAGTATTTGATACGATGTTAGCAAGTTATTTGATCAATCCAGATACTACCCATAATTTAAGTGATTTATCTTTAAGAAATTTGGGATTACAACTAACAGAATATAATGATATTGTTACCAAAACTGGTAAAAAAGAACTACAAAAAAATATTGCTGATATTGGAATTGATATAGTAGCGTATTATTGTGGTACTCAAGTTTATGCAACATTTCAATTAGTTGATAAATTGCGTTGTGAATTGAATAAAACACCAGATTTAGCTAAATTATTGGTGGAAGTCGAGCAACCGCTAGAAGCAGTGTTAGCGGAAATGGAATATACAGGGGTGAGAATTAATTCTAGTTATCTACAAGAACTATCTCAGCAATTGGAATCTGAATTAGCTAAATTAGAAATACAAGCAACTGAGATTGCTAGTGAGAAATTCAATTTAGATTCTCCCAAACAATTGAGTTATATTCTGTTTGATAAACTTGGTTTAAGTACCAAATATTCCCGCAAAATTCAAACTGGTTATTCTACAGATGCAGCAACTTTAGAAAAACTCCAAGAAGTTGATAATACTGGCTTTGTTGATGCGATTATTGAATATCGGACTTCATCAAAATTAAAATCTACTTATGTAGATGCATTACCAGCGTTGGTACATCCCCAAAGTCAACGGTTACATACTGATTTTAACCAAACTGCAACTTCTACCGGTAGGTTATCTTCTTCTAATCCGAATTTGCAAAATATTCCTATTCGTACGGCTTTTAGTAGACAAATTAGAAAAGCCTTTTTACCAGAATCTGGATGGTTGATGGTAGCTGCTGATTATTCTCAAATTGAGTTAAGAATTTTGGCACATTTGAGTCAAGAACCTGTGCTGGTACAAGCATATAAGCAAAATGAAGATATTCACACTGTCACAGCTAAATTAGTCTTTGAAAAAGATGAGGTGACATCAGAAGAAAGACGTTTTGCCAAAACAATTAATTTTGGTGTAATTTATGGTATGGGTTCGCTGAAGTTTGCACGTTCTACAGGTGTAGATAAAGCTAATGCTAATGAATTTATTAGGCGATTTAATGAACGATATCCCCAGGTATTTGCATATTTGGAAAAGGTGAAAAAAGAAGCTATTTCTCAAGGATATGTAGAAACTATTTTGGGAAGAAGGCGTTATTTTGATTTTACTAGTAAAAGCTTAAAGGAGTTAAAAGGCATAAGTTTAGAAGATATTGATTTGAGCAGGTTAAAGAATTTGGGTGCTTATAATGCTGGTTTACTTCGTTCTGCTGCAAATGCACCAATTCAAGGTTCGAGTGCGGATATTATTAAAATTGCAATGGTGCAATTACATGAAGTTTTGAGGAATTATCAAGCGCGGTTGTTGTTGCAAGTTCATGATGAATTAGTGTTTGAAGTTCCTCCTCAAGAATGGGGAGAACTGCAATTACAAATTAAGTCGGTGATGGAAAATGCTATGAGTTTAAGTGTACCTTTAGTTGTGGATGTGCGTGCGGGTGATAATTGGATGGAGACAAAGTAATAGAGCAGCGTGTTCCTTATGTTGCCTAAATTTAGCCTGAAAAACCTAACTGCTGATGGCTGATAGCTTAATGCTTACATTTTACTAAAGAACCACGACTGAAGATTAGTAACTGTATCAGTACCAAAAGAAAAGAAAGCTATTTTTAAATTACCAATTACCAATTACCAATTACCAATTACCAATTACCAATTACCAATTACCAATTACCAACCCTAATCAACTTACCATCTCCTGTTCCTCGCTCCATAACTGATATAACCGATTTGCAGGAATTGTCAAATACAAAATATCATCTGCACTCAAATTAGTGTCCAACAAATCCCAACCATGTAAAGTTTGGTGATTTATTCTTTCTACATACAAAGGGACAAAATCGGCATATCTACCTACATCTTTCACCCACTCACCACAAAAAGGATGGTTAGGAGTAATCAAAGTTGGAAAAGCAACCCATAGATTATCGGCAATAATCCCATTAGCAATAATTCTACCTCCCAGAGCGGCGGCAGCAAAAGCTGGTGCTGCTAATTCTGCTGGACTTAATACAGCTTCAAGATCAAATACCTGTTGTGCCATGCCGGCAAAATCAGGGTCAGCATAATCAACAATAACAGAAATTTTCGGTGTTAACCCCTTGGCTTTGAGGGCAATTTCTAAATTAGTAGCATCGTTATTAGTAACTGCTAAAACTGCGGCTGCGGTATCTATATTACTTGTTTGTAGACTTGTGCGGAAACTTGCATCTGCAAGAATTACAGTAATACTCATTCCTATAGCAGTGTTGACAAGTCTATGATTAGGATCAGTTTCAATTACTACTACTTCATGTCCACTTGCCTGCAGTTACTGAATTATTCTAATGCCAATACCACTTAAACCACAGACAATATAATGATGACGTTGAGGAATTCTGGCAGCATCCGAAAATTGTTTCAGACTAGTTCCTAAAATAAAATCGGTAAGCATAGCATACCAAATACCAAGGACTACTGCTCCTGCCAGCATCATGAAAACTGTAAAGAATTTAATACTATTGGGTGCGTTCTCTACCACTTTGTCATTACCACTAGCACCTGTGATCATGCCAACAGCAAAATATAAAGCATCAAAAAATGAGATGTTTAATTTCGTAGAAACCTAAGTAAATATAGCGGTTAAAATAATTACTATTACTGCTATTGCCATGACAATGACTGACCTTGTGTGTTTCTGAAAATGCTGGATACTGGTGAATATTTTGAATAGTTTTCTTCCCAATCATTTGCCTATGTGATTGATGCGTGGTTGAGTACCAATAATTAAGCGATCACCTAATATTTTATATGATCTTTCTTCATGAATATATTCTTCCTGAATTGGCCAAGTTTGATCAAATAATTTAATTTGTCAGATCGCTTGATTCCCCAAAGCTGCAAAAGTAAATACTGGTGCTACCAAACCAACAACACTCATACTTAAATGATCAATGAGTGTGTGATCTAAACGTTCACCTAAATTGGTGTTATAAAAGCGTTTAATAATCCAAATCTGAGGATTTAGAACTCACGCTTGCATCATAATTGATAAATTTACCGCATCATCAGAACCACCAATTACTAAAGTATTAGCCTGTTCAACTCCTGCCGCTTGCAAGGTAGAAGCTGCACATAATTCACCAACAATTACATCTCCCGTAACTTCTCCAGGAATGGGTTTGCGATGAATACCAACAACCAAAGCACCCTGTTGTCTCAGCAGACGAAAGATCTTATATCCAGTACGTCTTAAGCCGCAAACAATAACTCGAGGTTTCATGAAACAGCAGCATAATTTACACACAAAGCTGCATATCAGTTATTAATCTCTATTGTTGCCTGATTTCTTCAAATAGAACTGTAACTGAACATACGATATAAACCTGTAAGTAGTTAAAAATTAACAATTCAAAATTTAAGAGACAATCTGTTGAGTTACCCTGTCTATACATGATGAATAGTAGGAGAGTAATCAAATGTTAAACCTGGACAGGTGAGTCATCCTCCAGAAACCCCCCAATACCTGTAGAATTTTAGGGTGATTCAGGGGCTTGTAACATTCTTATGGCGCTTTCTCTGGATTCTGCGATCGCATCCGAAGCTAAAATAGTTCAATATTGGGGTTGGGTCAAAGGGATCACCACCAATCCTACTTTGTTAGCACAGGCTGATACCCCACCAGAAACCACCCTGAAAACCTTGGTTTCTTTAACTTCCGGCCCAGTTTACTACCAACTCCTGTCCGCTGATAAAAAGAGGATGATATCAGAAGGAATCAAAGCTTTTGCAATTCTTCTTCGTTCTCAAACAATCTTGAAAATTCCCGCTACAGCAGTAGAGTTTGAAGTCCTAGCCACACTTTCACCAGAAATTACCTGTTCCGTCACTGGTATTTACAGTCCCGCACAAGCCACAGTGGCCAGGGAAACCGGCGCAAAAACAAAAATCGCCATAGCTTACGTCAATCGTGCTACACCCTTGTTAGGTGATGGTATTGCTTGAGTGCAAGATATGTCCAGCGTTCTCAAAGGTACTGGTATGGAAATCTTGGCAGCTAGTATCAAGTCACCTGAAGAAGCAGCCGCATCTATCCAAGCAGGTGCGGATCATCTGACTTTACCTTTAGCAATGTTGCAAGTAGCAATGTTGCAAGCTATAGCCACACACGAACTTTCTCATCAAACCGTTGCTGATTTTGCTGCTGGTGGTGTTGGTTTCAAGATTTGAATTAGCATCATCATAACTTTGCAGAAACTGTTAGTTGATTAATAAAGGGTTAAACCCCTCATACCTAAAGTATGGATATCGCATGGTAAGCTTAGTTGAAAATAAGTTTTCAGCGTTTTATAAATCAAGTGTGTTAAAAGCCACTGAAATCAATTCCTAATGCGGATGATGGGTGTCACCCCCCCCATTGATTTAATAATAGTCTCTTTCTCATGTACCGGAAGTTTTAACTGTTGCATTAACAGGAATCTATGTTTTCAACTGTTAGCAATGAACAATGAGAAAATTTTATAAAAATGCCAATTTGGCAACCATCCTCTAATGAAATAAGTTAAATTAAATCAGACAAACGAAAGTAAAGAAGTTGTTAAAAGGTTAAACAAATTAACAATTCAATCTTGTTATGATTGTCGAATCAATATATAATAGAATTAGCGTTTGCTGCAATAGGAATATCCATTGAGTAGAGGCGTTATCGTTAAACTGTAAATTACCCCCCCTAATTAACGATTAGTGTTATATGTATGTTCCTGAATCGCTTCAGCAGCAAATAGTAGAGTGGGAGTGAATGGCGCTTGATAATGCCTCCTCCCACTCTCTTTTTTTGGGGGTGAATTTCGCGTAATCGCACTTCGTTTGTCTCTTTCAGAGAAACTTCAGGCATCAGCAGTCAGCTTTTTCCGACTAACGCCAAAAATATCTATTTGATAATTAACCATTTCTCAAACATTCTGACTCCTGACTCCTGACTCCTTAATTCTTACAGGTTATTAGGTGAAGAATTCCTGGAGTTCTACAATACCCTTTGAGCCATCAATTTTGACTTGTTGACCATCTTGGAGTAGATAAGTAGCACCACGGACATCCATAACTGCGGGAATGCCGTATTCACGGGCGACTATTGCGCCATGTGACAGTTTACCACCGGCCTCTGCAATTATGCCTCCGGCTCTGACTAATATTAGAGCCCAGCCTGAATCTGTATAAGGTACGACAAGAATTGTCCCTTTATCAATTTCACCTACTTCTTGTAAATTTCTCAATACTTTGACTAGTCCGGTGGCTTGACCTTGACTGGCGGGAATGCCTAGTAAGATATTATCAGCGCTATCAATTGGTGAGTCGATGGGGTGGGGAGGATTATAACCATATACCAGTGGGGGAATTTGAGTAATCTGGCTGTCTTGGTTAAATTGTGATCGCCTGTTTGCTACTTTTTCGGAAACTTGATTTCTCAAAGCTGGATCTGCTTCTGCTGCTAAACGCCGCACTTCACCTAATTTTAAAAAGAAGATATCCCCTGGCTGTTGCAATACACTACTCTGTAACCAAATCTTTTCTAAAGCTAAAAAAGTCCAGCGTAATTCAGCTAACAAGCGAGAATAAATTTCTGTGACTCGTCCTTTGAGATCCACTCGCTTTTGTACAAAACCTTGGTGACGCTTTTTTGACCCATCCTGATTTGGTGGTTCGTTTCCTTGCACCAACTGGATAAATAATTGTCTGACTATGTGAGGCTGTTCTTTCCATCTGGAAACGGAAATATCTGTTCCTACCTCGCTTAAATAGCCGTAATCTTCGACAATTTCTTGAAATTCATACAAGATTTTTTCGCCCTCTGGAGTTTCTGCCAATTGTTCGAAAACTCTTGCTGGGTCTATGTCTGGTAAGATTTCTTTGGCATCTGCGGCTAAAAGACTGAGCGATCGCAATGATGAAACTTCTGGTGTAATACTATGATCAATTTGCTCATCTTTCACCCCCGTAGCTGCTTGACGAATTGCTGCACTCAAGGGCGATAAAATACTGTAATAAGTAGCTTGGTTGAGCAAATCTAGAACTAAGTCAACTCTAGTTAATAACTGGTTTGGTGATAATTCCTCAATTAATTCATTTGCTAACCTTGTCAACCCAGGAATAAATCGGTGACGGTAATCTTGTTTAAATTGATTTTCTAAACAGATTTCTCGCTGTAGTAACTTTGTCAGTCCTGGCAAATTCTCCCAGGTGGAAGCTAGAGGTGGTTTACTCATTTTTGTATCTCTGGTTAAAAACTCCAGACTTTCAGGTGGTAAACCCATTTCCAGAAAAATCTCTCCTAAGAAAGAAGCATTAAAATACGCTCTGGAGTAATGCAGAGTTGCCATTTTACTAAAGTCTGACTCGCGGGTGCGATCGCCTAATACTAGGGTAAAAATTTCTCCCCACATCCCACAAGTTAAGGGCAAATTAATTGACCAAGTTAAGGGATGAATCACTCCAGGAATCACTTCAGCAGCAATTTTTCTTGTCCAAATGGGCAGTAAAGTGGTAATTGGTCGTGCTTGTAATACCCAAAGATTTTGTCCATCATAACTCCACTCCACATCTTGAGGTATGCCGTAATAACGTTTTTCCAGTATCCGGGCTAGGTATGCTACTTGCTTAATTAATGGTTGGGGAATTTTTCCTTCTCCCTCAAATTTAAGAGTAGATAGCTTGTCTTCACCCACGACAAAAACACGATATTGTTCTGGGGTAACTTTTCCTGAAACCACTTGTGAGGCGCTACCAGAAACAGCTTCAATGACTACAGCATCACCTTGTTGGGCGATGGGATCACGGCTGAAAGCCACACCAGAAAATACACTCTGGACTTGTGGTTGAATGAGTACCGCCATAGCTTCATCTTTGGCATGGCGATCACGTCTATATTGAACAGCAGCAGGATTATTATAGGAGGCTTGGACTTGTGTGATCGCTTCTTCTAATTCCTGTTTACTCGTTACATTCAAAATAGTTGCGTACTGTCCAGCTCCAGAAGCTTGTTCTGAGTCTTCCCCAATAGCTGAAGAACGGACTACCAACGGTGAAAGTGTGGATGGTTGGAGAAAATCAATCAGAACCACAGGATTATCAAAAGGTGCAAGTATCCATCCTTTGGGAACTGGATAACCCCAGCGTTTAATTTGTGATAATGTCGAGGCCTTGGCTCCAAATATTTCTGGTTCTAATTCCTCATCCAGGGTGATAATTCCCTGCTCACCACTATTTAAATATGCCATGACCTGCTGTGTTTCCCCCTCAGCCTCTTGTACTGGCAAGTCCATATCATCAGGGATTTCTTTGTAAATCCAGCCAATTAACCCTGCTAGGGTAAATACTGCCACTATTCTGGGCAAATCATTGGAGTAGAGGACAGCTACCAGCAGAGGAAGCAGAATCAATACCCCAAATTTGATCGTCTCTCTAGACCGCACAAACATCAAACCAATAGCTGCTACTAAAGTGACAAAGCCGGCAATGAGGGGATCATGCATCAAAAATCCCCAAACGACATTTGTTGTCCCTGCGCCTCTCCCTAAAGCATATCTACCTATAACTAAGGCAATCAGCGCAATCAATTCCCAAAATGAACCTGTGGGAAAGAAAAGACGAGAAATTAGTACCGCCGCAATGCCTTTGAAACCTTCAGACAGCACTGCCAAAATACCCACCAATTTGCCGCCGTGATAAAAAGCAGCAGACACACTAATATTACGTGTACCTATTTGTGCTAATCGCTTACCCTTGAGAGCGTAGCTAATCCAAGCGATTAGCGGCATTGCCCCTAAGAGTGGGCAAGTAATTAAAATAACTAATAAACCCCAGAGATGAAACATTTATTGTTTAATGTGAATTTTAGACCTATCTTCTATCTGAAATTGTCAATTAGAAATATAAATTTTGATAAAAATTTTTTTGATAGTTTGATTGCTTGGTTTATGGACACTAAGCAGACACGGAAATCCTTGTTGCCAGTGTCCTCCCATCTGATCAATTGATTCTAACTCAGCGCATAGGCAGATTGCAACGCCCACAAAATAAGTGCTGCTATTGACCCCAAAAGTAATACGGTAGAAACAGTAACTACTTTTGGTGAATCTGCGCCTTCAAATTTCATAATTCCGCGATTTAAGTCGGACATACCTTTGTAAGCCTCCTTTGTTACATTAACTACTCTGTCAGTTTTGATTGTAGTTCTTCTATCAGTCAATGATGTTAAATTCACATTATGATTTTCTTTAAGCTTTGCAACGTTCTCTCATAGAAATAGGGTGTGAGGCGTGGGGTATGGGGTGTAGGGGAAAATAGGGAATAGGTAAAAGTCGTGTAATTTTGACTTTTAACTTTGTATTTCTCTCCTGCCGCCACTTAGCAATGTAAATGCATAAAATAATACTTTCTCTTAAGTAATATTGCAGGTGAAAGTAGTGCTGATGGTAATTTTGGCGGTACTGGTGGGGCTGTTTGTAGCAATAGAAATAGGATTGCGCTCGCTATTTGGTTTTGGTAATCCTCTGATTTACATTGGTGATGAAAAAATTGGTTATTTATTAGCACCAAATCAGCAAACTTACCGTTTTGGGAGTCGGATTGAAATTAATGAATTTTCCATGCGGAGTGGAAAAATATCCAAAATACCTGCACCCGGAACATTCAGAGTTTTACTATTAGGTGATTCTATCGCTAACGGTGGTTGGTGGACTGATCAAAAAAATACAATTTCTCATTTGCTGATGAATTCTTTAACTCAGAGTAGTAATTATCAGCAAATTGAAGTTTTAAATGCTTCTGCTAACTCTTGGAGTCCCCGCAATGAATTGGCATATTTACAAAAATTTGGTACTTTTCAATCTCAAAACATAGTATTATTAATTAATACAGACGATTTATTTGGAACTGCACCGACTTCTTTACCAGTAGGAAGAGATAAGAATTATCCAGATCGTAAACCACCACTGGCAATTGTGGAAGTATTACAGCGTTACACCTTTAAACAAAAGGCAATTCCCGAACTAGAAGCTTTGTATCCAGAAGGAGGCGATCACGGGAGTATAATCCTTGAAGCAATTGGTAATATTCAAACCTTAACTCAAGCCAATAATAGTCAACTAATTGTAGCTATGACTCCCTTACTACGGGAATTAAACGCCAAGGAAAAAAGACATTATGAAATTGTCGCTCGTCAGCGTCTGTGGGATTTTGTGACAGAGAATAAAATAAACTACATAGATTTTTTACCTATATTTCAAGCCAATACTAATCCAAAAAGCTTGTATCATGACCACATTCATCTTAATTTACAAGGTAATCAGTTTGTGGTTGATGTAATTGAGAAATCACTGTTAGAAAGCTTGGGGGAAAATAGCACAACACATTAAAGCAGAAAACAAGAAATAGCGTAAATTTATGTACCTGAAAATTACTGTAAATTATCTGAAGATGTCTAATTAGGGTTTGCTTTAATCCAAATTGCCAAACCTCCACCACGACCACGGGCGGCTATAAAATCTTCAGTTAGTAAAAAGAAAGCAAAAAATGGTAATTTAGCTATAGGTTGATTGTCAAAATCTAAAGTTTGAGTTTTACCAGAACGTATTTGACGGTTGTAAACAACGCGATCAGAAAAACTGATTTGCATCTGGGTAAAATCAAATGCTAATAAATTCTTGTTACCTAAATATTTTGCAGGGCCATTCAAGTTTAATAATATCGAGCCTAATTGTACCTGATTACCAATTTCACCTCTATCTAAAACTTGTTCTGTAATGATACTAAAGGAAATATGTACTGATGTAAATCTAGGCACATAAAAGCCCTTACCTAAAACAATTCCTCCCCGCTTCCTGATTTTTTTAGTACCAGTAACAAAGCACAGCCGCCATTTACCCATTAGAGAGTCAAAAGGATAATTTAGTCGTTGTTGCTTGGCATATTTTTCTGCTTGTAGTAAAGCATTTACCACTACATCAGCCTTAGGAGGTTTGCTTCCTTCTCGATATGCAATCGCAGTTTGGGAGAGAATGCTATGAAAATCAGGGGTAATGCTAGATGTTAAATCAGTCGTCATAAGCATATTTTTTCGCTTTTTCCATAGTCTTAATAGATTTTACCCTGAACTTCTTCCATAGCTATAAAACCATAGCTATAAAAATAGATGCCTCGTCAGCTATAGATGCCATAGTATTAAGTTAAGTATCTTTCCATTAAGCAAAGATTCAAAATCTAAAAATCTTTAGCACAATAGAATAACCCGATTGTATTGAATTTGGTTTGAGGCACTTTCAACTCACCTATAAATAGGACGAGGTGAACTATGGATACTATCAGCTTTCTGAATGAATATAAATCAGGACAGCGAAATTTTCAGGGCGTAACTTTGCATCAAGCAAAGCTAACCAAAGCAGAATTAACTGGTGTAAATTTATCTGAAGCTGACCTTAGTGGTGCTGACCTAAGCGAAGCTAACTTGAGTAAATGTAACCTAGCCAGAGCCAATTTAACCAATGCTGACCTCAGTCAAGCCAATTTACACAGTGCAAACTTAAGTGAAGTAAATTTGATTGGTGCGGACTTAATGAAAGCCAACCTCCTCGATGCTAACCTCAGTCGTGCAGATTTGCGTGGTGCAAATTTAATGTGGGCAAATTTACTGGGTGCAAACCTCAGCGAAGCAGAAATGAGTGGTGCTGTTTTAAGTGGTGCTAATCTCCGCGCAGCCAATTTAATTGGTAGCAATATCAATGAATCAGAATTCAATGATACAGAATTAGCAGAAGCAATCATTACTGAACTAGAGATGACTGGTGAAATTTTGCATATGGGTTTATCCCATCAATGGATAACTTGGGCTGGAAGTTATTGATATTTTTAGGGAAATGGGTTTTATGAGTTATTAGTTATACTAGAGACGTCCGAAAATTTAGAAAGGAGTCTGTGTCTAGCTCTCCATAGTGTTAAGATTAGGAAAGAGCCAAGGAAAGAATCAGGGTTGGGAATAGTTACGGATAGTTCCTATCCATGAAGATGTTGATGACTAATTCATAACTGACCTCATATCCATAACATTTATGAAATGGGCAAAACTAATGAACCAATTCCTAATGTGACTAAACCACAAATAGTAGGAATTACTTGTGAGTAAATTCGGGAATTCAGGTGGTGGGGTATTGAAAAGTGTGATAGGAGAGGCAGAATATAGCAGTTATGGAAAAGAAGCTGCCACCAAAACTAGACAGCAAGATATTGAAGCAGTTGGGAACAGAGCAACTGGTAGAAATCATTATTGACCAGGGGAAAAGTATAGAGAACCTAAGAAATAGAGTAGTAGAACTGGAAAAAGAAATAGAGAAACTCAAAGTCAGTAGAGATTTAGAGACCATAACATGATCCAAACCACCATCGGGAGACATCCTCAAAAAAAGCGATAACAAACAACAAGAGAAACAAGAAGAGAACCAGACACGAAAACGGAAACCAGGAGGACAACCAGGGCATAGGGGAAAAAGGAGAAAGGTGTTTGGTGGAGTAGATAGAATAGATTTGAGATAGTGGGACGGCA
>ERZ1034377.83-NODE-83-length-28845-cov-6.800021_pt1 | contig 28845 bp, 25 predicted proteins | sample MGYA00520584_ERZ1034377 | MGnify/ENA primary metagenome ERZ1034377 (study PRJEB33736, sample SAMEA104288464) | Azolla filiculoides | biome: Urban; feature: water surface; material: ditch water | place: Netherlands | collected 2014 ... | reverse complement strand
CGACGAAAAAGACTGCCAGACTTCGCAATACGCGAATACTATATTTCGCAGAAATGATATGCGACGCGCGATCCATTGATTTCACCTCGAAAGCACAGCAATTCGGCCTGCAATGGATTGCAAATTATTTTGATTAACGAAGCCTTAGCCATCAATCAGCAGATCTGATAAGCCGCATATGTATAAATTCTGGATGTTTTTCGCCGACTTGGATTGATTTCGGAAATCGTTTTGACGAAATGTCAATTTCGTTATAGCCACGTCTGGCATTCGCAACCGCGTCTGATCGATAGGTAATACTCTCCTTGCAAATTCAGAGCGCTTCGCGTGTGGCAACTGGGATCCCTACAAGGCCTAGGTCAGTCCAAGCGCCGATGTGTGAAAATCATTGCATAGCGGCGGCTCCGCATTTATAGCCCTTCGCAAGACGTTACGGGCCCCGGGAACTGCCGCAGGCCCGTCATCAATTGCCTGATTGCCAAAAAATAAAGATCGCCTGGAGTTCACCGATGTCCGTTGACCTTGCCACCGTCAAGCGCGTTGCCCGCCTTGCCCGCATCGCCGTTTCCGAGGACGAAGCCCAGCGCATGGTGGGCGAACTCAACGGCATACTCGGTTTCGTGGAGCAGTTGGGCGAAGTGGACGTCAGCAGCGTGGAGCCCATGACCTCCGTGACACCGATGGCGATGCGCAAACGCCAGGATACCGTAACGGACGGGAACAAGGCGGCCGATGTCGTGGCCAATGCGCCCGCGACGACCGAGAATTTCTTCATGGTGCCGAAGGTCGTTGAATAAACTGACTATTGCCATCCGGATCCCTGTTTAGAGAATTTGAAGCGAACGCCATGACCGAACTGACCCGCCTGACCATTGCCGAAGCCCGCGCGAAGCTCTCCGCCAAGGAAATTTCCGCCGTCGAACTGACGGACGCATACCTTTCGGCAATTGAGGCCGCCAACCCGGCGATCAACGCCTATGTGACTGTGATGCCCGACAAGGCGCGCGACATGGCCAAGGCGTCGGATGCACGCATCGCAGCCGGAAAAGCCGGTGCGCTGGAAGGAATCCCGCTCGGCATCAAGGACCTGTTCGCAACCCACGATGTTCACACGCAGGCCTGCTCGCATATTCTCGATGGCTTCAAGCCGAAATACGAGTCGACCGTCACGCAGAACCTCTGGGATGATGGTGCTGTCATGCTGGGCAAGCTGAACATGGACGAATTCGCCATGGGCTCGTCCAACGAAAGCTCCTATTACGGACCGGTCATCAACCCGTGGAAGGCTGAAGGCTCGAACCAGGATCTGGTTCCCGGTGGTTCTTCTGGCGGTTCGGCCGCCGCAGTTGCCGCGCAACTCTGCGCTGGCGCGACCGCGACGGATACCGGCGGCTCCATTCGCCAGCCGGCGGCCTTCACCGGCACGGTCGGCATCAAGCCGACTTATGGTCGCTGCTCGCGCTGGGGCATTGTCGCCTTCGCATCCTCCCTCGATCAGGCTGGCCCGATTGCGCGCGACGTGCGCGACTGCGCAATCCTCCTGAAGTCGATGGCGAGCGTCGACATCAAGGATACGACCTCGGTCGATCTTCCGGTGCCGGATTATGAAGCAGCCCTCGGCGGTTCGCTCAAGGGCATGAAGATCGGCATTCCGACCGAATACCGTGTCGACGGCATGCCGGAAGAAATCGAAAAGCTCTGGGCACAGGGCATGGAGTGGCTCAAGGACGCAGGCGCCGAGATCGTAAACATCTCCCTGCCGCACACCAAGTACGCGCTTCCGGCCTATTATATCGTGGCCCCGGCCGAAGCCTCGTCCAACCTTGCCCGCTATGACGGCGTTCGCTACGGCCTGCGGGTCGACGGCAAGGACATCGTCGACATGTATGAAAAGACCCGCGCCGCGGGCTTCGGCAAGGAAGTCAAGCGCCGCATCATGATCGGCACCTACGTTCTTTCCGCCGGTTACTATGACGCCTATTACCTGCAGGCGCAGAAGGTTCGCACGCTGATCAAGCGCGACTTCGAAATCGCCTTCGCCAATGGCGTTGATGCGATCCTGACGCCGGCCACCCCGTCTTCCGCCTTCGGCATCGCCGACGAGGATCTCGCTTCCGATCCCGTCAAGATGTACCTCAACGACATCTTCACGGTGACGGTCAACATGGCCGGCCTGCCGGGCATGTCGGTTCCGGCCGGTCTTGATCATAAGGGACTGCCCCTCGGCCTGCAGCTTATTGGCAAGCCGTTCGAGGAAGAAACCCTTTTCAAGACGGCACATGTCATTGAGCAGGCAGCAGGCAGGTTTTCGCCGAAGAAGTGGTGGTAAGTTTACCAATCTGAATTATGGGCCGGCTGCTTCTCCGTGAAGTGAGCCGGTTCTCTTTTGTCTGCAAATAGCTGTTGAAAATCCACCAGGCCTGCTCTCGATCAGAGCCAGCGTCGATGCGTGACCTTCTCATATGCGGAAGCCTCGCCATAATGAATGCATCGAACGTCGGGGCATTGAGGGTTTTCAAGCATGGCGACGATCCGGGGCGGGCGGCGTGACGAGGCGGACATTCTGGCTGCTGTAGGCTTTCGCGCCTGGGACTCCACGGCAGATGGCTGGGGCGATGCTGTCGGTATTCGCGAAAACGCGCTGCGCTCCTTCGAACTTTTCACTGAGGCTCACTGGCTTTCGATCGATGTGATCGAACGGGCAGGGCAGATCATCGGCTGGGCTGCGCGCGAAAAGCTCGACAATCAGTTGACCGACCTCTGGATTGAACCGATCTTTCAGCGCCAGGGCTTCGGGACCATCCTCCTGCAACATGTCGAAGACGAGATCCGCAGGCTTGGGAGCGAATGCGCGGTCACCGAGGTGCATTCGGAAAATGCAGGCGCGCTCGCATTCTTCAAGAAGGCTGGCTATCGCGTCGCCTGGATGACGACGGCGTGGTCCGCCAAGCTTGATCGCGACGTCGATACCGTGGGACTTCGCAAGGACTTCGACGCGCCGAAGGTTGAAGGTGCCTACGGCGAATTCTGAGCGGTCGCCTCGCTGATCGACTGATCGCTGGAAAGGGCCGCAACTTGCTCGAAGAGGTCGTGGTTGCGGCAAAATCCCGGCGCGTGGTGAGCGGAGTGGTGATTGACCAGCCAGACGGCGCATTCATCGGGGCAACCGCACTGCATGCATTGTGACGAGGCCGTGCGTATCACCTTGTCGGTATCGGGACGTGAACGCAGCTTGCGCGACAAGCCGAGCTTGCCGATCATCGCTTCCATCAGCACGGCCTGTTCGTTCATCCGGATGAAGTAGTGCAGGATGCTCATTGGGTGACTCCTTCAGACATGACCAATGTAGCGGCTCAGCCCGGCAGCACCTTGATTTCGCTCAATCGGAAAGGCATGGCTGGTGCGCAAATCGCTTGCGCCTCGCGGCCAATTGTTTTACCGGAAAGTCTCAATTTTCCCATTGGAAGAGCTTGATCCATGACCCTAGTCGATGTTCGCACGCCTGATCCGAAACGCTTCATCCCCGGTGCTACCGGCGATTGGGAAGTCGTCATCGGCATGGAGGTGCACGCGCAGGTTCTGTCGAATTCGAAGCTTTTCTCCGGCTCGTCCACCGAGTTCGGCCGCCCGCAGAACTCCAACGTCTCCCTGGTCGACGCGGCGATGCCGGGCATGCTGCCGGTGATCAATGAGGAATGCGTCAAGCAGGCCGTTCGCACGGGTCTTGGCCTGAAGGCACAGATCAACCACCGCTCGATTTTCGACCGCAAGAACTATTTCTACCCGGACCTGCCGCAGGGCTACCAGATCTCGCAGTTCAAGGATCCCATCGTCGGCGAAGGCAAGATCGTCATTTCGCTCGGTCCCGACCGTCAGGGCAATTTCGAGGATATCGAAATCGGCATTGAGCGCCTGCACCTTGAGCAGGACGCTGGCAAGTCGATGCACGATCAGCATCCGACCATGTCCTACGTTGACCTGAACCGCTCGGGCGTCGCGCTGATGGAAATCGTCTCCAAGCCCGACCTTCGCTCGTCGGACGAGGCAAAGGCTTACCTGACCAAGCTGCGCACCATCGTGCGCTATCTCGGCACCTGCGACGGCAACATGGACGAAGGCTCCATGCGGGCTGACGTCAACGTCTCGGTCCGCAAGCCGGGCGGCGCGTTCGGAACCCGGTGCGAAATCAAGAACGTCAACTCCATCCGTTTCGTCGGCCAAGCCATCGAATATGAGGCCCGCCGCCAGATCGCGATCCTGGAGGACGGTGGTTCGATCGATCAAGAAACACGCCTGTTTGATGCCGGAAAGGGCGAGACACGCTCCATGCGCTCCAAGGAAGATGCGCATGATTATCGCTACTTCCCCGATCCGGATCTGCTGCCCCTCGAGTTCGACAACGCGTTTGTTGCGGAACTTCTGAAGGATCTGCCGGAACTGCCAGATGACAAGAAGGAGCGCTTCGTCAAGGATCTCGGCCTGACCGTGTATGACGCGTCCGTGCTCGTCTCTGAAAAGTCGATCGCCAGCTATTTCGAAGCCGTGGCGGAAGGCCGCGATGCCAAGATTGCCGCCAACTGGGTCATCAACGACTTGTTGGGCGCCTTGAACAAAGCCGGCAAAGACATTGAAGGGACTCCGGTTTCGCCGGCTCAACTCGGTGGCATTCTCGACCTCATCAAGGATGGGACGATTTCCGGCAAGCTTGCCAAGGACCTCTTCGAGATCGTCTTCAATGAAGGCGGCGATCCGGCCAAGATCGTCGAAGAGCGCGGCATGAAGCAGGTCACCGATACAGGCGCGATCGAAAAGGCTGTCGATGAAATCATCGCTGCCAACCCCGATCAGGTCGAAAAGGCCAGGGCCAAGCCGACGCTGGCCGGCTGGTTCGTTGGTCAGGTCATGAAGGCAACGGGTGGCAAGGCCAACCCGCAGGCTGTTCAGGCGCTGGTAAAGGCCAAGCTGGGAATCGAGGAATAATGTTCTTCATTCGCTCCGCAGGGGAAGCCGACCTCAAGAAGGTTCAGACGCTGCTGGCGGAGACTTGGCGTGACACCTACACGCCATTCCACGGCGATCATAAGATCGAAGCCATGATCGCCGCATGGCATAGTGTCGCGGCGCTCAAGGAGCGGCTGAACCGGCCGAATTCCGAATTTCTGGTGGCGGATGATGGCAAGCAGCTTGCAGGCATGGCCTATGCCGCCATGTCGCGGAACAACCCAAAACGGGTCAACCTGCACCAGCTTTATGTTCACCCGCTTTGGCAGAGCCAGGGTATCGGTACGGAATTGTTTGCCGAAGTGGAGACCTGCTTTCCCGATGCCGAGCGGATGCAGGTCGAGGTTACGGTAGAGAACGACCGGGCCATTTCGCTCTACCGCAAACTCGGATTTGTCGAGATCGGCCGAAGCGAGAATGTCGGCCTGCCGGGTGCCGGCATGGCCGCGCTGATCATGGAAAAGAAGCTCGCCTTCTAACTGCGGAGACACCCCGTGAAAGCAGTCTATTTCGAGCGCTTCTGCGAGCCGCCGCGCCTTGCAAGCCTGCCGGATCCATCGCCATCTGATGATGGCGTGGTGGTCAAGGTCGAGGCAACCGGCGTCTGCCGTTCGGACTGGCATGGCTGGCAGGGGCACGATCCGGATATCATTCTTCCCCATGTTCCAGGCCACGAGCTGGCTGGAACGGTTGTCGCCACGGGCCGCAACGTTCTGCGTTGGAAGAAGGGTGACCACGTCACGGTTCCATTCGTTTCCGGATGCGGGCGGTGCGCGGAATGCGCATCCGGCAATCATCAGGTCTGCGAAACGCAGTTCCAGCCCGGCTTTACCGCATGGGGCTCGTTTGCCGAATACGTCGCGATAGCCTACGCCGACACGAACCTTGTACGACTTCCCGAGAGCATGGAATTCAAGACGGCTGCGGGTCTCGGCTGCCGCTTTGTGACGTCGTTTCGTGCGATTGTCGACCAGGCCCGGGTGCAGCCCGGTGAATGGGTCGCCGTACATGGTTGCGGTGGGGTGGGGCTTTCCGCGATCATGATTGCCAGCGCCATGGGCGCCAATGTCGTGGCGGTCGATCTCGATGACGACAAGCTGAAACGCGCGCGCGATCTTGGTGCCAATGCGTTGGTCAATGGTCGGTCTGTTTCCGATGTGCCCGCCGCGATCCGTGATCTCACGTCGGGCGGCGCGCATGTCTCCGTCGACGCGCTTGGCCATCCTGCCACGCTGTCCAATTCCATTCTCTGCCTGCGTCGAAGGGGGCGGCATGTACAGATCGGCCTGCTGCTCGCCGATCAGTCCCGCCCGCCGGTTCCCATGGATCGCGTGATCGGCTGGGAACTCGAAATCAAGGGCAGTCATGGCATGCAGGCCCATCGTTACGGAGCGATGTTCTCCATGATCGATACGGGGAAATTGCAGCCGGAAAAGCTTGTTGGCCGTGAACTCAGCCTTGATGAAGCACCGCAAGCGCTGATGGAAATGGACCGTTTTCAGGGCAGTGGCATCAGCGTCATTACACGATTTTGAGCGGGCACGGACGAGGTCACGCAAATTTGCCGCAAAACACCAGTTCGATCTTCTTGTGAACTGGACAATCCCTACGGAAGGCGGCATAAGCAGGTTCATATCCCATGCCAGACAAGATTCTGGCGGCACGGCGTCCTATCAAGGCTTTGCGATGAAACAGTTTATCCTCGAGCTCTTCACCTGGTGGAACAGAGAAACCATTGGCACCCGCTTCTTTACGTGGCGCAAGGGCACCAAGGTGGGTGAAGACGAACTCGGCAACGTCTATTACGAAGGCCCGCTGTCGACCTACGGCCTGCGCAAGCGTTGGGTGATTTACAACGGTTACGCCGAAGCCTCTGCGATCCCGCCGGGCTGGCACGGCTGGATGCATCACCGCACTGACGTCCCGCCGACAAAGCAGGATTACAAGCCGCGCGAATGGCAGAAGGCGCATCGCGCGAACCCGACCGGATCGGCAGCAGCTTACAGGCCGCAGGGCTCTCTGGCTGCGACCGGCGAGCGTCCTCGCGTGACGGGCGATTATGATGCCTGGACACCGGGCAACTGACGCGTTCTAGCCATAATTGGCAGCTAGCGCTTCCGCGAAAGGCTGGCGGATCAGGGCATGATTTCTAACTCGACACGGATCTGGAAAAGCAAGGCCGCGTTGGGCTTGGCAGTTGCGTTGGGCGGCGTCATTTCCGCGGCTCCCGCGTGGGCAGGACGTATCTCCAATCCCGTGGCGGTCTTTGCAGGCCTCGACAAGATTACGGGTCGCATTACCACATTCGACGTCTACATGAACGAAACGGTCCAGTTTGGCGCGCTGCAGGTGACACCGAAGGTCTGTTACTCCCGCGATGCGACTGAAGCGCAGAAGGTCGATGGCTTCGTTCAGGTCGAGGAAATCACGCTTGACCGAAAGATCCGCCGGATATTTACCGGCTGGATGTTTGCAGACAGTCCCGGTCTGAATGCCGTTGAACATCCGATCTATGACGTCTGGCTGACGGGCTGCAAGGTAAAGTCCGACGTACCGCGTCCTGCGGACTTGAAGCTTCCCGATCCGACGCCGCAGCCCGATCCTGCCGCTCCAAAGCCGAAGGTCGACGCTTCGTCACAGCCGAATGGCCAGACGACGCCTCCGGACACATCGGTGATCGGCACGAACGGTGCTGGTGCTACTGCACCGACCCAGGAATTGCCGGGTGATGGCATGGCGCCGGACGGTACTGTAGCACAGGATCCAAACAATCCGGCAGCACCGCTTGATGGAACGCAGCAGCCTCTTGATGGCGCACCTGCCGGCCAGCTCAATCCGCCTGGCGTCCAGCAGGACACCGCACCGGCCCAGCAAAATCCTGTTCCGGTACAGCCGCTGCCGAAGATCAAGGGTGTTGTTCCCAAGAGCCCGGGCCTGTTCTGATTGGGTCTTGCCCCTCGGGCGATCAGTCGAATTTGAGGTCGGGCCAGGACATGGCCTCAGCAAGCAACACTTCGTATTGCGCCTTCGGCACATCGACTGCGCCCAGTGTCTTCAGGTGATCGGTGGTGAACTGCGTGTCCAGCAGCCGAAAGCGGCGCTCCCTCAGCCGTTCGACCAGATGCACAAGACAGATCTTTGAAGCATTGGACTGGCGGGAGAACATGCTCTCGCCGAAGAAGCCAGCCCCCAGCGAGACCCCATAGAGACCGCCGACCAGCGTGTCACCGTCCCATGCCTCAACCGAGTGGGCGTGACCCATTTCATGGAGCTCACAATAGAGCGAGAGGATCGTTTCGTTGATCCAGGTCGTGGCGCGATCCGGTGCTGGCTCGCCACATTTCAGCATCACATCCCGGAAGGCGCTGTTGATGCGGATATCGAGATGCGTCTTGCGGATGGTTTTGGCGAGGCTGCGCGAGATATGCAGGTTGTCGAGCGGGATGATCCCGCGAATTTCCGGCTCGACCCAGAAAAGCTCCGGGTCATCGGCCAACTCGGCCATGGGAAACAGGCCGATGGAATAGGCGCGCAGAAGGATTTCCGGTGTTATGTCCGGGTCGCCCCTGCGCGCCATGGCATTATTCCGCGCCGGATGTCGACGCGAGATAGTGTTCAAGCCAATGGATGTCGTAGTCGCCGTTGGCGATATCCTGGTTGCCGATCAGGTCCTGGAAGAGCGGCAACGTCGTCTTGATGCCATCGATGACAAACTCATCGAGAACGCGACGCAGGCGCATCATGCATTCGACGCGCGTGCGGCCATGCACGATCAGCTTGCCGATGAGGCTGTCGTAGTAAGGCGGGATACGGTAGCCCTGATAGGCGCCCGAATCGACGCGAACACCCAGACCACCCGGCGCATGGAAATGCGTGATCGTGCCCGGCGAGGGAACGAAGGTGCGCGGGTCTTCAGCGTTGATGCGGCATTCAATGGCATGGCCGTTGAACTTGATGTCTTCCTGTTCAACCGAGATGCCAGCGCCCGAGGCGATGCGGATCTGTTCGTGAACGAGGTCGATGCCGGTGATCGCTTCGGTGATCGGATGCTCCACCTGCAGACGCGTGTTCATTTCGATGAAATAGAACTCGCCGTTTTCGTAGAGGAATTCGATCGTACCAGCGCCACGGTACTTCATCTTCTTCATGGCATCGGCACAGACTTGGCCGATCCGCATGCGCTGCTCGACATTGAGGGCAGGGGAATTTGCTTCTTCCCAGACCTTCTGGTGGCGACGCTGCAGCGAGCAGTCACGTTCGCCAAGATGCACCGCATTGCCTTCGCCATCGCCCAGAACCTGGATTTCGATGTGGCGCGGCTTGCCGAGATACTTTTCCATATACACGGCGTCATTGCCGAAGGCAGCGAGCGCTTCCGAGCGAGCCGTCGAGACGGCCTCGTCCAGATCTTCCTCGGTCTTGGCGACCTTCATGCCGCGTCCGCCGCCACCGGCGGTGGCCTTGATCAGCACGGGGAAGCCGATTTCGCGGGCGATTGCCAGCGCGTTTTCGGGCTTCACTTCGCCATCGGAGCCCGGAACGACCGGAATTCCCAGTTCGACTGCCGTCTTCTTGGCCGTGATCTTGTCGCCCATCAGGCGGATATGCTCGGCCGTCGGGCCGATGAAGGTGATGCCGTGCGCTTCAAGAATGTCCGCGAACTTGGCATTTTCCGACAGGAAGCCGTAGCCTGGATGCACGGCATCCGCGCCAGTGATCTCGCAGGCGGCTACGATCTGATGGATGTTCAGATAGCTGTCACGCGACGGCGGGGGGCCAATGCACACGCTCTCATCAGCCAGGCGCACATGCATGGCTTCGGAGTCCGCCGTGGAGTGAACCGCGACGGTGGCGATGCCAAGCTCCTTGCAGGCCCTCAGGATGCGCAGGGCAATTTCGCCCCGGTTTGCAATGAGAACTTTGGAAATCATGGCCATGCCCTTATTCGATAACAATCAGGGGTTCGCCGAATTCCACGGGTTGCGCATCGCTGACGATGATCTCGACAACCTTGCCGGAGCGCGGTGCCGGGATCTGGTTCATGGTCTTCATGGCTTCGATGATGACGACCGTCTGGCCTTCCTTGACCGACTGGCCGACTTCGATGAAGGGGCGTGCGCCCGGGGCCGGCGAAAGGTAAGCCGTGCCGACCATCGGCGAGGTCATGGTGTTCTTCGGGTCGCGTGCAGGGGCCGCGGGGGCAGCTTCAGTAGCGGCAGCCGGTGCGGAAGGGGCAGCCTGCGGATACGGCATTGGGGGCATGGCATAGCCCTGCATGGGCGCCATGACATTGCCGTTGCGGGATACGCGGATGCGCAGAGCGTCCTGTTCAACTTCAATCTCGGTGAGATCCGTCTCTTTCAGGATGTTGGCAAGGTCGCGAATAAGCGCCTGATCAATGCCACTCTTTCTGTCAGCCATACAAAATCGTCCTGTTTTTCTTATCTACGATCGCCGCATGTCATGCCGTTAAAGCGCAGCTTTTCAGGCAAGGGGCTGGCGTTGGAGAACCTCTATAGTGCGGAGTTCACACAAATGGAAGCTTTTCCGTCGTCACACAGCTACGCCGTCCACTTAAACCAGCGGATGAGATTTATCGATGGATCGCCTTGTTGAGGCCTGCTCAGCACTCGGCCTTGCCGCAGGAGCGCATGTTGGCGACCTTCTGCGTCAGGGAGTCGAGGCCTGCTGCACCGGGGATCAGTTCGTTACCGATGATGTAGGCCGGCGTTCCCTGAATACCGAGAGCATCAGCCAGCTTGTAGGACTGCTTGACGCTGTCCTGTCCGGCCTTGGCTTCCATCTGCTTTTGCAGTTCCGCCTTGGTGACGCCGAAGGTTTCCGCGACCTTGATGGCGACAGCCTCGTCTGCATGAGCCTGCCCGCCGAGAAGCGCCATATGGAACTGGCCATATTTTTCAGGGGCAATGGCGCGGAAGGCGAGCGCAACCTTGTGCGCAGCGATCGAATCCTGACCGAGGATCGGGAATTCCTTGAGGACGAAGCGGACATTCGTGTCCGACTTGATCAGCGAAGACATGTCGTTGATGGCATGCTTGCAGTAGGTGCAGTTGTAATCGAAGAATTCAACGATGGTCACATCGCCCTTGGGATTTCCGAGAACGAGGTCGGCGGGGTCTGCGAAGATTTCCTTCTTGTTGCCGTCGATGGCGCCCTTGGCCTTGTCCAGCATCGCCTGCTGCTGCTTGGCCTGCAGGGCGTCCTGGGCTTCGAGAAGAACTTCCGGATGATCGACCAGATACTGCCGGACAATGTCGCCGATCTCCTTCTTCTGGCCATCGTCGAAGGCCGCAGCCGTGCCCACCGAAGAGGCGAGCGAACCAAGCCCGATAACGCCGGCAGCCAGGAAGTTGATGAATTTCGACGCCATAGCGGTCTCCTCGAAGATACTGAACGATTGGATTGCGACCGATATACAAGGCCACAATGTGGTGGTGTCATGACGATTTAGCACCACCAATCACTTATACGGTCTTTACAATCGCCACCCAGCAAATACAAACCGCAAAACTTCGGCAGACGGGGTCGCTCGCGCAATTGTGATCGCTGACGTCTCGATTTGCCGTGCCGCCCGGCCGGGTGGCGACCGAACAAGGAGCATGAAACAGTGATCGAATTGTCGAAGCGCGGTGACGTCGAACCCTTCCACGCGATGGACGTGCTGGCCGAAGCCACCAAGCGCAAGGCGCTTGGCCACCCCGTGATCTCGTGCGCTGTGGGTCAGCCGTCGCATCCCGCGCCACAGGCAGCGCTTGCCGCCGCCCGTGCAGCACTCGAGCATGGCCGCATCGGCTATACCGAATCGCTCGGCCTGCTGTCGTTGCGCAAAGCCATTTCGGCGCATTATGCGAGCCGCTATGGCGTGGAGGTCAGCGCTGACCGCATCGCGGTCACGACGGGCTCTTCCGCAGGGTTCAATCTGGCCTTTCTGGCACTGTTTGATGTCGGCGATACGGTCGCAATCGCCCGCCCGGGCTATCCCGCCTACCGGAATATCCTCAAAGCTCTCGGGCTGAATGTTCTCGAAGTGCACGCTGACGCGCATACCGGCTTCACGCTGACGCCCGACAGCCTCGCGAAGGCTGCGCGCGCGGCTGGTGTTCGTATCGCTGGCGTATTGCTTGCGAGCCCGGCAAACCCGACAGGGACCGTCACCGGCAAGGCGGCACTCAAGACGCTCGCCGACTATTGCGCCGCCGAAAACATTCATCTGATCTCGGATGAAATCTATCACGGACTGACCTTTGCGGGCGAGGAGACAACGGCGCTGGAGGTGACGGACAACGCCGTCATCATCAACTCGTTCTCGAAATACTATTGCATGACCGGTTGGCGCGTCGGCTGGATGATCCTGCCGGAACCGATGGTTCGCACCTTCGAGCGCATCGCCCAGAGCCTCTACATCTCAGCACCCGAGCTGTCGCAGATCGCGGCCGAAGCTGCTCTTGGTGAAATCGAGGAGCTCGAGGCCGTCAAGGACAGCTACCGGAAGAACCGCGACATCCTGATGGAACGGCTGGGCGGTATCGGTTTCCAACTGGCGTCCCCGATGGACGGCGCGTTTTACGCGTATACGGATGTCAGCCGGTTCACCAACGATTCGATGGCATTCGCCCGGCGCATGCTGAAAGAGATCAATGTAGCGGCGACACCGGGGATCGATTTCGATCCGATCGATGGCCAGCACACGATGCGGATTTCCTATGCAGGCAAGACTTCTGATATTGCCGAGGCGATGGACCGGATCGAGGATTGGGTAAAGCGAATCTATTGATGGTTCAGAGGCTTCGCTGCAAAAGCGGAATCATTTTCTGAACCCGCGGACTTATCGCTTCCCGAAGGCCTTGAGGAAGGTTTTGACGGCGCGGGCAGCCATCTGGCCGCATTCCGCCTCGTCCGGCAGGTTGCCGAGCTGGAACTCCGTTCGCCATTCGGCTGTCAGGAGCGCCATGTATTGGCGCGCGGCAAGCGTCGCGTCATCGATGTCGAGGTGCCCGCCATGGGCGAGAAAGGCGAGCTTGGCAGCAATCGCGGGGCGCTTCTCGCCGATGCCGTAACGCCGCCAGACATCGAAAAGATCCGGATAGCGCCCACCTTCGTTCTCGACCAGCTTGAGCATCCAGCGGCTCGTCTTGTCATAGGTCACGTGGATGAGGAAGCGCGTTGAGAATGCGGTCAGCTCCGCCTCTATATCCTGCGGTTCCGAAGGGAACCCATCGAGCAGCAGGAAGAACTGCGCGGACGATTTCTCGGTCAGCTTGGCCACGACCAGCTTGAAGAGGCCTTCCTTGTCACCGACGTGATTATAGATGGTTTGCCGCGAGACGCCCGCCTTGACGGCGACGGCATCGATGCTCGCACCCGTGTAACCATCCTGACAAAAAACGGCAGCCGCAGCTTCTAGAATGCGGTCATGCTTGGATTTCACGGGCTCTGCAATATCGGCGCTCAAAGTGTCCATACAGCGGACGTAATCCATCCATCAAAATTTTTCAAGTTGGACACGCTTGTCAAATTGGACATTTGTGTCTAAAAATATGGACGTTATTGACGCAGTTGCCTGGCCGCTTGGTTTTTGGCCCCATCCCCCGCTATCACCATATCCCGGAGAGATTTCGATGAAGTCCTCGACTTTGTATTATGCCTTGATTTTAGGTTTCCTGTCCGCCGTCGGCGTGTCAGCCCTTGATATCTACCTTCCATCGCTTCCGTCCATCGCCCGTGACTTTCAGACGGACGGCAGCACGCTGCAGCTCAGCCTCACCAGCTACTTTATCGCGATGGCGATTGCCCAGCTGATCTATGGCCCGGTTTCCGACATGTTCGGGCGGCGCCCGCCGCTTCTGGTGGGCATGACGATCTATTTCGTTGGCGCTGTCGGCTGCGCGCTCGCGCCCAGCGTCCATTGGCTCATCATCATGCGCTTCGTGCAGGGGCTTGGAGCCGGGGCAGGGGCGGTTATTGCCCGCGCAGTCGTGCGCGATCTGCATACGGGGCCGGAAGCCGCGCGGCTGATGTCGATGCTGATGCTGGTCTTCAGCATTTCACCGCTGCTGGCGCCGCTGGCTGGCAGCCTGATCGTTGAGTTCGGTTCGTGGCGTGACATCTTCTGGGTGCTGACGGGCTTTGGCGTTCTCGGTGGCATGCTGGTCAACTTCGGCCTTCGTGAAACCCGGACGCGAGAGAAGCGCCTGGAGAGCAGCGTTTCCTCTGCATTGAGCAATTATGGTCTCCTGCTGATGGATCCCTATTTCCTCGGTATTGTCGGCATCGCAGCTTTCGGCATGTCGAGCTACATGGTCTATGTGTCGAACTCCTTGTTCATCATCATCAACCATTTCGGCCTCTCGCCATCACTCTACGGCCTGATGTTTGCCCTGAACGCGGTTCCGTTCTTCATCATGTCGCAGCTCAATGGACGACTGGCAAAGCGGTTCGGCTTGCGAAGGGTGGTCCGTGGCGCAACGCTTGCCTACTCGGCAATGATGTTGACACTGCTGGCAACGCGGCTCGCCGGCATCGACAGCTTTGCGGTCATGACTGTGCTGCTTCTCCTGGGCTACGGCTTCCTCGGGCTCGTCGTCCCGTCATCGGCGGTTCTGGCGCTCGAGGCACACGGCCGGATTGCCGGCACTGCATCTGCGTTGATGGGCACGCTCCAGTTCGTGGCGGCCTCGATTGTCACGGCGATCGTGTCTCTGTTCTTCAATGGCACATCCATGCCGATGATCGCCGGCATTGGCGTCTGCTCGGCAATCGTGGTGACCTTCAGTCTGATGACCCTGCGGCCAATGCCTGCGCAGGTCGCCGCCGCAGAATGACCGAAGCATCCACGGCAAACCGACATGATCTTGAAGGGGGCGATCTGCCCCCTTTTTGCTGCCAAATCCCAATCCCGGTTGAGTTTTGAAACCGATGTAGCCACCGCCAAGCGAGCGGCGCAGGGTGTTTTCTCGTTAAGCTCACATAAACTGCATTTTACGAATTGGCCGTTCTGAAAGAGCGTTTGAAGGCAATTTTAAACCGGCCGCGCGCAACAGTGGCCGCAAATACGGACCTGCAAGGCTTTTGGGGATATCGCATGCAGCAGCAAGCTACGATCAGCGTCAAGCTGACAGGAGGCAAGGGAACGCCCGGTCACGGTCGAGTATCCCGGCTGGTTTTCATTCTCGCCTTCGTGATGATCCTGCTATCGGCGGCATCGCTCGCTTATGTCGGGAACATTGCCTCGCGGGAGGCTGACATGCAGGCGACGCAGAAACAGCGCCAGTTGCTGGACAATGTTCTGGCTGGGCGGCTGCAGCTCATGTCGCGTGATCTCTACAGCATCGTTCACTGGGACGACGCAGTCACGGGCCTCGTAAAGAAGTTCGATCAGGATTTCGTCTCCGATCAGCTGATCTATTGGCTTGATCTCAATCTTCAGGCCCAACGTGCCTTTATCGTCACGTCGAACGGCAGGGTCCTCGGGGACGTCGTCAATTCCGAGGCCCAGTTCTCCAATCGCACACTCGCCAACGACGATCCGCTGATGGATGTCACCCGCAAGGCCATCGACAAGTTCATGAAACTGCGCGTGCCTGTCGATGATGGTTATGGGTTGAAGACGATCACTCTGAGCCAGGTCAACGACATCGCCGCAACCGCCATGATGAACGTCGAGGGTCAGCCCTCACTCGTGACCGCAATGGCGGTCACCCCGGACGATCAGGAAGCCTTGCCCGCGAAGAGCCAGCCCGTGGTTGTCATCGCCGTAAAGTCTCTCGACAGCGCGCTCCTTGCCGAGCTCAACCAGACACTCGCCTTCCAGAATTTCACATTCGAAACCACGGGCGAAACGGATCCTTCGCGGACCGCGCAGGCAATCACCGGCCCCGATGGCAAGCAGGTCGGCCAGTTCGTCTGGCGCGGATCGCGGCCCGGCACGGCCGTCTGGTCGGTCGTCATGCCGGTCATTCTTGCGGTGTGTGGGGTCATGACCGTCATCACGGCTTTCGCAGCCTATCGAATCGGCGGCCTATCGACCAAGCTTGAGGAAAGCGAGGCCCGCAATCGCTTCCTGGCATTGCACGACAATCTGACGGGGCTCTCCAACCGCTTCCATTTCCACGAAACGCTTGATCGCCACATTTCCAGCCTGCCGCAGAACGAGTTCGCTGTCCTTGCCTGCGACCTCGATCGCTTCAAGGCGGTGAATGACACCTATGGACACGCAGCAGGCGATGCCGTCATCCGCACCGTCGCCAACCGGCTTGCCGGTAAGATCGGAACAGCTGGCATGGTTGGCCGTGTCGGTGGTGACGAATTCGTGATCCTGCTCAACGGCTTTACCGACATTCCCCGGATCCAGATCCTCTGCCGTCAGATCATCGCAAGTGTCTGCGAGCCGATCATGCTGGAAACCGGTGTCATGGCCTCCGTCGGGGTGAGCCTTGGTGTGGCGCTTGCGCCCGCATCGGGCACGACAAATACCCATCTCATGGCAAGTGCCGACGCAGCCCTCTATGCTGCCAAAGAGCGCGGTCGCGGGTGCGCCGTGTTCGCGCACGAAATTGCGAAATCGGACGAACAGCAGCCCGAAGTCAAGAAGGATGAGGGTGCGCATCGCGCCGCCTGAACCGGACCCGTATGAAATGAAAAGCCTCGCTGTTCGTTGGAACGGCGAGGCTTTTCGGTTTCGGGCAATGCTGTATCAGTCGCAGGACGATGCCACAGCGGTGTTTCGCGTCTCAGTCGATATCCGAAACATCCACATCGGCACCGCCGGTCACCCGGTGGGCAAGCGCTGCTTCCATGAATTCGGTGATCTCGCCGTCCAGAACATCGCCTGGCGCGGTGCTTTCAACGCCCGTCCGCAGATCCTTGACCAGCTGGTAGGGCTGCAGAACGTAGGAGCGGATCTGGTGACCCCAGCCGATATCGCTCTTCGAGGCCGCTTCGGCATTTGCCGCTGCTTCACGCCTTTCAAGTTCGGCCTCATAGAGGCGCGAACGCAGCATTTCCCACGCCTTGGCGCGGTTCTTGTGCTGCGAGCGTTCCTGCTGGCAAGCCACGACGATGCCGGAGGGCATGTGCGTGATGCGTACTGCCGAGTCGGTCGTGTTGACGTGCTGGCCACCTGCACCCGACGAGCGGTAGGTGTCGATACGGCAATCGCTTTCGTTGATCTCGATCTGGATCGAGTCGTCAACCACCGGATAGACCCAGATGGACGAGAACGAGGTGTGACGGCGCGCATTGCTGTCATAGGGGGAGATACGCACCAGACGGTGCACGCCTGATTCCGTCTTCAGCCAGCCATAGGCATTCTCGCCCTTGACCAGGATGGTCGCGGACTTGATGCCGGCTTCTTCGCCGTCGTGGATTTCGAGAAGCTCCACCTTGAAGCCCTGGCGTTCCGCCCAGCGGGTGTACATGCGCAGAAGCATGTTCGCCCAGTCCTGGCTTTCGGTGCCGCCGGCGCCGGAGTGCACTTCCAGATAGGTATCGTTGCCGTCGGCCTCGCCGGACAGCATGGCTTCCACCTGAAGGCGCGAGAATTCGGCCTTGAGCGCACGGATCGCATCTTCGGCATCCTTGACGATGCCGTCGTCACTTTCCATTTCGCCCAGTTCAATGAGTTCTATGTTGTCGGAAAGCTCCTGTTCGAGCTTTCTCAGGCCGTTGATGCTGACATCGAGCTTCTGGCGTTCCCGCATCAGCTTCTGCGCTTCAGTCGGATCGTTCCAAAGCGTGGGATCCTCGGCCTTGTTATTCAACCAGTCCAGCCGTCTTATCGCCTGGTCCCAGTCAAAGATGCCTCCTCAGCAGGCTTATGGCCTGCTTGATTTCGTCGACAATATTCTGGATTTCTACGCGCATATTCCCGTTTCTCTCGGATTAGGAGTGAGGTGGCGATGACATAGATTCTGGCCGATGGAAAGTAAACCCGTTGACGAAAAAAGCGCCGGGATTTGCATCCGGCGCTCGATTTTCGCTTCGGCCAGCGCGTGTGGATTGAAGGCGTCAGAAGAGACCAGGCTGGCCCTGCTTGACGGCGTCGTTTGCCTGCGGCGACTGGTTCATGATCTGGTCAGGCGAAAGTGCTGCGTCACCGCCGATCACCGAGAACACATCTGCGGGACCCGTGCCGGGCTTGAACGCTTCGATGATGGTATCCGGGTCGCCAGACTGTGCCTGCATGCCGGTCTTGCGATTGACCGGAATGAGCTTCATGCCGTCCGGAATCAGGAACTTCGAAGGCTGGATATCCTTGTCGGCTGCCTGCATGAATTCGTTGAAAACCGGTGCTGCGAAGTGACCACCCGTTGCGCCACGACCCATCGGGGCAGGGTTGTCGAAGCCGAGGTAGACACCAGCCACCAGGTCGGGGGTGAAGCCCACGAACCAGGTATCCTTTTCATCATTGGTCGTACCGGTCTTGCCCGCTACGTCACGGTCCAGCTTGATCTGGCCATAGGCCGTGCCGTGCTGGATGACGCCCTGCATCATCGATGTGATCTGGTAGGCGGTCATCGGATCCAGAACCTGCTCGCGGTTATCCTTGATGACCGGCTCTTCCTGATTGCTCCATTCATCCGCGTTGCAGTTCTCGCATACGCGGTCTTCATGCTTGTAGATTGTCTTGCCTGTCCGGTCCTGGATGCGGTCGATCAGCGAAGGCTGGATCTGCTTGCCACCGTTGGCGATCACGGCGTAACCGGAGACCATGCGCATGACGGTCGTTTCGCCTGAACCGAGAGACATGGCGAGAACCGGCTGCATGTGGTCGTAGATGCCGAAGCGCTCGGCATATTCGGCCACCGTGTTCATGCCCATGTCATTGGCGAGACGCACCGTCATGAGGTTTCGCGATTGCTCGATGCCGCGACGGAGCGTCGATGGTCCCGCGAAATCGCCGCCATAGTTCTTTGGCGTCCAGACCTGACCATTCGGGAGTGTCAGCGAGAAGGGCCCGTCCATGACGACCGATGCCGGCGTATAGCCATTGTCGAGTGCGGCTGCGTAAACGAACGGCTTGAACGAAGAACCGGGCTGACGCATGGCCTGCGTCGCGCGGTTGAACTCGGACTGGCCGTAGGAGAAGCCACCGACCATGGCAAGCACACGCCCGGTCTTCGGATCCATGGCGATCATGCCGCCCTGAACCGTCGGTGGCTGACGCAGCTGATACTGTCCCGGCTTGTTGTCGATCGGCTCGACATAGACGACATCACCCGGCTTTAGGACATCGGCTGCCGAGGCAGCCTTCTGCATCAGGGACTTCGACGAGCGGAACGCCCACTTCATGTCGCCTGCGTCGATGCGGCCCTTTTCGCGCGCATCATCGACCTTTCCTGCCGGATCGCGGGCAGGGCGGATACCGATGTCGACACCCTTGTTGTCGGTAGCGAGAACGACGGCCAGCTTCCACTCGGGCACGTCGCGCAGGGGCTCGATCTTGGAAAGCTCCGGACCCCAGTCGCCGGTCACCGAAATCTGGTTGATCGGGCCGTGGAAACCGCGCTTGGTGTCGTAGCTGATGAGCGCGTCCTGCAAGGCCTTCCGTGCGAAGACCTGCAATTGCGGGTTCAGCGATGTGCGGATCGAAAGACCACCTTCATAAAGCGACTTCTCGCCATATTGCGTGATGATCTGGCGGCGAACTTCCTCGGCAAAGTAGTCCGATGCAAAGAGATAGGTGCCTGCCTTGCGGCCGGTCACGCCCAGAGGTTCCTTCTTGGCGGCTTCACCGTCGTCCTTGGCGACGTAACCGTTCTCGACCATGCGATCGATAACCCAGTTGCGGCGCTCAAGCGCCTTGTCCGGATGCTTGAACGGGTTGTAGTTGGCCGGGCCCTTGGGAAGCGACGCAAGATAGGCGCACTCGGCAATCGTGAGGTCCGTCACCGGCTTGTCGAAATAGGTCAACGCGGCAGACGCAATCCCGTAGGCGTTCATGCCGAAGAAGATTTCGTTGAGGTAGAGCTCGAGAATGCGATCCTTGGAATAGGCCTGCTCGATGCGCAATGACAGGATCGCTTCCTTCGCCTTGCGCGACAGCGTCTGGTCAGACGACAGGAGGAAGTTCTTTGCAACCTGCTGGGTGATCGTCGACGCACCCATCGGACGTCGCCCGGAACCGATATTCTGGAGGTTGAGGACGACGGCGCGGGCAAGACCGGATACGTCGAGACCCGGGTGAGAATAGAAATTCTTGTCTTCTGCCGAAATGAAGGCTGCCTTCACGCGGTCGGGAATGGCCTGGATCGGCAGATAGAGACGACGCTCGTGGGCGTATTCCGCCATCAACTGGCCATCGCCTGCGTGGATGCGCGTTGTGACCGGAGGCGCATAGTTGGCCAGAACTTCGTAGTCCGGCAGGTCTTTCATCAGCGAGTGGATATAAATTGCCGCAGCACCCACAACGCCGAAGAAGATGAATGTCGCCAGTCCGAAGAAATATCCGATCAGTCTAATCATATGCCCTTACCGGTTCGCTTGCGCCGGGATTTCGGCGAGGCTTTCGCCACACACCATTACATGTCGCGCCAAATCGTATTCGATTGAGCGGAGCGAGCATGCATCATTTCAATTTGTTGCAGCGTCCTTTAAGCACCCCAAAGGATACGCGACGCTGTATGCTTCGCGGCTTCTTGATGCAACCGCATGATGCCAAGATTTCCTGTAATGTCCCGAATGTGCGGAAAATAGGGCTCAGGGCCAAAATCCCGAAAAACAACAACCCGATCCCGCTTTGCTGTTACTTATCCGACACAGCCAGATTCGTCAAAGAACCAGCAGCGGTTTCCAAAGCGCGCAATCAGCCGCCTGGCCTGTCCTTGTAGCGGCCAACCGCATCGGCAATCAGGCTGGCAATCCTGTCTCGGAAGGCCGTGTTCTGCAATTGCTTCACGTCGTCCTTGTTGGACAGAAAACCGAGTTCCAGAAGTGCCGATGGAACGTCCGGCGCGGTCAGCACGCGAAAGCCTGCCGATCGGTGCGGGTTGTTGATAAGGCCGATCTGGCCCTCGAAGGAATGCACGATGTCGTTGGCAAGTCCGATCGAGAAGGCCTGCGTCTCCCGACGTGTGAGGTCGATCAGGATGTCGTTGACCTCTGACGGCTCCTTCGCGGGAATGACGGCTGCAACCTCGTCGGATGTGTTTTCCCGGCGCGCAAGTTCGTCGGCCAGCTTGTCCGAGGCCCTATCGGAAATCGTGTAGACGGTCGCGCCGCGGATGGACTTGTCGCGAAGGGTGTCGGCGTGCAGCGAGATGAACAGCTTCGCGCCACGTGAGCGGGCGATCTGAACACGCTCGCCGAGCGAAAGGAACACATCGGTATCCCTCGTCAGAAAGGCCTTGATGCCTGGGCGCGAATTCAACTCGGCTGCAAGCTTTTGTGCAAAGTCGAGCGTGATGTTCTTCTCATATATGGGCGGTTTGGATGCAGCGATCGCGCCGGTATCGATGCCGCCGTGACCTGCATCGACGGCCACGAGGAATATGCCATCGGGTGACGGCTGCACGGGAGGAACGGTCACGGGTTGCGCAGCGGCCATTTCCTCGGCCCAGCCGCTCTTCTTCTCGAGGTCGGCATATTGCTCGTTCGGGACAATCGCGCCGTCTAGAACGAGACGCCAGCCCTGGCCCTCTTCGTTCGGGCGCGCCTCGGCAATCTCGAGACCGATTGGGCGCTGGGAGGTCATCACGATACGTGTCTTGCCGGCGCTCATGGCACCGTAGCGGATCCGTTCGTACACGCCGCGGGCAACAAACGTCTCGGGCGCAAAGTTGAAGGTCACGTTCGCATCGATGTCGACGACGACGCGAAAGGGGTTGGAAAGATACCGGATAGAGAAGGCGGGCTTCTGGTCGAAATCGACCACGACGCGTGTGCGGGCGTCGTCTCCGGCAATCCTGGCTGCGCTTGCAACCAGATCTGCTGCATGAGCCATGACCGGAAACGTGAACAAATGCATCAGCACCGCAATCCAGATGCTGATTGCGGCTCGTATTTTCAGCCGATGGTTGTCGCCGTTGCAGACGGTGGCCATGACCGCGCAGTCCTCCGGAGGGTTATCGCTCAATGCGAAGACATCAATGCGCCGCGAAACATGTTTCAAGCTGGTTAACGAATGGTTTCAAACGGCTGTGACGGATCGGCTGAATGAGAATTCGTTCAATATTATGACAAGTGGTGAGTGCGTCGGGGTTTTCCCTTGCTATTATGACGCTTTAAACATACAAGCTTAAGCAGGGTAAAGTATCGACGGGATGGATTCTTCCATCCGGCCGCCACCAGAAAATGGCGCCTGTCACGAATCATCCGCCGTCGCAGATGCTGATGCCCGCTTGTGTTGTGGTATTTCCGGCATTGCCGGACAGAAACGGTGGTTTCCACCTGGCCCTCAGGGGCAAATTCATCGGACCCGGATGGGTCTAAGGCTTTGGCGTTTTCGACTGGTACTTGACGTTGTCGCACTTTAGTCCGCCACTTTATCCCGATCATGGGAGCCCGGTTGAACCGGCTGGCGGCATGTTGCGCACGATTACCTTGTGGTCGAAGACATATTATTCCGGCGCTTTGGCTGGCCTCATTCAGAAGATTTCCGAACAGAACTTAGGAATGGCCGCCATGCTGTCGCGCCGAGGAGTGCAGCATAAATGGCAGACAGAATGCTCATCGATGCGTCTCACGAAGAAGAGACGCGCGTCGTTGTTGTTCGCGGCAACCGCATAGAAGAATTCGACTTCGAGTCGCAGCATAAGAAACAGCTGCGAGGCAATATCTATCTGGCGAAGGTGACTCGCGTCGAACCTTCGCTGCAGGCGGCCTTCGTCGACTACGGCGGCAACCGCCATGGTTTCCTGGCGTTCGCCGAAATCCACCCAGACTATTATCAGATCCCTCTCGCCGACCGACAGGCTCTCCTTGCCGAGGAAGCCGAGCAGGTTCGTCGCGATGATCGCGATGATCATGACGAGCCGAGCCGTGCCCCGGCTGCACCGGTCGCCGTTACTGATCCAGGCGCAGGCGACCAGCCGGAAGCCGACATGTCGGCCCTGATTGCTGACGAGGCCCCGGTTGAAGAAAAGGCGAAACCCCGCCGCAAGAGCCGCCGCAAGCCGAAGGCTGCTGAAGTTGAAGCCGAGGCATCCGCAGCGACGGAAACCGAAGCCGGTGACGCAGCGGAAAGCGACGCCGGGGACGAAAATGGCTCGCCTGATACGATGGCTGCCGAAGTCGATGCTGATTCCATCTCGGAAGACTACGATGGTCCGCGTGGCCGTCGCGGGGATGACGACGATGACGACGACGACGATGTCGATGGTGGCGAAAAGGAAGTCATCGAGTCCGTCGGCGCTGAAGATGCGATGGAAGAAGTTCCGGATCGCGTCGTGCGCAAGCCGCGCAAGCAGTACCGTATCCAGGAAGTCATCAAGCGCCGTCAGATCCTCCTGGTTCAGGTGGCCAAGGAAGAGCGCGGCAACAAGGGCGCTGCCTTGACGACCTATCTGTCGCTCGCCGGCCGCTATTCGGTTCTCATGCCGAACACTGCGCGTGGCGGCGGCATTTCCCGCAAGATCACCCAGCCGACCGACCGCAAGCGTCTGAAGGAAATCGCACGCGGTCTCGAAGTACCGCAGGGCATGGGCGTGATCCTGCGCACAGCTGGCGCCAACCGCACCAAGGTCGAGATCAAGCGCGATTTCGAATACCTGATGCGCCTTTGGGAAAACGTTCGCACGTTGACGCTGAACTCGACCGCGCCCTGCCTCGTTTACGAGGAAGGCTCGCTGATCAAGCGTTCTATCCGCGATCTCTATAACAAGGATATCTCGGAGGTCATCGTCGCCGGCGAAGAGGGCTATCGTGAAGCGAAAGACTTCATGAAGATGCTCATGCCGAGCCATGCAAAGGTGGTTCAGCCCTACCGCGACGTTCATCCGATCTTCTCGCGTTCTGGCATAGAAGCGCAGCTGGACCGCATGCTGCAGCCGCAGGTGACGCTGAAGTCCGGTGGTTACCTGATCATCAACCAGACTGAAGCGCTGGTTTCGATCGACGTGAACTCCGGTCGTTCGACCCGCGAGCATTCGATCGAGGAAACAGCACTTGCGACCAACCTCGAGGCCGCCGAAGAGGTGGCGCGTCAGCTCCGCCTGCGCGACCTCGCCGGCCTTGTCGTTATCGACTTCATCGACATGGAGGAGAAGCGCAACAACCGGGCTGTTGAGAAGCGTCTGAAGGATCACCTGAAGAACGACCGTGCCCGCATTCAGGTCGGCCGTATCTCGCATTTCGGTCTGCTGGAAATGTCGCGCCAGCGCATCCGCGCCTCGGTTCTGGAATCCACAACGCAGGTCTGCTCGCATTGCGGCGGCACTGGTCACGTTCGCTCGCAGTCCTCCGTCGCCCTGCATGTCCTGCGTGGCATCGAGGAATACCTGCTGAAGAATACGACGCATGACATCACCGTTCGCACGGTGCCTGACATTGCGCTCTACCTGCTGAACCACAAGCGCGGCACGATCGTCGATTACGAAGCGCGCTTTGGTGTATCGATCTTTATCGAAGGTGACGCGGGCCTCGGCAGCCAGCATTTCGCGATCGATCGCGGTGAACCGGTTGAAAACCCGGTCCGCATCGAAACCCTGATGCAGTTCGCGCCCGAGCCGGAAGAAGATGACGATGTCATCATTCCGGAAGAGGACGAGGATGAAGAAGACGTGGTCGCAGCCGCGCCTGCCCAGGCATCGGACGAGAGCCGTTCGGATGATCAGTCCGGTCGCAAGCGCAAGCGCCGCCGCCGCCGTCGTGGTCGTCGCGATGGTCAGCCGGAGCAGGGTACATCAGCCGCTGGCGATAATTCCGATGACGGAGATGATGGCGACGAGGGCGATGACGCCGCCGAAGGTGCATCTGAAGGTGGCGAGAATGGCCAGTCCGAGACGGATGCGTCGTCTGATGATCAGCCGAAGCGCAAGCGCCGTCGTCGGGGCAAGCGTGGCGGTCGTCGCAACCGTCTGAACGAGGACGGCACGATCCAGGCCGATGGCGATGGCGATAGCGACGACGATGATGGCGCCGAAGGCGACGATGACGTTCAGGGCAGCCCTGTCGAAACGGTGGTCGAAGTGCCGGCTGAAGCGCCCGCCGCTGTTGTCGAGGCCGTTGAGGTCGCAGTTGCTGCAGACTTGATTGTCGAAAGCGCCCCGGCTGCAGCGCCAGTCGCAGAGACAGTCGAAGCTGCTCCCGTCGAAGCTGTTGAGAGCTCCGAGCCCGCAGAGGAAGAGGCAAAGCCGGCTGCGCGGACTGCGCGGACCAGTTCCTCCAACGAACCGATCGCTACCGAGCCTGTCCTGACTTCCGGGTCTGCTGTCGAGGGTGAAGAGCCGAAGCCGAAGAAAGTCGGCTGGTGGCAGCAGCGCGGTTTCTTCTGAGGCGACTGCTCCTGAGTGCAGCATAAAAAACAAAAGCCCGCGTTTCGCGGGCTTTTTCGTCTCTGCCTTTCGGGTTCTATATCGATGATCGCTGGTATTACTTGCCGACGCGGCCGACCGATAGCGAGCCGCTGGCGTCGATCACGACGGCAAGCGTCTGGGCGCTGCTTCCGCGCTCATCGGTGACGTTGACCAGCGCGTAGAAGCCGGGTCCCCGAATGGCGCCGGAGGGGTCTTTGGGTGAGATGCTGGTCACGCGTGCATGAAGATTGCTGATCGCGGAGATTTCAGACGTCGACAAGACAGTCGCACCGTTTTGCGAAACAGCCATCTTCTGAAGAGCAACGCGCGCACTTCGATCCGGCTGGCGTACTGAAAAGAGCCGGTAATATCCCTTCTGGCCGCTCGCGTCCTGCCAGAGCCCGCCGCTGATGGCAAAGGTTATCTCCGGAGGAAAAGTCGATTGCTGGCCTGAAGGCTGTTCCTGTTGCTGCACCTGCTGGGAAACGGCGAGAGAGGGTGCGAGCAATGCGGCAAGCGCCGCGAGCGCGGGAAGGGACTTCATGGAGAAAACTGCTCGCTGAGAATGCGATCCGACCACGAATAGTCTGAGTCGGAGAGAATGCTGACGCTCGTGTCATGCGCCTGGCGGATACGAACATGCTCGACCGACTTGACCTCCTGGTGATCGGCGACCGCGTTGACGGGGCGCTTTTCTGGTTCGAGGATCTGGATGTCGACGATGACGCGTTCGGGCAGCAGCGCACCGCGCCAACGGCGTGGACGAAAGGCGCTGACCGGCGTCAAGGCGAGGAGAGGCGTATCGAGCGGCAGGATCGGTCCATGGGCCGACAGATTGTAGGCGGTTGATCCCGCCGGCGTTGCCAGAAGAAGCCCGTCACAGATCAGCTCATCGAGCCGCGTGCGCCCGTCGATGTCGACCTTCAGCTTGGCAGCCTGGTAGGATTGGCGCAGCAGCGAAACTTCATTGATCGCGAGCGCCGTGTGCTTGTTTCCGTAGGCGTCTGTTGTCTTCATCTCGAGTGGGTGAATGATGTTTTCGGTCGCTGCCGCGATGCGGTCGATCAATCCTTCGGTGCTGTAGCGGTTCATCAGAAACCCGACAGAACCCTTGTTCATGCCGTAGATATGCTTGCCGGAATTCATCGCCTGATGCAGCGTCTGCAGCATGAAGCCGTCGCCGCCAAGCGCCACGATCACCTCCGCCTCTTCAAGCGGTGCATCGCCATAAATGCTAACGAGCTCAAGACGGGCGGCTTCCGCGTCCGGCGATTGCGAGGCTGTAAATGAAATGGTCCTGAAGTTAATCGCCATAGGGTGCTTCCGGATTGGGGTTCAAACAGCGCCGTGTCGGGGTCATCAGTGGCAAACGGCTCCGTAGTCCGTAGAGAAAACGAAGGCGTGACGGGGATGGATGTTTCCGATCATCCGCTTTCGGCCCCGGGCAGGCTATAGGAAAAGCAAACGACCCGGCAAGCGGCCGAGCAATGCTCTGAATATTCCTCAAATTTTGCTTTACTTGAACGCCAGATATGATAGTCCGGCCCGCGTTGCCCTTATAGCTCAGTTGGTAGAGCGGCTGATTTGTAATCAGTAGGTCCCGGGTTCGAGTCCTGGTGGGGGCACCATCAAACCTTCCAGACATGTCGCAATTCACGATTTGGCCTTGGCCTGCAGATAGTGCCGGCTGGCATAAAGTGCGATTGCGCTTGCGTTCGAAACATTGAGCGACTTGATGGCGCCAGGCATGTCGAGGCGCGCCAGCGCGCTCACGGTTTCCCGGGTCTTCTGGCGAAGGCCCTTGCCCTCGTTACCCATCACAAGCGCGATCTTTCCGCCACTGAACGTGCCCTCGAGCGGCGCAGGCCCCTCCGAATCGAGACCGATGGAATAAAAGCCGAGCTTGTGCAGCTCGCCGAGCGCGTCCGCCAGATTGGTAATCTGAATATAGGGAATCATTTCGAGTGCGCCGGAGGCCGATTTTGCCAGCACGCCTGATTCGGTCGGGCTATGACGTTGCGTCGTGATCACCGCGCCCGCATTGAAGGCTACCGCCGAACGCATGATCGCACCGACATTGTGCGGATCTGTAACCTGGTCGAGCACCAGAAGCAGAGGGCTGTCCCTGAGCGCTTCAAGCCGGCGTGATGGCAGCGGTTTGGTTTCCAGCATCACGCCCTGGTGTATGGCTTCCGGTCCCACAAACTTTTCAATGTCCTGCGGCGCGACGATCTCCAGCGGGCAAGGCGGATTGTTCTCGTCGATTTCGAGGCGGGGCAGGGCATTGCGCGTTACGGACAGCTTGACGAGTTTGCGCTCGGGATTGTCGAGAGCAGCCCTGACAGTGTGCAAACCATAGAGAAAGACCTGTTCCGGAGCGAGCGTCGGCGCTTTCCAGTCTTCGGCCCGCGCCTTGCGGCGATCCTTGGGCGAGGGGGTTGGAATTTCACCACGCTCGCGCTTGGCATCGCGATGCTGACGCCTCAGCGTCGCATAATGCGTATCTTTTTCGGAGCGGTCTTTTTGCGGGTCTTTGGGCTTGTTCATGATGCCTTATAGCCGGGTGCGGATGCGCCGTGAAGGGCTTCGGCAAGGCTATTCTCATCGATCGTCATGGTCCGAGGTCGAGTTTTCCCGGAACACGACGCACCGCAATGTGCCGATGAAAGTTTTCATTTTTTATCGATGATCCATGTTGACAGACGGGAAACTGGCCGTCATATAACCGCCGCAGATCGGGGGCCGGGTTACGGCGCTTCGGTCTGAAAGCTTGGTCGCTTGATCCGGTCCGAAAATGGAGGGATGCCCGAGTGGTTAAAGGGGACGGACTGTAAATCCGTTGGCTCAGCCTACGTTGGTTCAAATCCAACTCCCTCCACCATCGGCCTGATCGACGAACACCGCGGGTATAGCTCAATGGTAGAGCAGCAGCCTTCCAAGCTGAATACGCGGGTTCGATTCCCGCTACCCGCTCCATTTTTTCAGCTTGTTCAAATCAATATGCATACGCGTTAAAGTGCGCCTGAGGTGCATCTTTGCCTTACGTAATGTTCCGGCAGAAAACAGCGTCTGCCCGGCATTTCAATTCGCCCGCCGCCCGCAATTAAGTCTTGCGCATCGCCTCGGAAAGCCTTAAACGCCTCCACCAAACCGGCTCAGAGCATCCTGCCTCCTGCCTTTAGGCCTCGTTGGGAGACATGGTGGTTTGATCCAGCAGCGAGATGGCTTTTGATCTCCGCATGGAGGAAAGGGTACTCGCTGGTGAGCCCAACTTTTCACATCAGGGAAATGTTCACATGGCAAAAGGTAAATTCGAGCGCACAAAGCCGCACGTCAACATTGGCACGATTGGTCACGTTGACCATGGCAAGAC
>ERZ1034377.81-NODE-81-length-29458-cov-72.844696_pt1 | contig 29458 bp, 26 predicted proteins | sample MGYA00520584_ERZ1034377 | MGnify/ENA primary metagenome ERZ1034377 (study PRJEB33736, sample SAMEA104288464) | Azolla filiculoides | biome: Urban; feature: water surface; material: ditch water | place: Netherlands | collected 2014 ... | reverse complement strand
TGAGCTTCACACTTTTTGGGACTTTCTTCTTCTACTTTTACAATGACTTTACCATCAGAGCCTCATTGGTCAACCTCTATATCATCAGCCCTCCCTACCTTTCTCGTTTCTTAGTATATATGTACCACATTTACATGCGTTCGCCCTAATCTTTCAAACTATGGTGCCATTGCTGCGGCAGTGGTTTCTTTCATCAGCTTCTTTTAACGTGAAAGCTATGCTGAAATTACATTATACTCCTTTTTACTCTTAACTTTTGTTTAAGTCCCAATAGTCGATTCCATCCAAAATATCCTTTTTGCTCAGGATATTCAATATTGGAAGTTGTTATATAAATCCATCCTCCCCAATCTTTAGAACTATCACGAGTACAATAATTACCTACTCTATTTTCTTGTTCACTTATTCTTTGATAATTATCAAAACTTCTTAACACTATATCCATGTCAGCATAGCAAATATGATTTTTGTACTGGCTAAAGAAGTATGTATTACATATATCTTACCAAACTAGAGAAAATCCTTTAAATCGCCAATATTCTCCGTCATTTTTATTTGAATCTAGTTGTCCAAAAAAGTTTTCATAGCTTCGTAAAGTTCCCAATAGTCAGCATGTTTATAGAAAGTATGATGATCTATTTGCTCAAGTGATTCTTTCAAAATATTAATTATTGCAGCATAAGTGTCACCATCATAAATAGACTGGTTATTACTTAAGTAGCTATCTTTAAATCGTTCAGCAAACAATTTAATATCTTGAGTAAGAAGTTTAATATTATCACGTGCATCTTCCTCTAACTGCTGGAAAATTTCATCGTAAATAAAGCAGTATATATCACTTAAATCCGTGCTTTCGTAACTAACTCATGAGCGTAGGTAACTCATTATTTCAACATGAATTATATTATCATCTAAATAAATGGCTTTATCTAAATATTTATAAATTTGAGAATAATCAATTCAATTTGATCAGTACGACTAATCTGGTTTTGAATAGCATCAATTGCTAAATCATTATAAGCAGAACTTGCCCAATCATTTTAATTTAATCTTACTATGGATAACACAAGGTTCTCCATTCTTTCTTTCTTTCAAAGGTAACTCCACCGGAAGAAAGAGTAGTTTGATATTATTCTTTTTGATATTCAGGTTGATTTATTTTAAATTTTTCACTATGCTTAGTATCTTTTTCAAATTTATTAAAGGTACGGTTATTTTAAGGTAGGGTTATTTTTGAGAAATAGATCGTTTATTTGCTTGAAATTACTATCACTATTATCTTTATCAAGACCATTATGAAGACAAAATCAAAGGCTTTTTGTTAATGATGATTTACGAATACCAACAAAATTATCCCCTCTTTCTCTTTCTTCTAATGTAACTAGCTTAAGTTCTGAAAAATCCATGATAATTTATGCTTGTGATATTCCTATACTTCAGAAGTAAAAGCCATTATATTTATAATCAATTTGTTATATAATTTAGTGAAATCTCCAAATTTAACTAGTTGGGATATTGATATATATAAAAAATCTATTAATTGTTTTTTATCTCGACTAAAAACGCTATCCCATACAAAGAACATTAATTTATTTTGGGTATCTATAGAACTGACTAGTAGTTTGATGAAGTAATATCCGATTTGATTATCTTCCATTCCTCTAACTGAATCATGATGACTCTTAATGAAAATATTAATCTGTCTAACTAACTTGCGCCAATTGTCAACATCAAATTCTGAATAGTTTGTAGTTTCAGGTTTACTTTCACACAATCTAAAAATTCCCATTCCCAACGGCGTCTAAATGAACTATCCATAAAGTCAATAGAATTATCAGAAGTATTCATTCATGGTTCCAAGAATTGAGACATTAGGATTAGGAGGATTTTTAATTTAGCGATCTTTAATACTCATATTTAAGAAATCAACTATACTTTAAAAAATAGATTTCTTCTCTCTGATTCAACTGGAAATTCCTATTCGGAATTATTACCTGCTAATTCTATTTGTGCAACACCTAATAATTGAAGTATACTTAATAGTTCAACTTGTCTAATATTAATTAAATAAGATGACCATCCATTATCTTGTATATCTAAAACTTGAAAAATAGTTCCGAAAATAGCTGAATAATTACCTCAATTAATTTTATAACTAAAATAACCTTGTGGGCTTCATTACAAGCATCTTTATGAGCCTGTTTAATTCTTTCCTCTTTTTCTCCTTATTCTAATTTTTAAAATCTATATTGTTGATTATATCTTGATATTTTTCGATTATCTTTTGATACTATTTAGTAATAGCCATCGCAAGATCACCTTCAGAAAACTTTTTTTATCTAACATTTTTACCTTTTGTTATTGGCACAAGTTTACCCATAACCATAAGTATATTCTGGGGGAAAAACTGTTTTGACAACATTTTCTGAATTTTCTATTCCGAAACTTGGAATGATTTCATATTCAATTTTATGGCTTTTTCCAGTTCCTGGAGTTCCAAGGATAATTTTTTGAATTGGTCTTTGTATTTTTAGGTTAGAGTTATTATCTTGAATGTTATTTGAACTTCTTTTCCTGATTGTGATTCTGTTATCTATACAAAAGAGAAATGTATCTAAGAATATCGAGTTAACTTTGCAAACTTACATCTTGCAACAGTCCCAAAAAATCTTCTAAAGACCACTAACCAAAGCTTTGAGTCTAGTTGAGCGATTCACTAGCCTAAACGAGAATAGAAGAGTATAAGATTTTCTGTATTACAAGTTTTTACTTAGTCTAATTTAATATAGATATAGATTAAATCATCTAGTGTATCAAAATTAATCGTATTTCTACGTATCTTTCAAGCAAAATTGACTACGGAAAAATCATGTAGTGATCATCTTTTTAATTAAATGACTATGTTGAATTAATTTATCCGTTTGCTTTAATCTCATAAAAACTTCAACTAATTTTTCATATCTTTTAGTTCAAGTATTTCCCAAATCAGAACTAAGGTATTTAAAATTTCACAAATTGAACGGCGGCGTCTTTGGTCATAATAAGTAATTCCTGCATGATTCATTCCGCCACGATTAAGTATGACATAATCATCATTCTGAGTAATCAAGGTAGGGTTTTCAGATAAGGCAAAAGCAATTTGTTCTCTGTCTGATACACCAGTTAATCCGACTTCTGGAGTCGTAGTCACATCAATTCTTCCACGACGTGAACCTAATGTAATTGCATTACTTACATCTGAAAGTTAACTCTCTCAGTCATCGCGTTTTTTCAGCTTTTCCTCCAAAATCGAAGGAGTTTGTGCTTGGATTTCTTAAATCAAAGCCTCTGATTGTGCAATTTGTTGGTTAATTTACTCTCGATAATCATGATAATATGGCAAAGCAGCATAAATATCAAATAAGGTAATGCTAGGATAATGGTAGAGAATTTCATCGGGAGACATTCCCATTTGTTCATGCCAAATTACAATATCCTGCACTCGGATACGATGTCCAGCAATGCAAGGTTTTCCTCCACAAATACCAGGAGTGATCTCAATATGTTCTTTAATGATGTTAATGGACATAGTGTTATTCAGTGAGTTATTAAACATAATTATATCGTTGACAACACCACTCAGTAGTAACATCTGCTTTGTATTAAATATTACGGTAAAATCATATACTTTATGGGGTGTTGAGCCTTTTTTTCCTATCAAGTGCGAAAACTGATGAGTTTAACTTTGTTCACTCCCAGCGCAGAGGGTACAGTTATATAGAGAGTCAAGCAGGAAAAACGATGGAAGTCCAAGAAATCAAAAAATTCCCCAGGCCCAGAAAACTGGACAGTGAACCAACGGCTTCTCAACACATTAAGATATTAGATTGTAATGAACCAGTTAGTAGAGTGATTTTTGAATGCTGGCATTGTAAACAAGGTCTTTTGAGTGAGGTAGATGTCACAGCTTCACAGTATCTGGAAATTACCTGCCCGAACTGTAGTAAAACAGCTTTGAGGTTAATGGCAGACAAGGTGCTGTCAACCACTGCTATTCCTTCACCGTGGCAATAACAGGAAAAAGTGTTAGACCGTTAGAATGATTCTGAAGGAAATCGGAATATCTGACGGTTTTCTTTTTGGCTCTGAGCCAAAAAGAAAAAACTATATTATTGTTACCAATAATTCCTTAATGGTATAAACCATCGGATTCATCCGAGGAATAAAACCAAAATCGTTCGACTAAGGCTCCCGAACGTCCAAAATCCAAAATCTAAAATCGGATGACTAATTGTTTTGCAACCAGTTGATTTTACAACTCTCAAAGCTGCCTGTGGTGAACTACGGGCTAATTGGCTACCTGCGCGAACAGAACAGGTTTTCCAGCGCGATCGCTATACTATTGCCATAGCCTTACGGACTATGAAAAGGCGGGATTGGCTAGATATTTCTTGGCATCCCCAAGCTACACGCATTTGTATTGGTGAACCACCACCACGCATACCAGACACATTCACTTTTAGCCAACAACTAATTCATCAGTTGGGTGGGTTGGCCTTAGTTGCTATTGATTTTATCGCCCCTTGGGAACGAGTGGTTGATTTAAAATTTGCCCGTCGTCCAGGAGAAGAAGCACTTTATCACCTGTACGTCGAAGTAATGGGTAAATATAGTAATGCTATTCTCACAGATGCTAGAAATGAAATTATCACCGCTGCGCATCAAGTTAGTCAGCAGCAATCTAGCGTCCGTCCCATCCAAACCGGACAGCCTTATGAACCGCCACCAAAACTTACGGGAACTATTCCCAGTTTGGGGAAATCTCAAGCACGCTGGCAAGAAGGAGTCAGTTTGATACCGGGAGGGATTAAACGACAGTTACTGAAAAGTTATAGTGGTTTGAGTGCGGCTTTGTTAGATACGATGTTGCTGACTGCGAATATAGCAACAGATACAAGCACAGATGCTTTAACTGGTGATGATTGGGATAGACTATTTGCGTGTTGGCAAAAATGGCTACAAACTTTAGAAACTGGTAAATTCCAACCCGCTGGGACTGAAAATGGCTATACGGTGATGGGTTGGGCTGAAGTAGCACCAGCCAACAACATTCAAGAATTACTCAACCAGTATTACACCGACCAGTTACGTCAACAGTTATTTTCCCAACTACGCCATCAGTTAAGTCAGAAGTTACAAAATATTCTGGGTAAGTTAGGCAGTAAGGCACAAACATTTAAAGACAGATTACAACAGTCAGATCAAGCGGATGAATATCGGCAGAAAGCTGATTTGTTAATGGCGCATCTGCAAAACTGGCAACCGGGGATGAAGGAAATTATCCTGGCAGATTTTGAGACAAACCAACCAATGGCGATCGCACTTCAACCAGATAAAAACGCTGTCCAAAATGCCCAAAAACTTTATAAACAACATCAAAAACTTAAACGCGCCCGTGCTGCTGTCGAACCATTGCTGTGGGAAGTGCAAACAGAAATTGACTATTTGGAACAAGTAGAAGCTGCAATTTCCCAAATTGATCAATATCAAACAGCAGCAGATTTGCAAGCACTAGAAGAAATCCGTGATGAACTAATTGGACAAAAATATCTAGAAGCCTTAGAATATCGCAGCAGAAGCACAACCGATAGAGCAAGTACCAACTTTCATTGTTACCGCACTCCCAGCGGCTTTGAAGTCTTAATTGGTCGGAACAACAAGCAAAATGATTATCTCACATTTCGTGTCGCAGGAGATTATGACTTGTGGTTTCACGCCCAAGAAATCCCCGGGAGTCATGTTCTACTACGTCTAGAACCGGGTAAAGTTCCTGAAGAAACAGATTTACAATTTACTGCCAATCTTGCTGCTTATTTTAGTCGTGCCCGTCAAAGTGACCAAGTACCAGTAGTTTACACCCGATCCAACCGGGTCTACAAACCCAAAGGTACTAAACCAGGGCTTGTGGTTTACAAGCAAGAAACTATTATTTGGGGACAACCGGGAATAATTCGTAATTCGTGATTATTTATTGCCTCACTCTCCCCAGTCCCCAGTCCCCATCCCCCCACAAATATAAAGACCGACTCACCTAAGGACAGATATTTTTTGAGATTTTTACATGAAAAATCTGTACTGACTGTTACAATCTTGTTAAGAAAAGTTGCCCGTTGCATTTTGGGAACGCGCAATTTGGTTTTGACTCTATTGAGAAGACAACACGAACAACGTTTTTTAAGACCAGCCCTGTGGGAGGGGCTGGTTTTTTTTCAGAATGATGATATTGAAGTTTAGAAACTGAAGGTGGTTCTCAAAGCACCAATTACCACATCATTATTATTAGTATCATTATGGTCTGGTGCTGTTATCCAAATAACACCAGGGGTAATTGTGATATTGTCACTAATTTTGTATTGATAAAATGCCTCAATGTGATATGAGGTATCTAAGTCTTCAGACACCACTGAGGTGCTAGAACTCGTAACTTTCGGTTCCATGCCCAGGATCATACCAGCTAAGTTACCTTTTTTACCCAAGTCTGGAAAACCAAGGGTAACGGCATAGTTCCAAATGTCTACATCTCCTTTCTCTCTTGTTAACACTTGACTCCGGGTATATCCAGCCCAACCACCCAATACAAATTTCTCACTGATGGCAACGGATGCTTGGAGACCGTAAGAATTACTGGAAAATGCTTCACTGCTAATATCAGATGTTGCAGCTTCGCTACCTGTGAGTATTGGTTGATTGTAGGAATTGATATAGATTAAACCAAGGGCAATGCGATCACATGGTTTGAGGGTCAACTGTGCCATTGCACCATAGGGTCCATCAAACAAACCATTTTTAGAGGCAGGGTTTGAGGCAGGATTGTCGGTAGTACCTGCTAAATACCCTAAACTTAAGGTTATATTCTTGTTGAACTGGTGATTTACTCCCAAACCTGCACCACTGATCTGGTTATAGATTGGGTTGCGTGTACCAAAGGTGGACAAAGCACCATCACCATCACCATCAAAAATATTAATTGTGCTGGTAAGGTCATCTGCTGCACCGCCAGTAGCAATAGCTATTGCCTGTGTTTTGTTACCTACTGGGAATTTGTACCACAGTGTACCTAAGAAAGTATCGTTAGTACCACTACCAGCAAAAAACAAATTACCCTGTTGTGGACTGCTGATAGGGCTATTGATATTATTACTCTCAATTCTGGTAAACAGCGTATCTTGACCACTAAAGCTGCTGACAAATTCAATCCGCGCCCGTGCGCCTAGAGTGCTATTTTTATTGTCACCACTGTTACCAGCAAAAACCTCACTGAAGACGGCGACTAGTTGCCCTTGCAATTTGCTGGTGGTAGAAAATTGATTGGCTTCTAACTCAGCAGCCCTGGCTTCCAGCGCATCTACACGACCCCGCAAGGTTGCTAGTTCAGCCGCAAATTCTTCTCGTAGTTTTTGCAGTGTGGCTAAATCCTGTTTTGTTACTAGATCAGCAGTAGCAGTGGCAATTAATTCGTTAACTCGATCTAAACAAGCATTCAACCCGGCTGCAAATTCATACCTTGTCATAGCACGATTACCACGATAAGTACCGTTGGCATAGCCAGCAATACAACCGTAACGTTCTACCAAAGATCGCAAAGCTTGAAATGCCCAATCTGTGGATTGCACGTCTGATAACTCAGATACTGATGTTACTTGTGATATCAACTCCTGTTGATTAATTTTTCCAAGTTTTGGCGTTAGATTAGTAATTCCAATTGGTTCACTAGTTTCCGTTGTCGTTGTTACTTCCCCGGCTGATGGACCCGTCCCCATAGAAAGCATCGCACCGCAAATTGCCGGACTTGCTAATAGATATGCCCAGAATTTTTGCATAGTTTCCTCACACCTGTTTACAATTCACACCTGTCCCACATATATAGCAGGGTAAAGCTACTAATAAATATTCTTAAAATAATAACATTATTAATTAAGCGATTTTTTTTACCATTTTTTTACCAGTAGGTCAAGAAATCGTGATGAATTGATAAATCTATAAAATAACATCAAAAAAGTATTATGGACTGCAAAAATTTTGTCGTCATTACAGACACAGTAAAATTTTGACAAAATTGCATGATATTGTTGCTAATATTTGGTGATAATGATTATTATTATAAGTGTAAGATTGGCTTCTTGTTCTTGCCAACAGAAATCTTGATACACAGAAAAGCAGGATTATTTATTAAGGAGGGAAAAATCAATGCTTGGAAATTATATAAAACTCACAATCAGGAGCAGAAGAAGCAATATCCTGGGTTTAATGACGCTGCTATTATTGTCAGTGGGTATTTTAAGTTGTAAAGAATCTAACAATAAAACAGAGAATAATACGCAGGAGAGACCAAAAGTAGTGATAACATTTTTACCCGTGTATTTGTTTACAAAAGCCGTAACTGGAGATGTAGCAGATGTGGAGATTTTAGTGCCACCAGGTACGGATATACATGATTATCAGGCGACACCAGATAATGTAAAAGCGATCGCAACAGCTAATGTTTTGGTAAAAAATGGCTTAGGTTTAGAGGCATTTCTCACAGAAACAGTTAAGAATGCCAAAAATACTAAATTAGTAGAAATTGATGCCAGTACAAGTATTAAAGTGATAAATGATATTTCTCCCGTGGAGGAAACAAACGAGAAAGACCACAAATATGAACACACTGCGGGAAATCCTCATGTTTGGTTAGATCCAGTTTTTGCTAAACAGCAAGTCATCAATATTCGGGATGGTTTAATAACTGCTGATCCAGGAAATAAAACAACTTATGAAGCTAATGCAGCGGCTTATATTCAGGAATTAGACAACTTAAATAATGAATTTCGGCGGACTTTACAAAAGACCCCTAATTGTACATTTATTACTTTTCATGATGCCTTTCCCTACATGGCCAAACGCTATAATCTCAAACAAATGGCAGTTGTAGAAATTCCTGAAGACCAACTTTCACCAGCGGATGTGCAGAATGCTATTAATGCAGTTAAAAAGTACAAAGTTAAAGCCTTATTTAGTGAACCAGGAATAGATAACAAATTACTGACCAGCCTTTCACAAGATTTGCAGTTAACTGTATATCCTCTAAATTCTCTAGAAAATGGTGAAACAAACCCCCAGTATTATTTTCAGGCAATGAAGGATAATTTAAAGAATTTAGCAACAGGATGTAAGTAATTCGTAATAGTGCCTCTGGCAGGCTACGCAAACGTAATTTTTAATTTAGACCGCTAATTAGTTTCTGATTTATCCGTAACATCCATCGAAAATCCAAAATCGAATGACTGACGACCAGCAAGCAATCACATTGCCAATATTAAAAGTAGAGGGATTAACTGTCTATCAAGGAAACTTCCTCGCTGTACGGGATGTTTCCTTTGAATTATTTCCTGAAACAGATACAGCGATAGTAGGACCAAATGGGGCTGGTAAAAGTACCTTAGTTAAGGCTATATTAGATTTGATTCCCCGACGTTCTGGGACAATAGAAATTTTTGGTCGTCCCATTGCCAGGTTAGGAAGTTTACGACATTTTTTGGGCTATATGCCACAAAATTTTATTTTTGATCGTAGTTTTCCTATTTCTGTGACTGAGTTAGTAGGACTAGGAATAGGTGAGAGGGAACAGGTAATAGGTGACAAAAAAAATTTATTATTCCCCAATTTTTGGCAAAAACATACAGAAAAAACAGCAGCTATAGCAGCAGCTTTACACAGAACAAATATATATCGTTTAAGAAATCAGACTATTGGGACTCTTAGCGGTGGTCAACTCAAGCGGGTGTTATTGGCTTATTGTTTGGTAACACCACGAAAATTATTGGTATTGGATGAAGCTTTTGCTGGGGTAGATATGCAAGGTGCAGCTGATTTTTATGCTTTACTAAATGAGTTAAAACGAGAAGAGGGTTGGACTGTTTTACAGGTTTCCCATGATATTGATATGGTAAATCGTCATTGCGATCGCGTCCTCTGTCTTAATCAAACTGTAGTATGTACTGGTAAGCCAGAAATTGCCCTTTCACCGCAAAATCTTTTAGCAACTTATGGACCCGGTTTTACTCGTTATCAACACAAGCATTAAAAACTGAAAATAGTTCCTCCGGCAGGCTACCGCCAACAAAATTTAAAATTTGATAACTGCTACCTTTTGTGTTTTCAAGATTGACCTTTTTTGAATTTTCAGTTCCCCGAAGGGGTTGAATTTTGTCTTCTGACTGTCAATCTTTTTCATCTAGGTGTTCAGCTACAGATTGATAAAGATGGAAAATATGACTATCGTGGAGGCGATAGAAAACATTACGCCCTTGTTTACGGTAACTGACCAAACGCATGGCGCGTAAGTTTCGCAGTTGATGAGAAACAGCGGATTCACTCATTTCTAGTAAGGCTGCTAAATCACTGACACAAAATTATTTGTTTGCTAATATGGAAAGAACTCTCAGGCGGTTAGCATCTCCTAAAAAGCTAAAAAATTCTGCCATGCGTTGGGGTTTTTCTGTGCTGATTAGTTTATTGGGAATGGCTTCAAGAATATTGCTATTTAAAGTAATTGGTGGATTAGATTGAATCATGATTTGTTCTTAACTTGATTTTAAAGAATAAGAGTTTTTCAGGTGTAAATATATGCTTTAAAATTGAATATTTAGTCATGAAATAAAAGATAATCTATTTACAGGATAGATAAAAATTACTGTAAAACAGAGATATGAATTTATTGGTTGATATTCAAAGCAACTTGTTAGCTATTACAAATAGTCATGGTTTAGTGGAATTGCTAGGGTTTCCTTTCATGCAACGTGCCATTATTGGTGCTGTATTAATGGGAATACTGGGTGGTTTATTAGGCTGTTTTGTTACCTTGCGCCAGTTGTCATTTTTTAGTCACGCTGTAGGCCATGCGGCGTTAGTAGGTGTGGCTTTAGGTGTGTTATTAAACATAAATCCTACATGGATGTTGTTGCCATTTACCTTAATTTTCGGTGTAATTGTCCTCTACCTAATTGACAAAACGGATTTAGCTAGTGATAGTATTCTTAGTATAGTTCTATCAGGGGCGTTAGGGATCGGAGTCATCCTCACCAGTATGATTAAAGGATATCGCGGAAACTTGATGGCTGTACTATTTGGCGATATTTTAGCTATTGATGCTATAGATTTAATTTTGACGCTGCTGGTACTTGTGGGTAGCGGTATTTTTTTATTATCAACATTGCGATCGCAAATTTTGTTAACCCTTAACGCAGATGTTGCCCAGGTACAAGGCGTTCCTGTTAAATTATATCGTTATGGGTTTGTGATTTTGCTATCTTTAGCCGTAGCCGTAGCAATTAAAGCCGTCGGGGTTTTACTCGTAAACGCCTTTTTAGTAATTCCCGCAGCCACCGCTAAAATGGTGACTGATCAATTTAGCTGGTTTTTGCTTATGTCAGTCCTTGTTGGTTCCAGCAGTAGCATCGCTGGAATTATGGTTTCTGGAGTGTTTAACCTAGCTTCTGGCCCTAGTATTGTTTTGGTGCAGTTCCTGGTGTTCGTCGTCGTTTTCACCTGGGTTAAGTTAGGGATAAAAGCAGCTTAAAAGTTCTTTTGGCAACCTACTTGACATATCCTTTTTCTTTTGCTAAATTTATTAATGGTGGCGAACATAAAAGAAGCCCGCGCCGGGATAGCTCAGTTGGTAGAGCAGAGGACTGAAAATCCTCGTGTCAGCAGTTCAAATCTGCTTCCTGGCATAGGTTTTAGAAAATTCAATAAATACTTTCCCTAGATTTTGACTATTTAGTTTAAAAACATAGGGTGTTCTTTTGCAGTTGCAGGAGTGCGATCGCATTTTTATTAAACTTAATAAAGAATAAAAATATACTAACAGTATAGTACTAATTATAGTTCTTTAGATTTTTGGGCTTGACTTTGACTAAAATATTGCTATCTTTGGTAAACTTCTACAGGACTTACGCAACTGGCATATTATTAGGGTGCATCATACCTATAAGTTGGTTAGTATCAACAGATTTTCAAAACATTTGACGCACCTTACAAGAGACTTGAGTGTGACACTTGTGTAAGTCCTATTCTAATCTAAATTGTTCAGATAAGTAGGTAAAAACAAAGAAACATAAATATGTAACAAAATGTAAATTACTTGAAACCCTTGGGATTGCTTGATCTCCCTTTGCTGCATTCGCCTTGACATAGTTATAAATTTTTCCGCCCACCTACTTATCACAAATTATGAATTTGACTAGCATTGATAATGTGCTCAACTTTGATGTTTAATTCAGGAAAAGTAGGAGAAATAATTTTATCGTTTCTTGTAAATGCTCTTACTTGATATTTACCATCAACCAATTCATAAACAAATACGGTCGGTAATTTTAGGGTTGCCTAAATAACTCCTAGAAGCAATAGCTAAATAATCCAGAATCCAATATTCTTTAATTCCTAAATTTTCATATTCTTCTAATTTATCAACATAATCATCTTCCCAATTTCATCTTCCCAATTTGTGGATGTTACTTCTACAGCTAATTGAATCGGTTCAATCACAGCACCGTAAGTTGTTACATTAGAATTCCATAAAGAAAGATGGACTTACCACACTCGCATCTGGGTTTCTTCCTCTTTGTTCTCCTTTGCTGGTAAAGGTTCTGATGACTATATCTTTATCAAGAATATAGTCAAGACCTAAAGGATCACTTTCTCCATCAAAAGTCTTAACCCTTGAAAAGTGGACTTTGAAGAATTTAGCCCCCCTTTTTCAACAGTTGGGGGGATCTAAGATATATCCCTATTTCTCTTTTTTATAACTATCAACAGCAGCACGCAAATTACCCTGATGTACGGATAAAAGTTGTTCACCAGCGGTTTTATCTAAATCAGTCCAGTGCATTAACAAAGCCAGTTTCACCCATTTACCACTGCGTTCAAGTAAAAAACTGGCTGCTTCTCGACTTAAACCGGTCAAGTCTTGTAAAATTCTTAAAGCGCGATCGCGCAACTTTTGATTTGTTACCGCAACATCAACCATCCGATTACCGTAAACTTTACCCAACCTCACCATCACGCTGGTAGAAAGGATATTTAAAGCCAGTTTAGTCGCAGTACCAGCTTTCAAACGAGTCGAACCGGCTAAGATTTCCGGACCAGTTAACAAGCGAATATCAATATCAGCATCAAAATCTACTTGTTCAGCAGGAACACAGGCTATAAAAACAGTTAAAGCACCGCGTTGACGGGCAGCGTTTAAGGCACCGTGAACATAGGGAGTAGTTCCTCCAGCGGTGATACCGACGACTACATCAAGTTGAGTTATGTGACGTTGGGCGATCGCACTTTCTCCATCTTCAGCTAGGTCTTCTAACCCCTCAGAACTGCGTAACAGCGCCCCAGCACCACCAGCAATAATCCCCTGTACCAACTCTGGAGGTGTGCAGAACGTTGGAGGACACTCAGCCGCATCCAACACCCCTAATCTGCCACTAGTTCCCGCACCAATGTAAAATAAACGTCCACCTTGATGCAAACGCTCCGCTGTGCGTTCAATAGCTCCTGCTAACTGAATTTTAGCGCCAGCAACAGCAGCTACAGCTTTTTCATCTTCATGATTAAATAATTCCACCAACTCCAGCGCATTAAGTTGGTCTAAATTTAAACTATTGGGATTTACCTGTTCCGTCAAAAGATGCCCGCGTTCCTGCAAATTTGTCATTTTTCTGTTAGTTATCAATTGTTATTTTCACCTGTTCCCTATTCCCTTTTCCTAATGACTAATAACTAATAACTAACTACAATAAACCTTCTAGTTTGCGACGGATACTGTCTAGTTCAGAATTAGGAATTTCCTGTACAGTCTCACTTGCTGGACTAGGACGGAAGGAATCATCATTATCCTCGGTTTCAGAATCTGGTTTCCAATCAGTCTCTTCCACATTCAATTCCGGGGGCATGATTAAATCACCGTTTTCTGGAACAACTTCCCAATCAAACCCCGCACTTTTACAAAATTCCTTGATTTCCTCAGCATCCATGCCCTCAAGTGTAGGTGTGGGAAAATCCTGAGCTTCTAACATTAAAGCAAAGCGTGTGGCATCATCTTCCGACTCAAACATCATGATTTTATTGCGATTACCCACTCGAATCGAGTGAATCCCTTCATTATCAGTGCCAACATTGAAAATTAGTACAAAAACACGCATCATCCAACCTTTGAGGTCTATATATACTATTTTTATTTAATCAGGGAAAAGGAAACAGGCAACAGGGGAGAATAACCAATGACAACTGGTAACTGGTAACTGGTCACTGAGAACAGTATCCTAGAAGTGGCACAGTTTGATATTGTGCTATCAGTTATACAGTTTGCCAAATAAATCGGGCAGTTAAAAACTGAAAATCAATGTCTAACTCTTCCAGTCAAGATTATTATACCCCAACTAAAAGCTCTAAACGCCTATGGTTGATGATATTGAGTCGTGGTGGCATTGCTCTAGGAGCATTCCTGCTACTCTTAATTATCGGTGGTGTTTGGCGGTTACGGGATTTTATCCAAAAAGAGTTAGCACCATTGGCAGAAAAAAATCTGACTAATACTCTCAACCGTCCCATCCAACTTGGACAGGTAAAAGAATTTTCTCTGACAGGGGTAAGGTTTGCCGCTTCTGCAATACCAGCAACACCTACGGATACAGATCAGGCGACGATAGAAGCTGTAGATGTGGGTTTTAATCCTTGGCAGTTGGTTGTTAATCACTGTCTTCAATTAGAAGTTACCTTAATTAACCCAGATATTTATATTCAACAAGATGACCAACAACGTTGGATCACAACTACCATAGGTCCAGCTGGTAAACAGGGGTTAATTAAAACCAATTTAGATAAACTGCGGTTTCGTAATGCCAAGTTGGTGTTAGTAGGAAATCAGGTAACAAAGACACAGGATAAAAGAGGAGAAATATCTATTTCCCAGTTCCCAGTCTCCAGTCCCCAATCCCCAGTCCCTGTAGTATTATCAGGAATATATGGAACTGCTCGACTGATAGAAAATAACCGATTAATTAGGTTTGATTTAGCAGGAAAACCAGAGAATGGAGGTAGTATTTTTCTGCAAGGAGATATTCGCCCCGAAGCAAAATTAGAAGGTAAATTAAAGCTCAGAGGGAAAGATTTACTCGCCGCAGATGTTACTCGTTTAGTTAAGTTGCCACTGGATTTGCAAACAGGTCGAGTCAATGGTGATTTACAAATTCAGTTGATACCAGGGCAGCAAACTTTGTTATATGGTAGTGCTGCTTTGCAAGGGGTAACGCTGCAAATACCCAAAGTAACTCAACCATTAAGTAACAGTCAGGGAAATGTCAAGTTTCAAGGGTTGGGAATAGAGCTAGATAATGTAGTTAGTAACTATGGCAAAATTCCCTTAGCTGTTACAGGTTTAATTGATAGGGAAAATGGTTTTAAATTAGCAGGTCGTGTCAATGCGGTGAGTTTATCCCATGCCCTAGAAACGCTGAATGTTAAGTCGCCTTTTCCTTTGAGTGGTATAGTCAAGGCAGATTTGCAGATATTGGGTAAAATCTCTGCTCCGGTGCTTTCTGGTACAGTTTCTAATATCAAAACTGCTGAAGTTGATAAAGTTGATTTCCAAGAAATTAGTGGTAAATTTGAACTTTCAAGTCGTGATGCTATAATTACTCTCAAGGATATTCAAGGACAGACTACATTCGGTGGTGGTGTGACAGGAGGGGGAATAATTAAACTTGGCAACTCCCCAGAAATGAATGTTAATTTAACAGCTAAGAATGTTCCAGGGGATGTGATCGCACAACTTTATAATCTTAAACCTACATTCCAAGTCGGTACTATTTCAGCCACAGCTAACATTAACGGTCTCCCTGGTAATGTCCAAACTTTGGTAAAATGGGACGCCCCACAAGCTACCTACGCTGCTAGTGGTGAAACCATTATTAACTCTGACCGCACTATTTCCTTCCGTGATGTTGCTGTCAATATTGCTGGTAATGTGGTGCGAGGTTATGGCAGTTATAATCCTCAAGGTTGGCAAACTGTTGCTCAAGTTTCTAGTGTGAAGTTAACACCATTTATGAAAGAAGAAAAACTAGAAAATATCTCGTTAAAAGAGGCAGAATTTAACGGTAAGTTAGTGCTATCAGGAATTTCTAGACCTTTTAAAGTGACTAATATTCGTTCGGAAGGGGCTGGTATTAACGTTGCTGATGGCAGAATTGCTATATCTCGTCTTCAGTGGGAAGATAAGAATTTTGTTGCTGACTTGATAGCAAATAATGTGCGTTTAGGGCAGATATTGAAACAGTCTCCCCCGATTTTAAATAATCCCATTGCAGGAAAATTCACCATTGCAGGTAATACGGAAAATTTCAGCCTTAAGAGTTTAGGTGCTATTGGTGAAGGCAGTTTAGAAGTTGATAACGGCACAATTACCGCTAAGAATATTCAAGTTAGTAATGGTCGTTATAAGGCACAAATTCAAGCTAAAAATCTACCTTTACAGAAATTAGCAACATTTCCACCCCAACTACAAGGAATATTAGTAGGTCAGTTCAATGTTGCAGGTTCGGTTGAATCTTTTAAACCAGAAACTATTCAAGCCACAGGTCAAGGACGGCTAAATCTGGCTGGAGGAACAGTTACAGCGGCTAACTTTCAAGTAGCTAATGGTCGTTACCAAGCTGTAGTTGCTGGTTCACGTGTGGAATTAAATCGTTTCAATCAACAGTTACAAGGTCAATTTGCTGGTCAGTTACAAGTTGCAGGTCTTTTGGGTTCTGCTAAATTAGCTGATGTATGTGCTGCTGGTCAGGTGCAGTTTAGTAGGGGTATTCCGGGAATTAATTCTCCTTTAAATGCAGCAATATCTTGGAATGGTCAACAACTTACGATTCCCCAAGCCAGAACTCCAAATTTAAATGCTGGTGGTTATATTTTAGCTAATGCTCAACAACCAGGAATACCAGAAATTACTCAATTAAATCTGAATGTGCAAGCTCAGAATTTTGACCTGGAACAATTACCATTAAAATTCCCTAATGCTGTAGATGTGACAGGAAGAGTAGATTTTCGGGGACAAATTACAGGGAAGCCAACTGGACCAAATGTTGTGGGAACTCTGCGTTTAAGAAATTTACAAGTTCAGAAATTTGCCTTTGAACCATTATTAACTGGTAATATCAATTTTGTGCAGGGTGGGGGGTTGAATTTGGATGTTGCAGGTAAACGCGAGAGACTAGCAGCTAATTTAAATTCTAATAATCAAGCTAATGCTTTTTTAGTGCAGTGGCAGCAAGCATCAGCTACAGGTCAAGCAAAAGGAGATAATTGGGCAGTTAAAGTCAATAACTTCCCCTTACAAGCCTTAAATTTAAATTTACCTAATAATACTTTTTTGGGTAAAGGTGCATTAGCTGGTTTGTTAACTGGAGATTTGCAGATTAATCAACAGACATTAGCAGCGAGGGGAAATATTGCGATCGCACAACCAAAACTTGCTAGAATTAGGGGCGATCGCTTCACAACTCAATTTAACTACAACAACAATATAGCCACCTTCACGAGGAGCGAATTTACCAAAGACCAAAGCCGCTACCTATTTGATGGTACCCTCAAACAAACCACCACCAGACCACAGCTGCAAGCCAAAATAAACATCAACCAAGGCAACATTCAAGATTTACTCACAGTTGCTCAAATATTTGAACTCCAAGGCCTACAAAGAGGTTTAGCAGCACCAACTTACGGTACATCTGCGGATTTAACAACCAACCCGCCAGGTTTATCAGAACAACCTTTATTTAGTCAAATTCAGCGTCTATCGGAAATTAAGGCACTCCTAGCATTACAAGAAGAAAAATTTTTAGAATCCAAACCCATCCCAGATTTAACAGACTTAAAGGGAATATTCAACGGAGAAATTGACATTAATACTGCCACAGTCAACGGATTGGCATTACAGTTTAACTTACAAGGACAAAACTTTACTTGGGGTAGAGAAACAGAACCAAATCGTTTCTATCGTGCTGATAAAGTCATCGCTGAAGGTAGTTTTGAAAAAGGCGTTTTGCGTTTACAACCTTTACGCATTGCATCTAAAGAAAGACTAGTAGCTTTCACTGGTAATATCACTGGTAAAGAACAATCAGGAAAATTAACAGTGAAACGTTTCCCAATCCGACTATTAAATAACTTTGTCAAATTACCAGTCGGGATTACAGGTAATCTCAATATTGATGCTGCATTAGCAGGTAGTATAGCCAATCCTCAAGCCAGAGGACAATTAGACATCACAGAAGGAACACTCAATCAAAAACAAATAGAATCAGCTATTGCCAGTTTCAGTTATACAAATGGACGCTTAAACTTTGGCAGTCATGTTATAGCTACTGGGACAGAACCTGTCAATATTACAGGCAACATCCCCTATAAATTACCTTTTGCATCTGTCAAACCAGATAATAACCAAATTAGTCTAGATGTACAAGTAAAAGATGAAGGATTAGCACTATTAAACTTGTTCACTAACCAGATAGCCTTTGAGAGTGGTGAAGGAGAAATAGACCTGACTGTCCGGGGAACAAGACAACAACCATTAGTTAAAGGAATTGCCTCTCTTAATAATGCCACCTTTGAAGCCCAAGCTCTACCAGGTAAGCTAACAAATGTTTCTGGAAAGGCAAAATTTGATTTTGATAAAGTCTTAGTAGAAAATCTCCAAGGGCAGTTTAGTAATGGTAAAGTTGAAGCCGCAGGAAAAATTCCCATTTTCAACAGTCAAGATATAAAAATAGATAATCCTCTCACCGTCAACCTGGAAAAATTAGCCTTAAATCTCAAGTCATTATATCAAGGTGGTGCTAGTGGTAATTTACAAATTACTGGTTCTGTATTGCAGCCAGCTATTGGTGGTAATATAGAATTATTTAACGGCCAAGTTTTATTAACAGAATCTAGCACCTCTACCGTAGCTAAGAATAGTTCTGAATCATCACTTCTCGCAGCTGAAAAACAAAACAAAATCAACGATGTTAACAGCGGAATTACAAAGTTAAATAACTTAGAAATAAAGTTAGGAAAAAACGTAAAAATTGCCCGTCCACCAGTTTTCAACTTCCTAGCATCTGGCAATTTAAATCTTACTGGTTCTTTAAGTGACCCTATTCCTGAAGGAACTATCAAATTAACCAAAGGTGGGGTAAATTTATTTACAACCCAATTCAATTTAGCTCGTAACTATAAACATACCGCAACGTTTAGAACTTCTCAACCCCGTGACCCTGACTTAGATATTAATCTCTTTGCTAAAGTATTAGATGGAATCCAAACCAGTGAACTCAGCAGACAAGTTTCTACAGGATTATCCGCATTAGAAAGTGTGCAAGTTGAAGCCACCGTCAAAGGTCCAGCGAGCAAGCTAAATGATAATTTAGAATTGAAAAGCAGTCCCAGACGCTCACAAACAGAAATCGTCACTTTGTTAGGAGGTGGGTTTGTCGATACCCAAGGCCGTGGTGACAGTACATTAGGTTTAATTAATATTGCTGGTTCGGCTGTTTTCAATAACTTTCAATCTGCATTTAACCAAATTGGTGATGCTTTTGGGTTAAGTGAACTGCGTTTATTTCCTACTATTCTTTCTGATAGACCTGAAGCTAGTAAAAGCAACTCGACTTTAGAATTAGCATTAGAAGCTGGTGTCGATATTTCCAGCAAATTTTCTATTTCCAGTATCAAAATTTTGACAGCCAGTGACCCTTTTCAATGGGGTATTAATTACCGAGTAAATGAAGAGTTTCGTATCCGTGCTTCCACAAATTTAACAGATGATAGTCGTGCAGTTATTGAGTTTGAAAGAAGGTTTTAACAGTTATCAGTTACAGCAGGAGTCAGGAGTCAGGAGTCAGGAGTCAGGAGGATTTAGAATAATCTAGAATCTGAAAAAGTCTTTGAGTTTTCATGGGAGCAAGGCTTATTTCCTGCATCTTATCCACCTTAAATAACCCTTAAACTATTAATTTATCCAGGTTTTCCGTTTCTATGGCTTAACGCTACGCTATCAGCAAGCCCTACTTGTAAGTCTTTATACAGTTGCTTTTATACGGGCCACAATTCATCTAGCTGCCAACCTTTCAGGTGTAGCACGTGTCCTCTTGCAACACATATAGAAATGGGAATCATTCCGTATGCTTACGGAAGCATGCGCTGAATTTAAAATAATTTCAGTGAAATGACTATGGTTTATTTAGCCTGATCTAAGGAGAATAATGACAGTCTTAAACAAATTATACTAACTCTGTTCATTTTGAATAAGGAGTTACTACAAAGGAATTGATATGGCAGCAAGTGAGTCCTCTGTGCAGTATGATGGTATGGAGCTAATACACTTATACCACCAAAATCCTTCAATCAAACTACGTAATCAACTTGTAGAAGTGCATAAGGGCTTAGTACGGAAGATGGCTTATAAGTTTATCCATCAATGTAATGAGCCTTATGAAGACTTAGAACAAATTGGTTATTTGGGTTTAATTAGGGCTATTGAGCGTTTCAATCCTCACCAGAGATATGCGTTCAGTTCCTTTGCTATACCTTATATTCGTGGGGAGATGCTGCATTTTTTGCGCGATCACTCTACTTTACTAAAAATTCCTCGTCGTTGGCAAGAACTTTACAATGCAGGGCAAAAAATTCGTAAACAGTTCACACTATCTCTAGGTCGTCCTCCTAGAGAAATTGATATCGCCACCAAACTTAACATTTCTTTACAAGAATGGCAAGAATGTAAATTGGCTGTTCAAAACCGGATACCTTTGAGTTTAGATGCAACTACAGCTAACTACGTTGATTATCAAATAACTTTAGGTGATATTCTTCCTTGTCTCCGTACTGCTCTGCTTCAGCAACAAGAAGAGGAAAGATTACAACTCCAAGGGGCTATAAGTATGTTAGATGATAAGCGCCGGATAGTAGTTGAGTTGGTATTAGTTAAAGAACTGACTCGCAAGGATGCAGCTAAGAAAATTGGTACTAGTCCAATGACAGTTACGCGCTATCTACACAAAGGTGTGAAAGATTTGATTTGCTATTTGCAACCACAAGCGGAGTCAGAAGTCTTAAGTGCTTAATTCAGTTAACAGTTATCAGTCTTTTCACTGTTCACTGTTAACTATTACCAATGACTAATGACTCATTATCTCGATTTTATATCCGCTATAGCTCCCCTCGTCATAGCCGCAATAGCTTTATCCGTTGCTTTGGGTAGGTGATAATATTTACCTCCGGCTGTTTTGGCTAATTCCTTCGCAAAGCCAGTAGAGACAAACTTACTCTCTGTATCAATTACCAATAATTGCATACCAGCAGCGCGGATTCTGCCTGCAATATCTAGTAATTCGGCTTTGATATCAGGCTTTTCTCCTGGTTCTTGGGGTTCACCTAAAGAACGAGCCAAAGGAATATTACCACGACCATCAGTAATTGCTACGATAACAACTTGACCAATATCTCCTCCCATTTGGGCATTTATCCCCACACGCACGGCTTGAGTTAAACCATGTGCTAAAGGTGAACCCCCACCACATGGTAATCTTTCTAACCGATTCTTGGCTAAAGCAATGGAACGGGTAGGGGGTAATAAAACTTCTGCTTGTTCTCCCCGGAAGGGTATTAAAGATACTTGGTCACGGTTTTGATAGGCTTCGGTTAAGAGTTGCATAACTGCACCTTTAGCAGATTGCATTCTATTTAAAGCCATTGAACCAGAAGCATCAACCACAAATACTACTAAAGCACCAGCTTTTCTTACCAATCGCTTAGAACGCATATCTCCTTGTTCGACAATGACTTTTTTGTCTGGTTGTCTAGCTAGTCGTGCTTTTTGATACGGCGCTGCGGCTCTTAATGTGGCATCTACGGCAATGCGTTTAACTTTGCCTTTGGGTATCATCGGCTTGATGTAACGTCCCCGGTCGTCTGAGAAGATCATACTGCGACTACCAGATTTACCCTGACGTTGTGCCATTTGGGTAAAATACAGCACAGTTGGGTCGAGAATTACTCCTTCTGGATCAAAGATAAACTCTTCGGGAATATCCGGTGGTTCTTGCTGTTCCTGTTCTTCTTGTTGTTCTTCCTGTTCTTCCTGTTCGTCTTCTTGCTGCTCTTCTGAATCGTCTTGACTTTGGGGTGGTGGTGGTTGGTCTGGTGGTGGGGTTTGAATAATTGTTGTTCTGGGAACTATGACCAATTCTACAGCACGACGTAAATCTTCGGCGTTGACGGTGTTGCGTCCTTCTAATGCTGCTGCTGCTTTTGCTACACGCACTGCAAATAATTCTGCGCGATGTCCTTCTACACCACCGCGAATGGCTTCATTGACAAGATAGATAATTTGTTCTTGGGTAATGGTGACTTCTTTTAACCATTCCCGTGCAAGGAGAATTTGAGTTTTGAGTGAGTCGATGTCTTCGCTGTATTGTTGCAGAAATTCTTGAGGAGATTTAGAATAGGCGAGCGCTTGTTCAACTGCTTGGACTCTTTGATCTAAACCCAGAACTCCGTCTGCTGAGAGTGTGATCGCAATTCTATCTAATAAATGTTCTCTTAGCGTCCCTTCATCTGGGTTATAAGTCGCAATAAACAACGGCTTACAAGGATGTTGAAAACTTATCCCTTCCCGTTCAATTTGGTTACGTCCGTCAGACAATACCGTTAAAAGCTGATTACTAATTTGGTCATCTAATAAATTGATTTCATCCACATACAACACACCCCTGTGAGCAGTGGCCAGCAAACCCGGTTGAAAAACCGTATCACCTTGTTTAACCGACTGTTCCACATCCACAGAACCTAAAAGTCGATCTTCCGTCACACCAAGAGGTATTTGGACGAAAGGTGCAGGGATAATTTCCCTTTCTATCTCGTGTCTTTCCTCAGCTAAGAGCTTATCATCCCATTCTTCCGGGTGGTTCGAGTCACAGTTACTAACAGAACCTTGAACAACTTCAATAGGTGGTAATAAAGCGTGAATAGCACGCGCCATCACAGATTTAGCCGTACCTCGACGGCCTGCAATTATCACACCCCCCAAAGCGGGATCTACCGCTGCTAACAGCAAAGCTATCTTAATTGCCTCTTGACCAACCACAGCAGTCAGCGGAAAAGCAGTCATTGTCGGGGTAATAGTAGGCGCAGGCATTGTTTCCTTAATAGTTATTATATTTTTAGCATAGCAATTTTCGGAACTTTTAGAATATATGTAATGGCAATTCCCAAAAGGAGCAAAATGTATGACTACCATTCAGGCTAAACGCTTCACCCTAGAAGAATATCACAAACTTACAGAAATGGGCCTTTTTCATGAAGATGATCACATTGAATTAATCAATGGAGAACTGATAGAAATGGTAGCAAAAGGTAGAGCGCATGAAACTTGTTTAAGAAAATTATTAAAGGAACTTGCACAACTCATAGGGAATACAGTAACTTTACAATCTCAATCTCCCATTACCATACCACCAAAAAGCTAATCAGAACCAGATTTTTCCATAGTTAAAACTCGAGATGATGATTATTGGTCATCTCACCCTTAAGGCTCAGATATCTTGTTAGTTATAGAAGTCGCACACTCTTGTATTAAATATGATCAATAAATAAAAATACCACCTTTGTGTAAAAGCAGTAATCTTTGATCATTGGATCTTTAACTTATTAGATAAGTACTGAGAATGCTACAGTGAACTTTATCAAAGTTACCCTGTTGATTTCGGATATGCAATCAAACGAATTGTGTTACCGAATCAGATTATATCTTTACATACTTTCCTGATTTATAGCTTGATTCAAGTAGGGTTTCTCCTGTAATCTAACAGATTAGATCCCCAACTTTTTGAAGCAGTCAGGAATATGGGAAAATAATATCTAGAATTAACCAACTGCAAAACCTGTATATTGTCTCACCAAAGGTTCATGGAAAGCTAAAACAATTATTCTCTTGGTACTTCTAATTTAACTAATTCATCTGCTATACCAATTTCAGTTCCATCATGTTGTATCCAGATTTTGCCAACAGATAATGGCAGAGAATTTAAAAGTTTTGGACAATTTGTTGATATGGTTGTCAAAGAAGGTAAAATTATCAGACAAAATCAGGATTTTTTTTTTACCATTAGACAAACTACCTGCCTGAATTTGTTTTAATAAAACCATTTGATTGAATTAAATGGCTTATGATAAACGCATTTTGCAGTTTTTTCATATTTAGAGAAAATGAACTATTGCCATTAATACAAAAGATAAAATACCAAAATGCACAAACTTCTCACCTTCAATAGAGAGAAACTCCTGTGTCAAGCACTCACCCATCGTTCCTATGTCAACGAAAACCCAGGAGAAGGAGAACACAACGAACGCTTAGAATTTCTCGGTGATGCTATTCTAAACTTCATCAGTGGACAATATCTCTATCGTCGTTATCCCCAAAAAGGAGAAGACGAATTAACTCGTCGTCGTTCGGCCTTAGTAGAAGAAAAACAACTAGCAAAATTTGCAATTGAAGTAGGTTTAGACTTTAGAATGCGATTAGGGAAAGGCGCTATTAGAGATGGAGGTTTTCAAAACCCTAACTTACTCAGTAGTACCTTTGAAGCAGTGATTGGTGCTTATTATTTAGATAACAACTGTGAAGTTGAACCAATTCGCACCATTATAGAACCACTATTTGATTCCGTATCAGAAGATATTATAGAACCTCGCTCAAATGTAGATTCAAAAAATCGTTTTCAAGAATGGGTACAAAAAGAAATTGGTGCAAATCCTCCAAAATATGTAACAGAACAAATAGGGGGACCATCTCACGCACCAGAATTTATAGCTAGAGTATTAGTAGATGGTAAAGAATACGGAGAAGCGAAAGGAAAAAACAAGAAGGAAGCGGAAAAAGCTGCTGCTGAAGATGCAATAGCAAAGTTAAAAAACCAAGGATTGTTTTAAGACAATTAACGGCACACTCACAACCATGATTTAGAGTGTATCAGATGAAATAATGTGGTAGTCATTTTAAAGAAATTGGAATTCTTGAATTATGGTTATTTACTAACAAATTGAGCGTGTAGACAATGTATCTAAAAATTGTTTTTAGGTTTTTAGAATCATCATTATCAACAAATGATAGTTAATGATAAACTCATCGGAATTGAGGATTTACAAAATTTGCGGATATACAACATAGGGATATGCTATTATTCTGTTCGTCCTGATTATAATTATCCTTTATATCCCCTACACTTTCACAGGTACAATCCTAGCGTTCAATGTAACCTACAAATCAGTCAGCATTGTGCATTTTCACCAGGTAAAAAAGTTTGAATGCTGAAATTTATGACAAAAACTGGAAAAAGCAACTATTAAGCTGCATTCTACAACCAGAACCTGAAGATTTTTAAACTTGACTTTACCTCAAGCTAATGGAATAGTATTATTATCTATAGGAGTCCTATTTGAGTCTTGATAGCTTACGTGGCGTAGCCATACAAAATTCAGTACAAGTGAATCCTCTAAAACCCTTTTGCCTCTTGCCTTTTACCTTTTGCCTACCTACACAAGTAAATATGGCTTACGCCACGCTGCGCTATCAGTAATCAAGTCGGATTCCTATAGTGGGTAGCCTAATTCAAATTCATGAAAGCTGAATTTGAAGCGGAGGAACCAATGTTTGGGGCTAATCTTAATTGAGAGACACCTTCCAGTCTTAGCCCGTCAGCTAACTCCGTCGGCAATGGAAGGAACCTCCAAAACCTTGGCTGTAATACCAGTTGTTGTTGGGGTTTCCTTAATCAATTTTAGATTTTAGACGGATGATTTTGGATTTCCGATAAATCTAATAAAATCTAAAGTCAATAATCTCAAATTGTCATCCCTGCTTCTCATTGATGATTCGTTTCAAGGGAGAGAAGTTAAAGCTGTGAGAATTAAGCCATTCTTAGCAAGATTACAAAGTGCCATTGGTCGCTATGACCTAATGGAGCAAATGATACTAATACCTGATCCTCAAAAATGCGTTAGTGAAAAAGATTTGCAAGCAAAGTCCATCAATTTAGTTGTTGGCTATAATGCTTCACCTAATAGTCATACAGCCTTAGATATTGCTTTTTGTATTGCTCATCAAACCAATTTAGCTACGAATATTCAAGTTAATGTCAAGGCTGTATATGTATTAGAAGAACAACCAAGCAGTTATTCTGATCATAACTTAAGTATGCCCCAAAAGCAGCTTGCCGTAGAGTATCCAACTTGTGATGTACCCCAATCAAGAACACTGGTATTAACTCAATCAAAACCCCAGTTAATGACCACTTCAATACCAGATCAAGCAGATAAAATTCTTTGGCAAGCCAAAAACTTAGCCCAAGAATGGCAGAGTTATTTTAAATCTCATCTGCGGTTTGGCAACTTAGGTACTGAGTTGAAAAAAGTCGTGGAATTAGAAGCTGCTGATGTTCTGGTGTTAGGTTGTCAATCTAGCCATCATCCTTTGATTGATAGTTTAGGTAGTGATTTTCCTTGTGCTGTGTTGGGTATACCCAGTTGTCTTGATTAATCACGAAATAATTGCAGACATAGATTTTTAATCCCAATACACAAATAATAATACTTGTCGGTTAGGGGGGAAAGAGAATAAAAAACCTTTACCCTTTGACCATTCTCCAAACCAACTGACAAGTTTCAGATTCGCAAAGTGCTCCGTATTGCTTTCTAAGCCACATTCCGCACTTGAATAAGTAGCATAAATAAACTACATTTACAGGCACTTCAGAACTATAGTTTTTAAAAATCCAGTAGCCATGAAAATATAAATAAATTATGCACGTCAAAGTTCCAGCTTTCTTATTGTGTAAAAAAAGGTAGTTAGACAACAATCTTTAATTTGAATTTCTCAATCACTTATGAAAATACAAGACTATGCAATAGTGAACTAGAGATTTGAAAACTAAGAAAATAAATAATACTTTTGACAAGCTGTAGGTAGGAATTAGAAAATTCGACAAGGTTCCTCTGTTAAGTTCAGAATCCTATGAACTCCTTGTGTAATCAGAAAATGATTCCCTTGAAAACATACGCCAGTTGCTGCCTCTTTCCGAGGAGCTCCCCTAACAAGTCGGGGAACCAGCCCAACCCACTGTCGCTGAAATATTCAACGTACAGTAGGGGATTCTGTAGGTTTATTCAGTTGGTTTTTAACTGTAGCTTTTTGCATCTTTAACGAGATTCTTAATTGTTTTTGTCCCAGATTATAAACCAAAAGACACAATGCCATTAACATCATCATTGTCTCTACTCTTTCTGGATTCTTCACAAAAAGACTATCGGTGAAAAATAACGGGTCTTTGATAAATCTAAATCCTCTTTCTGTTGATTGCTGTTCTCTATATATTCTCAATATTTCTATGGTTTCTAATTCCCTTGTCTCTAAAATATTTGTTGCTAAAATAAATCGACCACAAGAGTTATGATGTTGGGTGATTAACTCCTGACTTTCTATTAGTTTACCTCTTACTTTATACAGTACTGTTTATGCTTTATTTAACGGACCAGTAATTTCTAAGTCCGATATTTTGTGATATTTTAATTTTGATGCCAGTTCTTTAATTTTTAATTCTGCTAAGGATGTCTGTTCAAATTCCTCTTTGACTAATCTACCTACTTGTCTACTGATTTTCAGAAACTCCTCTTGAATGCTTTGGGTTAATTTGTGTAAGTCTGCTTTTTTTCTGTCTGCACTTTCTACTCATAGCCATCTTTGCTCTATTCCCCCATAAGATACTTTTTCTGCTTGATAGCTATATCCTTTGATTTCACTTGGTTTCAGTTCTGTACTGGTAAATAATTTGACCAAGTTTTTGGCTTTTTCAATGGATAAGGGTACTCGACTTATCCATTTCATGTTCGACATTAATTTTAAATTAATTTCGCTATATAATGCACTATCAGCCACCATTATACCTTCAAAATCTATTTGTTTGTCATACTCCACCAAGATTTGAGCAAATACTGCTTTATCTGATTCATCTCCTGATGCTCCTCTAAAAAATAAGGGTATATCTCCGTCACTACTTACTAGTAAATCTAATATACATTGTTTTAAGTCTGGACAATGGTCACGAGAATATCCTTGTGTGATGTTAATCTGATTTTCCCGGTTCATTCCTAATTCTTGTCCTCAATTATTTAGGCAATTATTATACTCTCCATGCAAATGCAATGAGAGGAAATATAGTATGGAGAATTACCAAGGTGTCCTAAGTATCATCAGATTTATCGCTGTCATTGTTGTCATCATGACAGAATGAATGGGTTAATCGAACTGTTGCTGCTTTACTAGGGGCATTAATATTAGTTCTAACTAATATTATGACTTTACCAGAAGCTGTTGGTTACATTGGCAAAGGTCATGGAACATTAGGTTTATTTTTGGAGTACTAGTTTTAGTTAGGGCATTTGAACCTACTAATATCTTTAGTTATATCACGATACAAATAGTCATTCTTGCTCAAGGTACTGCCAAAAGATTACTAATAGGTCTTGTGGCATTAGTTACCCCAATTTGTGCTGTCTTACCTAACGCAACTACGCTAATGTTATTAGCACCGTTAATTCCACCAATGGCACAAGAAATAGGAGTTAATTTTGTACCTTTATTAATTGTGATAGTTTTTGCTGCTAATAGCGCAGGATTATTAACTTTAGTAGGAGACCCTGCCACCTTTATTCTTGGTGATGCTGTCAATATTAGCTTTATATATTATTTAGGAGAATTGAGTTTGGCGGGAGTATTTGCTGTTCCTACTGTAGTAGGAATACTACCAATTTTATAGAATTTGGAATACAAATCTAGATAATCTCGCAGAATTGCCCCAGCCACAAATTAATCATCCACGAGTTTTAATGATGGGTGGGGTTATCGTAACTGTGGTGTTGATATTTTTCGTAATTGGCGAATCTTTACCAACTCCTATTTCCCCTACATCTGTAGCTTTATTAGGTGTAACTTTAGCTTTATTACTAGCGTACCAAAGTAGAATTGATTCAGTTAATAATTTTTTGAAAGATGTAGATTGGAGTACATTAATATTCTTTATGAGTATTTTTGTATTAATTGGTGGATTACATAAAACAGGAGTTATTAAACGTTTATCAGGCGTTTTAACAGGACTTAAACAAAAGTTAAGAGTAAAAAGGAGTATAATGGGATTTTGGTGTAGCTTTCACCTTAAAAGAACCTGATGAAAGAAACCACTGCCCCAGCAATGGCACCATGGTTTGAAAGATGGTGTTAAAGGTTTGATGGTGTATTTACTCATCAAGGGGAAAGAAGAGAGTTTAGACATGATTTAGGGGGATGATTGGGTGAAAGTGA
>ERZ1034377.80-NODE-80-length-29825-cov-3.574929_pt1 | contig 29825 bp, 27 predicted proteins | sample MGYA00520584_ERZ1034377 | MGnify/ENA primary metagenome ERZ1034377 (study PRJEB33736, sample SAMEA104288464) | Azolla filiculoides | biome: Urban; feature: water surface; material: ditch water | place: Netherlands | collected 2014 ... | reverse complement strand
GACAGTCGTCGTGCGCGGACGATACCCCCGAGATCGCCCTTCAGCAGGGTGATGCCGGCGCTCTCCATCGCAACGTCGGTGCCGGTGCCCATGGCGATGCCGACATCGGCGGCTGCAAGCGCCGGCGCGTCGTTGACGCCGTCGCCGGCCATCGCGACATGGCGCCCCGCTGCCTGCAGCTTCGTGACGACTGCGCTCTTCTGGTCCGGAAGAACCTCGGCCTCGACATCGGCGATGCCGAGCCGGCGGGCCACGGCGTGAGCCGTCGTCTTATTATCGCCCGTCAGCATGACGACGCGCACACCTTCATCGAGTAATGTCTGTACAGCCGCCGGCGTCGTGGTCTTGATCGGATCGGCAATGGCAATAAGACCGCCGACCCTTCCATCAATGGCCACGAACACGACGGTTGCACCTTCATTGCGCAGTTCCTCGGCCCGAGGCGTCAGATCCGATACGACGATACCAACTTCCTCCATGATCCGATGGCTGCCGATCACAATCCGCTTGCTGTCGACAATGCCTGTCACGCCCTTTCCAATCGGACTGTCGAAATCCTCGGCTTTGCCAAGCGGCAGCGCGCGTTCGTTCGCAGCATCGACGATGGCGGTCGCGAGGGGGTGCTCGCTTGCGCGTTCCAGCGTTGCCGCAAGCCGCAGAAGTTCCGTCTCCGAAAGGCCGTTCGCGGTTTCCACCGCCGTCACCTTCGGCTTGCCTTCGGTCAGAGTTCCGGTCTTGTCGACCACAAGCGTGTCGACCTTCTCGAAACGCTCCAGGGCTTCTGCATTCTTGATGAGCACGCCCATGCCTGCACCTCGCCCGATACCGACCATGATCGACATCGGGGTTGCAAGCCCGAGGGCGCAGGGGCAGGCGATGATCAGGACCGCGACCGCGGCGACCAGGCCATGGGCGAACCGGGGTTCCGGTCCGAAGATCATCCAAGACGCGAAGGCCACCACAGCGATCAGGATCACCGCGGGAACGAACCATCCGGAGACTTGGTCAGCCAGCCGTTGGATCGGCGCGCGCGAGCGCTGCGCCTCGGCCACCATCTGAACGATCCTCGACAGCATCGTGTCATGGCCGACCTTCCGGGCCTCCATGACGAAGCCGCCGGTCTGGTTCATTGTTCCACCGATGACGAATGCCCCGGCCTGCCTGGTGACAGGCATTGACTCGCCAGTGATCATCGACTCGTCGAGCGAGCTTCGGCCCAATATCAGCACGCCATCGACGGGAACCTTCTCTCCGGGGCGCACACGCAGACGGTCGCCGACCACGACTGTCTCAAGGGCTACGTCTTCGTCTGTCCCGTCAGGTCGAATGCGTCGTGCGGATGTCGGAGCGAGGTCAAGCAGCGCGCGAATAGCGCCTCCAGTTTGCTCGCGGGCCCTGAGCTCCAGCACCTGCCCCAGCAGGACCAGCACCGTGATGACGGCCGCCGCCTCGAAGTAGACTGCTACCGAACCGTCGGCGGATTGGAAGGTCTCGGGAAAGAGGCCGGGTGCCGCTGTTGCAACAACGCTGTAGACCCAGGCCACACCTGTGCCCATGGCGATCAACGTAAACATGTTGAGGCTGCGCCCGACCAGCGACTGCCACGCCCGCTCGAAGAACGGCCATCCGGCCCACAGGACCACTGGCGTCGCAAGCGCAAGCTGCAGCCAGTTCGAAAGCTGCGCTCCGATCAGCATGTGGAGATTTGTCAGATGCCCGCCCATCTCAAGGGCAAGCACCGGCAGCGACAGCGCGAGCCCGATCCAGAACCTGCGGGACATGTCCAGAAGTTCGGCGCTCGGGCCTGTTTCGGTCGACGGCATTTCAGGTTCGAGCGTCATGCCGCAGATCGGGCAGTTGCCTGGCTCAGGCCGGCTGATCTGGGGATGCATGGGGCAAGTGTAGATCGTGCCCGGGCGGGGTGCCGCGGGGACCGTCCGGGGTTTTTCTTGATGAGTGTGTCCACTCGTCTTTCCGCCGTCGCCGTGATGGTGGTGATGATCGTGATCGTGTGTCATGACGTCCTCCGGTTCAGCGCGCGCCATCATAGGCAACGAAGGACATCATCCCAGCGGCCATGTGGTACAGATGGTGGCAATGGAGTGGCCAGCGCCCCGGATTTCTGGCATCGAACTCGACAGCCACTTCGGACATCATTGGCAACATCACGGTGTCGCGGACCGCTCCTTGAATGGCGGTGCTATTGATACCGACGACCTGAAAATGATGACCATGCAGGTGCACGGGATGCGACATCATCGACATGTTGCGCATGGTGATCCGGATCCGATCGCCCGCGGTCACGTTCAATGGCTCCGATGTCTCGATAGTCCAGGCATAGGACGCCATATCGCCCACAAGGGTTGCACTATATTGACGAACGGGCGGGCGGCTTTCAAGTGGTGCGGCGGCCCGCAGCTTTGCCTCCAGGGAAAGATCGAGGATCGGCGCCATTTCCGATCCCTTTACCGATACCTTGGTGACGGCCGCGTCCGCAGTCGCGAGGACGACGCCGGTCTGCTCGGCGGCACCTTCGCGGAGCGCCAGGATTGGAAAACTGCCCTGCTCGGAGGGGAGTTGCAGCCTGATGTCGAGACGCTGGCCCATGGAGATCGGGAACCGCCTTCCCTCGACGGGCACGACGTCCTGTCCGTCCACGGCGATGAGCGATCCGGCGAGTGCCCCCGTGTCGATGATAAAGGCGGTTGCCGTCGCTCCGTTGATGATCCTGAGCCGGACGCGTCCACCCTTCTCGACGCGAACGACCTCCGGATCGTCGAGTGTTCGGTCATTGGCAAGATAGGCATCGTATTCGATATCATTGAGATCCATGCCGGCCATGCCCGGCATCGCCATGCCCTGATGGTTCATCGGCATTTCGCCGCCTTTCATCATGGGTATCATTTTCTGTATCATGCCCTGATGGCCCATGTTCATTCCGCCATGGTTTGAGCTACCGCTTGTCAGTCCGGCGAGCAGTTCCTCAGGCGATTTGAACGAGAAATCGTGAAGTAAGATAACGACGTCCTGCTCATCGCGGGCCAGATCCTCGGCCGTGCGGACAATGAGAGGTGCGGCAAGTAGATTCTGTTCCTGCAAGGTATGGGCATGCATCCAATGGGTCCCGCCGCCGCCGACCGGGAAGCGGTATTGCCGCGTTTCCTTGCCCGTCAGAAGCGCTGCTGGATTGTCTGGAACACCATCCATATCCCAAGGCGGCGTCAGGCCATGCCAATGGATAAGCGTGCCTTCGTCCGTGTCGTTGGCGAGCCTGACATTGAAGTCTGCACAGGCAAGGAGTTCCAAGCCGGGCTTTCCGCCAGGTCCTTTCAACCCGAAGACACTGGCCGCTCTGCCGTTGATTTCAAGCGTGCGCTTGGCGATGACGAGGTCCTGGGATGAGGTGGCCGCGTGCGCGCGGCCGACGAGCGAGGTGTTGAAAAGGGGATAGGTCGCGGCTGCACTGGCGACGAATGCCTTGAGAAGTTGACGACGATACATGATGGGTCTCTCGATCTGCGTCGGAATGGCCGACACTGCTGATGAATTTCATGTGCCCGCTGGCGCGGACGCTGCATCAAGCGATCAATCGCGGTGGCTCGAAGCCGGGACGCGGTGTCCTTCCGGACAGGGAGGGGGACTGTATCGTAAAGGAAGCCCCGGAGAATTCTGTTTCAACGGTGGTGGCCGAAATCGCCGCTACGCCTACGCATGCCACGCACATAGCGCTGCAACACGCTTTTGGGGTCGTATCCGATTGATGGTGCGATGCCGGTGCCTCGGCGCTATGTGTCTGAGCGAGCTCCGGGCAGGCCTCAAATCTCGCATGTGCCATCGGAGTGACGACAAGCATCGCGAACGCCAGCAAAGCGGCGCTTACGATACGCAAGGCATTCCTGGCTGTTGTTCGTTCCATGACATTCCAATCCCGGACAGGCTCATATTAACCTGTACGCACCTTACATCTTTGACCTGCATCAAGTGGGTCGCGCGTAGGGATTGGGCTGGGCTGTCCGTGCGATTACCAGTTCCGGAACGTTTGCTTGGATTGCTGCGTAAGCTGCTCGTGGAATAGCTCTTACGTTGCTACGCGAGAAGAAAGATGCCGCATCCCAGCTCGGATGCGTATTGGGCTGTGAAATTTGCAGCGGTTGTGCTTCCACTAGCCGTTTCGCCACCGCTTAGCCGGTGCTGCCCCAAACCGTCCTGTCCGAAAGCGTTGTCAAGGGACAGGACGGCATGAAAAGGCGATGGCAAATGCCGCAAAGACTATCCCGTACCCTTACGGGCGCCAGCTGGCTACCCTACAGGCAAAGATCTTGGCAGCTAAGCGTCCGCGCTGTCTGTCGCATCTGATCGAAATCCTCATGTTCTCGGCCCCAGAACGCGAATGCAGGGCGGCGAGGCCACGTTGGACGGCCCCTTGGCTAATTAGGTCGATGCCGCGCGAGGAGCACAATCGATGTCCGCCGAACATTCCTTTCATCTGATGCATCAAGCGTGCACAAACTGCCATGCTCGTTTTCGTATGATGGCGGACTGATCAGACAAAGTTTGCTAAGCCGAACTTGGACGGCACACCTGGACCATTCCCTAGGGTTTCAGGAAAGCCTTCGATGATCGGGCAGTCCCGACGCACGTCGCCATGGCAGTGGCTGGCCAGATGCTTCAAAGTCTTCGTCATCGCCGCGATTGCCGCTGCCTTGCGCTCGAGTTCACCGATGTGTTCAAGAGCGATCGCCTTGACGTCGGAGCTTGCCGCGAGCGGTCCCGCTATAGGGCCAGCAGCGTCTTCATCTGTTCGACAGAAAACCGAGGTCACGAGCACGGCGAAAGAATCGAAGCGTATGGACGTCGCATTCGCCGTATGTGCGGTAGCCTGACTCGGTACGGAGCGCAGGTGTGATCAATTTGATCTGTTCATGGTAGCGGATCATTTTGGTTGAGACGCCCGAAGTTACGTTTGAAAGGCTAAAAATGTGGCTTAGAGGTCGTTGGTTCGAATCCTTTCAAGGTGAAAATTCTACCATGTCCGGCTGGTCCCGCGGTATTCCCAGCTTGGATAGTCGCAAGTTTCGGCGAGCCTCTAGTCGCCAAAGATCCATAGAAACTTTCATCAAGGATTGCATCGTCCTGAACGGAGATGACCTCTCTGTTGAGAATATTAGAAACCAGTTATATATAGGAGCGGATCAGCAAGGCCCGGCGAATGGGATGACCCCGCTGACGATTGAACTCACGATTGTCTCCGCTGCCATCTCGTGATCTTGCTCGGAGATAGAATTGCGGCGAAGTGCGTCGCAGGCGAGTGGTTCGAAATCGCTGTAGAACTGGGTCGCTCCCCAGAGCATGATGAAGAAATGCCGCGCGTCAATTTTCACCATCCGCCCTTCCTGCATCCACTGGTCAAGAACCGCAACATATTTATCGGTGGCCGCTCGCATGTGAGCGCGATCCTTTTTACTCAGGAAGCGGGCACCGTGTATGATCTCACTCGCGAAAAGCCGTGATTCCCGCGGATTTTCACGCGCATATATAAGCTTGGCCCGAACGTAGTCACGCAGCGCATCGGCGGGGTCCCTGTCGACACTCAACTTTGACAGCGCCTCATCCCATCCCACAATCAGGTTTGTAATTATCGTAGAATAGATCTCCTCCTTCGAGGAAAAGTAATAATAGATGTTTGCTTTTGGCAATTTCGCCAGATCGGCGATCTCGGCAATCCTGGCGCCGTCGAAACCCTTACGGGAAAACACATCCGTAGCTACATCGAGGATGATCCTAATATTGCGGGCGCGGATCTTCTCGTCGAGCGTGTCCGCTGTCCGGGCCATGATCTATCCTTTCCGCCGAGGCATTTGCCACTGGTCTTCATTTCGCAGCGATATAAACGAGCTGCCGTCCACGGGGTAGGTGCAAAGCGCTGCATTTCCTGCTGTTGGGGTCATCTAAAAAATTGACGACTTGGTCAGGTTACATCTAGTCTGCTGCCATAACAACGACCGGATCCGACAAAGGAAATCGGCAATCGATGCTCAGTCTGGGGAGTGACACCGCCAACATGTCCGGAGCCAACAATGACCTTCGATCTACTCGTCAAGAATGCCAATCTCCCCGATGACCGAACCGGCATCGATATCGCTATTTCCGGTGGCAAGATCGTCGCGGTCGAAGCAGGGATCACCGCTGAGGCGGGCCGCGTGATCGACGCCGGTGGCAAACTTGTGACCGCACCTTTCATCGACATCCATTTCCATATGGACGCGACGCTGTCGCTCGGAACGCCGCGCCTCAATCGCTCCGGAACGCTGCTCGAAGGCATACGGCTCTGGGGAGAGCTCAAGCCGCTCCTGACGAAGGAAGACGTAATCGAACGTGCTTTGCGTTACTGTGATCTTGCCATATCCCAAGGCTTGCTGGCTGTCCGCAGCCATGTCGATGTCTGCGACGACCGGCTGATCGGGGTCGAGGCGCTTCTCGAAGTCCGCGATCTCGTGAAGGACTATCTCGACCTGCAACTGGTCGCCTTCCCGCAGGACGGCTTTTATCGTTCGCCGACGGCTGCGAACAATCTCATCCGGGCGCTCGACATGGGCGTCGACGTAGTCGGCGGCATTCCGCATTTCGAGCGGACGATGGAAGACGGACGCCTTTCGGTAAAGGCGGTTTGCGAAATCGCCGCCGAACGCGGGCTGATGGTCGATTTGCATTGCGACGAGACCGATGATCCGATGTCGCGGCATATCGAGACGCTCGCGTATGAAACCCAGCGGCTTGGGCTTAAGGGCCGGGTAGCGGGATCGCACCTGACGTCCATGCACTCGATGGACAATTATTATGTCTCGAAGCTGCTGCCGCTCATCGCCGAGGCGGAGATCCATTGCGTGCCGAATCCGCTCGCCAACATCGTATTGCAAGGTCGGCACGATACCTATCCGAAGCGGCGCGGGATGATGCGGGTGCCGGAGCTGATGGCGCTCGGTGTCAATGTCGCCTTCGGCCAAGATAGCTGCATGGATCCCTGGTACTCCTTCGGCAGCGCTGACATGTTGGAAGTTGCGCATATGGCGGTCCATACCGGCCAAATGACCAGCCGCGATGCGGTGAAATCCTGTTTTAAGGCGATTACAGAAAATCCGGCAAAGACCTTCGGCCTCGAAGGTTACGGCATAAAGGTCGGCTGCAATGCCGATCTCGTCATACTCGAGGCGCGCGACACGATCGAAGCGGTGCGGATGAAAGCCAACCGCCTTGCCGTCTTCCGCCGCGGCAAAGTGATTGCCGAAACCGCGCCGCGTACCGCGACGCTTTCACTCGAAGGCCGGCCGGCAACGATCGAGCCCTGGCGTTACGCGCCGGTCGAAGCCGAAGCCAACTGAGAAAAAGACGGGCGGCTCAGAAATTCCCCACCGAGCCGCCATCCTTCCAGGCGTAGATTTCCCAAAGCTCGTCGTCGGGGCCAATGAAATAGGCACCCCGTGCATTCCAGACATAGTCAGCGGGCTCACGATAGAAGGGCACGCCCTTGTCCTTCAGTTCGGCATAGGCAGCATCCACTGCATCCGGCGACGACACGCGCACCGCGATGCAGGCCTTGTGCGGCCCTTCCGCTTTGGCATTCGAGACACCGGTATTGTCGCTCAGATGATCGATTTCCCAGCAGGCGAGCGTCAGGCCGGCGCCGTTGAATTCGACAAAGCCCTCGGCCTGACGATTGATTTCGAAGCCGAGCTTTCCGGCGTAAAAATCGATCGAGCGCTGGGTGTCCCTGACGAGGATGCAGATGTCGGTGATCGCGTGTTCCTGGGCGAAAGCCATGGTTCTCTCAGCTCTTGTTAAACGAGGGTGGAAAGGCGGCCAGTGATGACCGGCCGGCGGTCCGGCTTTGTCGAACCGATGGCGATTGCAGCGGTGATCGCTCTGGCCGCGGTATCGAAGTCGGCCTGAGAGCGGCAATGCAGGATGCAGAGAGGTTCGCCTTCCGAAATCGCATCGCCGATATGGACCATTCCCGTCAGGCCCACATCCTGGTCGAGAAGATCGCTCGCCAGTTTCCGGCCGGCGCCAAGGCCGACCATTGCGATACCAACCGCATAGGCATCCACTTTCTCAACGAAACCGGTGGCCGGCGAAGGAAGCGGGGCGATGATGGGAGCAGCGGGGAAATAGGCATAGGGATTTGCGGCAAGGTCTTCCGGGCCGCCGAGCGACGTTACCATGCGCTGGAAACGGTCGAGCGCCGAACCATCGGCAAGGTGCGCTTCCGCCAGATCGGTTGCTTCATCCTTCGAGGCCGCGAGCCCCACCATCACGAGGATTTCGGCAGAAATTTCTATTACCAGCGCCCGGATGCGGCTTTCCTGCTTTCCGCCGGACAGGAAGTCGATCACCTCGCGCAGCTGAAGCCGACTGCCGATCGCATCGCCCATGATCTCGTCCATCTCGACGATCGGAGCGACCATGGGCAGGCCGGCGATACGGGCGACGGCGATCAGGCTTTGCGCCAAAACTTCCGCTTCCGCATAGGTCGGCATGAAGGCGCCGGAGCCATAATTGACGCTCATGACGAGGCCGGAAACGCCGGCCGCGAGTTTCTTCGACAGGATCGAGGCGGTGATCAGCGGGATCGATTCCACTGTCGCGGTGACATCGCGGACGTAATAGATTGCGGCATCCGCCGGTGCGAGCCGTGGCGTCGGGCCGATGATTGCGGCGCCTGCAGAGACAACCGCCTGGCGAAACATTTCCGTCGATGGCGCGATCGCTACGCCCGGCATCGCTTCCATCAGGTCGACCTCGCCGCCGGTATGTCCAAGCCCGCGGGCGGAAATCATCGGCATCGAAACACCGCAGGCGGCCACGAGCGGCGCCACGATCAGGCTGACATTCTCGTCACCCGTGCCGCCCGTCGAGTGTTTGTCGATGATGGTTTCTGGCGCGATACCGCTTCCCGACCAGTCCACCACGTCGCCGGAATCACGCATCGCGAGCGTCAGGGCGGCCGTTTCCTGCGGCGTCATGCCGTTGAGGAAACAGGCCATGGTGAAAGCCCCGATCTGGGCCTCTGAAACCTCGCCGGCTCCGATGCCCTCGATGAAGCGGCGAATATCCGCGTCGGACAGAATTTCCTGATTGCGCTTGGCACGGATCACCTGCGCCGGAAGAAATAGGCTCATGCCGGCGTCCTCAATGATTAGCGCCGCGCCAGAGCGGCAGGTCCCCCTGATAGCGGTTCATGCCGATGTCCTGGATCGTCGCGCGACGATACATTTCGCGCATATAGGGCTCGAATCGGGCATTCAGCCTTTCGAGTTCGGCGTGTTCGGACATATATGCAGGCAGGAGTTCGCGCAGTTCGGCAAAAACTGCCTTTTCATCGACGGTCAGCAGTCTGCCATCCTCGACGACGATCTCGCCATTGACCACGACCATTTTGATGTTCGAACCGTTCTCGCAGTAGACTAGGTGGTGGTCCAGCCTGTTCATCGGCATGTAGTCGTAGCCGGAGATTTCGAGCATGATGAGATCGGCGCGCTTGCCGACTTCAAGCGAGCCCGTAACCTCGTCAAGCATCGCGGTGCGTGCGCCCTCGATCGTCGCGGCGCGCAGCACTTCGACCGCCTTCATCCAGCAGTCGGTATCTGGGGCGGCCACATCGTGGAGTAATGCCGCGAACCGCATCACGTCAAAGATCCGGGCGGTGTCGTTGCTGGAAAGCCCGTCCGTGCCAAGGCCGACATGGACGCCGGCATCGAGCAGGCGACGGATCGGCGCGATGCCGGAGCCGAGCTTCAGGTTGGAGACGGCATTGTGGGCAACTGAACAGCCCGCCGCACCCATCTGCGCCATGTCGTCATCGCTGACCCAGATGGAATGGGCGATTGTCGTATTTGGCGTCAGCAGCCCAAGCTCGTGCATATACCCGATGAGGCTCTTGCCATAGAACTCGGGACCGGTCACAGCCTGTGTCTTCGTCTCCAGCACATGGGTGTGATATGGTACACCCTTGTCTTGCGCCAGCGCCACGCAGGCCTGCATCATCTCGACCGAGCAGCGTTGCGGCGCGGAGGCCGAGATCATGAAGCCGAGCCGTCCGGCGCGGCCATGCTGGGACGAGAATATGTCTTGGCAATAAGCCATGTATTCCGCCGTGGTGATCGACGGGCCTTCGACCTCTGCCTGCAGGCTGGCCGGCACGATGTCCCGAAGATAAGGTATGGTGTCGAAGACATGTTTGTCGATCACGCAATGAGATACGTTTGCCCTTATGCCGGCATGATCGTAGGCGTCATAGACGAGCTTCAGGCGCCTCGCTTCAAAGCCGGGTGGATCGAAGAAATCATCGACCAACGTCGTGACACCGGCTTTCAGCGATTCCATCGCCGTTAGCAGACTGCGCAGGTAAAGCAGCCTTTCCGGGATGGGCCCTTTCATCAGGATCGGGTAAGAATAGAGCATCCAGACTTCGAGCGGTGTGCCCTGGTAGCGGCCCTTGAAGAAGGTTTCCGAGGAATGCAGGTGAGCATTAACAAGGCCGGGCATGACAAGCTTGCCGGACGCTTCAATCACGCGCGTACCCGGTGGCATGGGAAGATCCGTGCCGATCGCGGAAATCCGGTCGCCTTCGACGAGAAGGTCGCCCGTAAATGGCGTGGTGCCATGGATCGTGTCCATGGAGAGAAGTGTTGCGTTCCGGAAGAGGAGGTTCATGGGATACTCTATGATTGCTTTTCCGACTTGCCGACCAAAAGCGGCAGCAGGACCAGTTCGAGGCCAATGAGAACGAGGCAGGAAATGCCGAAAACGATGGTGCCGATAGCATTCAGCGACGGATCGATGGCGGCGACGAGAACCGAATAAATCGCTACCGGCAAGGTCGGCTGAAAGCCCGAAACAAACCAGGCGATGATGAATTCGTCGAAGGAAAAGGTGAAGGCGAGCAACCAGGCGCCGAATATGCCAGGCATGGCAAAGGGTAGCACGACCTTCACGACGGTCTGCCATTCGGTCGCGCCGAGATCCCAGGCTGCTTCCTCCAGCGAAGCCGGCATCTGCGCCAGACGCAACTGGATGATGGCCAGCGCAGGCGCGGTGATCAGCACGACATGGGTGAGGAAAACGGCAAACAAAGTGCCGGACAAGTGAATGCGTGCCAGAAGCCCGAGGAAACCGACGCCTAGGATAAGCGGCGGGATCAGGATCGGCAGTGTCAGCAGCGCCAAGAAAGTCGTTTTTCCGCGGAAAGTGAAGCGGTTGAAGGCATAAGCCGCAAAAAAGGCGATCCCGGTAGCAATTGTCGCTGCGGCCGGCGAGACGATCATCGTATTGCCGAGCGCATTCAGGAGCGCGCCATCGGAAAAGAGCTTGTCATACCATTGCAACGTAAAACCCTGCAGCGGGAAGCCCGGAAAGCGGTTCTTCTGGAAAGAAAATAGGATCAGGACCACAAGCGGCAGGAACATGAAGGCATAGGCGATGCCGAGCCAGAGGCGTCCAAAAAATATCCACGGGTTGGCTCTGGAGGTTGGTGGCATCAGCTTGTCCTCTGTCGGGCCCGATCCGCGGCCACGAAGCCTGCGGCGAGCGCCAGAACCATGACGACGATCAGGATGGTTGCAAGCGCCGAGGTTCGCGGCAGGTTGGTGGAGCTCGAATAGTCCGACATGATCATCGAGGCATAGGTCGGCAGCTTGCCGATGATCGAGGTGCCGGCGCCGCCGCCGAGCAGATTGCCGGAAAGTGCATCACCGAGCGAGACGATAACGGCAAAGCTTGCGGCGGTCATCAACCCGAAACGGGACAATGGCAGGATCACCCGGGTAAAGGCTTGCCAGCGTGTGCAGCCAAGCTCGCGCGCCGCCTCGATCAGCACCCGGTCGATGGCAAGAATGCTGACATATAGGATGACGATCAGGATCGGTGCCAGATAGTGGATGAGGCCGATACGGGTGGCGATCTGGGTATAGATGACATCGATCCGGTAGTCGGCAAGTCCGAACTGTTTCAGGACCGAGTTGATGACACCGTTGCGGGACAGGATCGTCTGCCAGGAATAAAGCCGCAGCACGTAGCTCGACCAGAACGGCGCGATTGCAAACAGCAGTGCCAGCCGCTGCCAGCGGTCAGGCACGGCAAAGGCGATCGACAGCGCCACTATGTAGGACAGGATGGTCGCAAAGAATGCAGTGGTGATCGCCACCCAAAGCGACTGGATCAGCGCCAGTCCATAGCGCGATTTCGAGAAGAAGCTCGAGAAAATTTCCATGTAGTTATTGAGCGAAAAATCCGGAATAGTCTGAAAATTCTCGACGCGCCAGAAGCCCATCCAAAGCAGGAAGATCAGCGGCAGCAGGAAGAGCACAGTGAGCCAGACGGCCAGCGGCGTCAGGAACCAGATCTTGAGTGGGCTGTCATTTGGCGTTCTCATGGGCTTTGCCGTGGTGGGTGTCTCGACTGGCGTCATGCGGCCCCCCGGATCAGTGAGGCATTTGCCGGCGAGAACCAGACGGTTGCCGGCTGGTTGATTTCGAGCGGAAGGACCTGCGGCAGTGTCATCTTCACCTCGGTCCCGTCAACAAGATCGAGAAGGTAGATGTTGTGAGAGCCGGCATATTCGCGGCCGCGCAGCGTGGCATCAAGTCGGTTTTCACCGGCGACGCCGGTCGGAGCCGGCCTGAGCTTGTCGGCCTGGACCACAACGAAGACGGAGGCGCCGACTCGCGGCGGATCATCGGTAGAAACCTCGACCTGGCCATGGGCACAATGGACGATAACCCTATCGTGTGCGACTTCCTGAATGCGTCCGGCGAAAAGATTATTTGTGCCGACGAAACGGGCGACGAATTCCGTCTTCGGCCGGGCATACATTTCTTCAGGCGCATCTATCTGCTCGATGTGACCCTTGTTCATCACCACCACGCGGTCGGCCATCGAAAAAGCTTCCACCTGATTGTGGGTGACATAGATGAAGGCCATGCCGAGCTGCTTCTGTATGCGCCGCAGTTCGCCTTGCATGCGAATTCTCAGATGAGCGTCGAGCGCGGAAAGTGGTTCGTCGAGCAGCAGGATTTCCGGCTCGGTAACCAGCGCGCGGGCAAGCGCCACACGCTGCTTCTGGCCGCCGGAAAGCTGGCTGATCTTGCGGCCCATCAGGTCGGACAGGCCGACAAGCTCGGCCATCGCCTTTACCTTGCCGGCGACAACCGCCTTGTCATAGGGCTTCAGCGTCAAGCCGAAGGCAATGTTGCCGGCCACGTCGAGATGCGGGAAGAGCGCGTAGTTCTGCCAGACCAACCTCGTGGAACGCAGGTTCACCGGCACATCCGAAACGTCTGTGCCGCGGATATGAAGCTGGCCGGACGAGGCTGTCTCAAGCCCCGCGAGAATGCGCAGAAGGGTCGTCTTGCCGCAACCGGAAGGCCCCATGATCGCCACGAACTCACCGCGGCCGACCTTCAGATTGATGCTGTCGACGGCCGTGAAGGTATCGAAGCGCTTAGTGATCGACAGGAGTTCGAGATCAGGAGTTGAAGTTGCGGCAGATGTCATGGGAAGTCCCGGAAACGAGGAGATGGCGCCCCGCACGATGCGGGACGCTTGAGCTCAGCAAAAAGTACGATCAGGCCGTCTTGAACTCGTTGAACACGTCGATCCACGCCTGTTCAGGCTGGTTTGCCGGCAGGCCGCGCGGCATGGAGCGGTCGATCAGCGTCTCGACCAGCATCTTGCCAGGGTTGGCCGGGTCCGGAACGTAGGAGAGAAGTTTCTTCTGGTCGTCGTTCCAGTGGTCGACGATCTTCATGTTCGGGCCGCGAGCCTTGAACGCCTTGGTGTAGACGAGCTTCGACTGGACCTTGGGGGAGGTCATGTACTTGACCCATTCCATCGCCAGATCCTTGTTCTTTGAAGCCGAGCATACGCAGGCGACTTCCTGCCAACGGATGCCGCCCTGCGTGGGAATGGTCGAGGAGAAGTTGTCGTAGCCGGCGAGCTTGAGGTCTATGTCGAGGTCGCCGGTCGGCGAGGCGAAAATGTCGCCGGCCAGCATGGCCTGGGCGATCGGCTGGTTGGAGGAACCGAACATGCCGATCTGAGGGCGCAGCTTCGTCAGGAATTCCTTGACCTTCTTCAGCTGGTCGTCGGTGATCGCGTAAGGCGTCTGGTTGCCCGGATTGACGGCAAGGCTGGCATTGCCGAGGTTCGGCAGGTACCAGTCGAACATGCCGATCTTGCCCTCGTATTTCGGATCGAGCAGCGAGTTCCAGTCGGCAGCCTGCTCCGCCGACATCTCGTCGGTATTGTAGGAAATGCCGTAGAACGAGAAGCGAGTCGGGATGCCATATACCGTGCCGGCGGTCTCGCCCTTGGTAGGAGCAAAATCGCGGAATTTCGGGTGGTAGTTGGCAAGCTCAGCAAAACCGTCGGTCTTGTAGGCTTCGATCGCCTTGTTGGCCTTCAGCTTCTGGACGTATTCAGCATCAGAAATGATTGCGTCGAAAGTGCCGGGCGCGGTCTGGGCGAAGAACTGCAGCATCTGCTCGCCGCCGATGTAGATCTTGAACTCTACCTTGGTCTTATGGAGATCTTCGAACTCGGCGATCACGTCTCTTTCTTCATAACCCGGCCAGCAAAGAACGCGTAGCGGTTCAGCTGCATGGGCTTGGCGAGAGAATATAGTGAAATTTCCGAAGCTCGCGGTTGCTGCTCCTGCGGCGACGCCTCCCAAAAGCGAGCGACGCGAGATCTGGCTTGATTGTGAAGAAGTGTCTTTTGGCAGCTGAGGCTTGTTGGTCATGACGTTCCCCTGATGGCAGTGTTTGCACCGCCTGAGTGGATGCAAATTCCATGCCATACGCTTATATGTATGATATTATTGATTTATTCAAAAACATAGCGAAGCGCTTTGGTAGCAGTCAGATTAAAAGCTGACCATTTGGTCAAAAAATTACCGATTGGTTTCGAACCGATATGAAGGCCATTAAGATTGGGGGCAGCGGTAAGATGAAGGGCTCTGCCTAAATTTTGAAGCGACCGCCTCTTCCGGAATGGTTGCTAGAATTCGGTTAAGGTGAATGGCGCAGCGAAAGCAACATGTCCTCGGACGCTTGGCCAGCTGCGTTGTATAGGCAATTCGAGCGGTATGCGGCCCCCGCAGCGCAGCCACTCTCTCACTCCACGTCATCAAAGCGACAATGCCTACTATTGCGAAATCGGCAATAAATTCGAAATTATTCTCGCAATTGTGAGCGGATGCATCTGGTGGCAACATCAAGCCATCAGACGAACACAGCGTCGCCTGAAGTTTTCAATCACGAAATCGCAGGATGCGAAATGACCCAGAACATTTCTTCCATGACACGCAGAGGCATGCTGTTTTCCGCAGGCGCTGCCGCATCGACTGTCGCAATTTCTTCCGCTCTGAGCTTCGCAACCAATGCTGCTCTTGCCGCAAATTCAATCGAAGGAAACAAGACCATGAGCTATGTAACCACTGCAGACGGCGTCGAAATCTTCTACAAGGACTGGGGCCCGAAGGACGCCCAGCCGATCGTCTTCCATCACGGCTGGCCGCTCTCGTCGGACGATTGGGATGCCCAGATGCTCTTCTTCCTTGCTAGGGGATACCGCGTCGTCGCCCATGATCGTCGTGGACATGGCCGGTCGGCCCAGGTTTCCGACGGTCATGACATGGACCATTACGCTGCCGACGCCTTTGCCGTCGTCGAAGCGCTCGACCTGAAGAATGCCATCCATATCGGTCACTCCACCGGCGGCGGCGAAGTTGCCCGTTATGTCGCAAGGCATGGTCAGCCCTCTGGCCGCGTCGCCAAGGCCGTTCTCGTCTCGGCCGTTCCACCACTGATGGTCAAGACTGACACCAATCCGGAAGGACTGCCGATCGAAGTGTTTGACGGTTTCCGCTCTGCTCTCGCCGCCAATCGCGCGCAGTTCTTCCGTGATGTCCCGGCTGGGCCGTTCTACGGCTTCAACCGTGACGGCGCGACGGTGCAGGAAGGCGTGATCCAGAATTGGTGGCGTCAAGGCATGATGGGCGGCGCGAAGGCTCATTTCGATGGCATCAAGGCCTTCTCCGAAACTGACCAGACGGAAGACCTGAAGGCGATCAGTGTACCGACCCTGGTGCTGCATGGCGAAGACGACCAGATCGTTCCGATTGCTGACGCTGCCCATAAGGCAATCAAGCTCTTAAAGAATGGAACGCTGAAGACTTATCCCGGCTTTTCGCACGGCATGTTGACGGTCAATGCCGATGTCCTGAATGCCGACCTACTGGCATTCGTTAAGGCTTGATCGGCACTGGTGACGGGTGCGGCCTCCCACGCACCTGTCACCTCGTGAACTGCAGGATTCACAAGCGCTTAAGCGCGCTGCCCTCCACAGCGAAGGAAACTGTCATGACGAAAACTAAATCTGCCAAGAAAGTCGCCAACCTCGGCGTCGCCTGGGAGCGTGCGTTCGGATACGTGCAAGCCGTGCAGGTCAAGGACACGATCTATATGTCGGGACAATTGAGCCACGACGCAGAAGGCAAGCTTATCGCCCCTGCCGCTCTCGACGCAAACGGTCGACCTGCAGATTTTTCGCAAATGGAGGCGCAGATCCGTCAGACCTATATCAATGCCCGGACGCTGCTTGCCGAATATGGTGCGACACTCGATGATGTCGTTGAAGAGACACTGTTCGTTCTCGATGTCCCAAGCGCGTTTTCCGCCGGCTCTAAGGTACGCAAGGAGATGTACGGGACGGATATGCCGCAGTGCGCCAGCAACCTGATCGGAGTGACAGCGCTGGCGTTCCCGGAACAAATCGTGGAGATCACCTTCCGCGCGGTGATCGACGGTCCCGCAGACTAATCCGACAACATTCGACCACGATCCGCCGGACGCGACGATGGTCCGGCAGTATTCTCGTTGAAACTGGTAGCATGATGCCAAAGACCCCCACCGCCAAGATACGTGTTCCTGTCGCCATGCAACTGACCACTGACCTCGTTGCAAGAACACTCAGAGTTGTCGAAGACGAAGGCCCGGAACCCAAATGGACTCCAATTTCGTCCCAGAAACTCGATGAACTCGTCAGCAGAGTTGAGCGGGAGGCCGGCGACGATGAGATATGGGTGTTCGCTTACGGATCACTGATGTGGAGCCCGGGGTTCGGCGTATCCGCCAGAGAGGAAGCTGTTGCTTACGGATGGCACCGTGCGTTTTCGTTGAGAATAGAGCGGCTGAGGGCCACCTCGGATGCGCCTGGCCTTATGCTGGCGCTTCACCCGGGAGGAAGTTGTTCTGGCCTCATCCTTAAACTGCCGTGCGCGACGAAGAAGCGGGATCTGCGCACGCTTCTGGCGCGCGAGATACGATATGCCGAGGTGTGCGACATGGTCAGATGGGTCTCGGTCAGGACGCCGACAGGTACACGCCGTGCCCTGACGTTCTGGGCAAGCACGAAGCAATCTCAGCTCACGGAGAAAATCTCTCTCACCGATGCAGCGGTGCTGATAGCCCAAGCCTGCGGACCTGCCGGTTCCTGCGCGGAATATCTGCATCGGACGGTTGCTGACCTGGCGGACCGCAACATCTATGATCGAAACCTGTGGCAGCTCCAGAAAATGGTCGCCGCCACACTGCGCGCTTTACCTGAAGATTGAGCGCAGTTCTGAAGTTTCTGAACGATGCGTAGAGACACGTTAGTCCAGCATCACCATGTGCGCAGGAACTTGCTCTTCAAAAAATTTCGAGAATGAGGCGATCCGGGGCGGTAGCGCTTGATAGGGCGGATAGAACAAAGTCAGCCAAAGATCCGGCGGTGACCATCCCTTGAAGACATGGACGAGGCGGCCGCTCCTGATGTGGTGGGCAATGTTGAATCCCGGCAGGAGCGCAACGCCTGCTCCGTCGGCAGCCATGTCTGCTAGGACCTCGCCACTGTTGGCGCTGAATGCCCGACCCGCCGAAATGTTCATGCTCGATCCACCATCAGATAGTACCCAGTTCTCGCGGCGGCTTTCACCACTATAGGCGAGGCAGTCATCTGGGTTCAGTTCGTTCGGGTGCTCCATGTCGACAAACCGGCTCCCTGGTGCCGCGACCAGGATGCGCGGCACGACCCTGATCTTGCGCCAGATCGTAAACTTGTCGGAAGGTTGCGATGAAATACGGATTGCCAGATCGTAGTCATCGTCGACGATGTTTACCAGCCCATCCGACAACGAGATCTCGAAACTCATTTTCGGAAAGCGTTCCTTGAACCCTGACAGGATCGGCGGTAGCACGGTCTTGCCGAACCAAGTCGGCGCACTGATCCGCAGGCGTCCCTCGTCACTCTTGTGCGCATTCATCACTTCGCGGCGTGCGTCTTCCAACGCCTTCACTGCGGGCTGGATCTGTGCGGCGAAAATCGCGCCGTCTGTGGTCAGGGATACCTGGCGCGTGGTGCGCACGAAGAGTTGTACTCCGAGCTCTGCCTCAAGTGCTGCGATGGCACGGGTGACGGCTGCGGGGGTCATGTCCAGCTCGCGGGCGACCTGGGCGAAATTCCGCTTCTCGGCGGCGAGGAGGAAGGTCCGAAGTGCTTTGTAATCGTTCATGCCATTATTTCAATAATTGAAATTCATTCTGAAGGAATATTGCAATTCCGGACGTTGATCAACAGGCGTAGATTCAAGTCAGCAAATGAACTTCAACGCGATCGAAAGTCATCGTCATGATCAAGGATATTAAAGGACTGCATCACGTAACCTCGATGGCTTCGGATGCCCGCCAGAACAACCGTTTTTTCACGGAAACACTTGGCCTGCGCCGGGTGAAACAGACAGTCAATTTTGACGACCCGAGCGTCTACCACCTGTATTACGGTGACGAGAACGGCTCTGCCGGAACGGTCATGACCTATTTCCCGTTCCAGAACATGATGTTGGGTCGTCCGGGTGTCGGTGAGGTCGGCGAGACACAGTTCTCCGTTCCGAAGGGTTCTCTGAAGTTCTGGCAGGATCGGTTCGCCGCTCAAGGCGTAGATGGTCTGGAAACGGACACCGTCTTCGGTGACAACCGCCTTCGCTTCATGGGCCCGGATGGTGATGGTCTCGCACTCATCGAGTCCGCTGACGACACCCGCGCTCCATGGCTGGCAGATGGCATTCCTGCCGAGACAGCCATCCGCGGCTTCGCGGGCGCGCGCTTCAGCCTGCATGAGACAGCAGCTACGGAAGAGCTCCTCGGCTTCATGGGATACCAGCGAGCCGAGAAGCAGGGCGATGTCACCCGTTTCATCATTCCGGACGGCAACGGGGCTGATACGATCGATCTCGCGGAGCTGCCAAAGACTGCCTTTGCTCGCCAAGGCGCGGGATCGGTCCACCATATCGCCTTTGCCGTCGATAACCGTGAGAAGCAGCTTGAGGTGCGCAAGGCCTTGATGGACACTGGGTATCAGGTAACCCCGGTCATCGACCGCGATTATTTCTGGGCGATCTATTTTCGCACACCAGGCGGTATCCTGTTCGAAGTCGCGACCAACGAGCCGGGCTTCAATCGCGATGAAGACACCGCGCATCTCGGAGAAGCACTGAAGCTGCCGAGCCGATACGAGGAATTCCGGAACCAGATCCAGGCCAACCTGGTGCCGCTGGCTGCCTGACAAATCCAGTCAAACTTTTAGCCTTCGCAAGGGATTAATTGAGTTCGAGACTACTGCTTGCGCGAGTTTCGATGGAGAAACGCCAATGGATCAATTGGGAGCGATCAGAGCCTTTGTTCGCGTCGTTGAGGCGGGATCTTTTGCAAAGGCGGCAGACACAATGGGGACGCCGCGATCGACCGTCAGTAAGCTTGTTCAGGATCTCGAGACCAGCCTAGGCCTCAAACTGCTTGAGCGCACGACACGGTCGATTAGCGTAACCTCTGAAGGCAACGCCTACTACGAGCGCGCCATTCGTCTGATTGCCGATTTTGACGACATGAACAATGAGGCCACTCGCGGGCGCCTGGCCACGAGTGGCAAACTTCGGGTTGACGTCGGAGGCACCTTCGCCAATGCGATTCTGATCCCCCGGTTACCGGAGTTTTACGCACTTTACCCAGAAATCGAGTTGCATCTCGGTGTAACAGAACGTCAGGCAGACATCGTCGAAGAGGGGATAGATTGCGTCATAAGGGCCGGCGATCTACCCGGTGCATCTATTATTGCGAGAAAGTTATGCAGCGTTGAGATCGTGACCTGCGCGACCCCGGGATATCTCGAACAACATGGCGTGCCTGCTTCTCCGTCGGATCTGGACCGTGGTCATATTTTTGTACAGTATTTCTTCGCACGCAGTCTGAAGCCGGCACCTGTGCGCCTGATGAAGGGCGAGGAAAAGATAGAGATCTACAGCCCGATCAAGCTGTCCACCAGTGACGCAACGGCGCATTTGCAAGGAATATTGGCAGGACTGGGTATTGGACAGACATTTGAATTCTTGGCGCGCCCACATATCGCTCGTGGTACACTGGTCCCCATCCTAAACGCTTGGGCGCCACCACGTTATCCTGTTCACATCGTCAGGCCAGCGGGCCGGTTTCCAAGCATCAAATACCAGGTCTTCGCAGACTGGGTTGCGAGCGTGTTTTCCCACTACGACGATGGTTCAGGCGCCTCCTAGGGCTTTATCCATATTCGTGGATAGTTACTCCATGACCACGGGCTTCTCCAATCTCTTGTTTGAAGCTATTCCGGCCGATGTGAGCAATTTGTGGAAAGAGCGCGATGGGGAAGGGTCTCTGTCTCCTGGTGTAGGAACGTAGCCCGGGTGTCGTACATGTCGACCTTTGGTTTGGAATTGAGTTTGTTGAAGGTAATCAGAAGGCGGCGTGAACGCGATCCTGCGAACGGCCGCCGAGCTGCCTGCCTGAATGAAATTTCCCCGAGAAAATCTATCCAACGAATGGCGGTTTCTCCAGAGCGCGAGGGACACGCATATCGCAGTCGGCTCGGAGCGGAGTGTTGCGATTAAGTCAATTCATTCGCAATTAATATTGCAATTTTGCAAAGGCGTTTATCACGCTAGCTTTCCTGTTAGCAGCCGAAGCCAGAAACAACCGGACCCTCAATATCGGCTCTTCAAGACGCACTCATAACCACCCGCATTCGCGGTCCAAACAACCGAAAAGGAAAGTACCATGTCCAAGCTCGAAGTCCTGACCCCGGCAAACAGCCAGCTCATCTTCATCGACCAGCAGCCGCAGATGGCGTTCGGCGTGCAGTCGATCGATCGCCAGACGCTGAAGAACAATGTCGTTGGTCTCGCCAAGGCCGCCAAGATCTTCAACGTTCCGACCACGATCACCACGGTCGAAACCGACAGCTTCTCGGGCAATACCTTCCCGGAACTGCTCGCCGTCTACCCAGAGAACGATATCCTCGAGCGCACCTCGATGAATTCCTGGGACGATCAGAACGTCCGCGATGCACTGGCGAAGAATGCTGCCGACGGTCGTAAGAAGATCGTGGTCTCCGGTCTGTGGACGGAAGTCTGCAACACGACCTTCGCCCTCTCGGCTCTCCACGATGTTCCGGACTACGAGATCTACATGGTTGCCGACGCTTCGGGCGGCACCTCCTTCGATGCACACAAATACGCAATGGACCGCATGGTGCAGGCAGGGGTGATCCCGGTCACCTGGCAGCAGGTTCTGCTCGAATGGCAACGCGACTGGGCTCGCAAGGAGACCTATGACGCGGTCACCACCCTCGTGAAGGAGCATTCCGGCGCCTACGGCATGGGTATCGACTATGCCTATACCCACGTGCACAAAGCCGCCGAGCGCGTCACCCACGGCAAGCGTATCGGTCCGAACCCTGCCCAGAAGACCGGCAAGTAAGGACCCGATCAGGCCACTCCGATACCCCCGTCGGAGTGGTCTTTCTCTTTTTTCGTGGAGAACTTCCTATGAAAATCTATCTTCTGTCTCTCGGTGCAGGCCTGCTTGTTGGCATTGTCTACAGCCTCCTGAACGTGCGCTCACCGGCTCCGCCTGTCATCGCGCTGGTTGGCCTTCTCGGCATTCTCGTCGGCGAACAGATCATCCCGCTTGCAAAGACCCTGTGGAGCAAGGAGCCAGCGGCCGTCTCTTGGCTTCATCAGATCAAGCCGCAAATGTTCGGCCACATGCCCAAGGGCGGTAATCCTGTTGCTGTTGCTCATCGGGAAGATACGAACAAAGAAGAGCGGAGCTGATGACCACGCGCCGCACCTTTCTTGGAGGCGCATCAAGCCTGGCGTTCTCGAATCTCTTCTCAACGGCAAATGCCGCCGATCCCAACCAGACCGGAGTAGACAACATGTATCCCGACCTGATCCTTCACAATGGCCGCCTCACGACACTTGACCGGAGCAATCCTAACGCAACCGCTGTCGCCATCAAGGACGGCCTCTTTCAGGAAGTCGGCACGGACAGCGAGATCATGGCTCTGGCCGGGTCCGATACGAAGATCGTAGACCTCAAGGGAAAGCGCGTCCTGCCGGGACTCATCGACAACCACACCCATGTCGTTCGCGGTGGACTGAACTACAACATGGAATTGCGCTGGGACGGCGTGCGCTCGCTGGCTGACGCGATGGACATGCTCAAGCGTCAGGTGGCGATCACTCCCGCCCCGCAATGGGTCCGCGTTGTCGGTGGTTTCACCGAGCATCAGTTTGCCGAAAAGCGTCTGCCAACGATCGAGGAGATCAACGCAGTCGCACCGGATACACCAGTCTTCCTCTTGCACCTTTATGACCGGGCGCTTCTGAACGGTGCGGCACTCCGCGCCGTCGGTTACACCCGCGACACCCCGAACCCGCCGGGTGGCGAGATCACGCGTGATGCCAATGGCAACCCGACCGGCCTGCTGCTGGCCACGCCGAATGCCGGCATTCTGTATTCGACACTTGGCAAGGGACCGAAGCTTCCGCTTGATTACCAGGTCAATTCGACCCGTCATTTCATGCGGGAACTGAACCGTCTGGGCATCACCGGTGTGATCGATGCTGGCGGCGGCTCCCAGAATTACCCCGACGATTACGAGGTGATCCAGAAGCTCTCTGACGAGAACCAGATGACGGTGCGTCTGGCCTACAATCTCTTCACCCAGAAGCCCAAGGAAGAGAAGCAGGATTTCCTCAACTGGACATCATCGGTCAAATACAAGCAGGGGAACGACTACTTCCGCCATAACGGCGCGGGCGAGATGCTGGTCTTCTCGGCCGCCGACTTCGAGGATTTCCGCCAGCCACGGCCGGAAATGGCCCCGGAGATGGAAGGCGAACTGGAAGAGGTCGTCCGCGTCCTTGCCGAGAACCGTTGGCCTTGGCGCATGCATGCCACTTATGACGAGACAATCTCGCGTTCGCTCGACGTGTTCGAAAAGGTCAACAAGGACGTTCCGCTCGAAGGCCTGAACTGGTTCTTCGACCATGCCGAGACGATTTCAGACCGTTCAATCGACCGGATCGCGGCTCTGGGCGGCGGCATCGCCACCCAGCACCGCATGGCCTATCAGGGCGAATATTTCGTCGAGCGCTACGGCCATGGCGTGGCGGAAGCAACACCGCCGCTCCGCAAGATGCTCGACAAGGGCGTGAACGTGTCCGCTGGTACCGATGCCACCCGCGTCGCCTCCTACAACCCGTGGGTTTCCCTGTACTGGATGGTGACAGGCAAGACGGTCGGCGGCATGCAGCTCTACCCGCGCGCCAACTGCCTCGACCGCGAAACAGCACTTCGGATGTGGACGGAAAAGGTCACGTGGTTCTCTAACGAAGAGGGCAAGAAGGGCCGCATCGAAAAGGGCCAGTTCGCTGACCTCGTCGTGCCGGACAAGGACTTCTTCTCCTGCGCCGAGGACGAGATCTCGTTCCTCGTCTCCGAACTCACCATGGTCGGCGGCAAGATCGTCTATGGCGCTGGTGACTTCAATGCGCTCGACGAAAACGACTTGGCTCCTGCGATGCCCGACTGGTCTCCGGTTCGGAAGTTCGGTGGTTACGCTGCATGGGGCGAGCCCGAAGGTGCGGGTGCCCGGTCGTTGCGCCGCACGGCGATCTCCACCTGCGGCTGCGCGAGCGATTGCGGCGTGCATGGTCATGATCATGCCGGGGCCTGGACCTCCAAGCTTCCGATCGCCGACCTCAAGGGTTTCTTCGGCGCTCTCGGTTGCTCCTGCTGGGCAGTCTGATCTCGGCATCACTTTCGGGCGGTAACGTGATCGCCCGAAAGACTTTTCGGATAATTTCATATTCCGCAATTAAATCGGAACTATTGCTGCAATTGTTGGCGAGCCAGTAACCAGCCAATATCGCTCCATCAAACGCAGCCGCTCGATCTGATCGGCGACCATGCAGGGGCAGATATGACCTACCAATCACACACTTCGCACCCACTCCGGAGCAGTCTTGCCCGTATTGTCGGCTCTCCGGTCACGCGCACTGTATCGCTGATCGCGCTCTGCGCCGCATATATCCAGGGTCCGCTCACCAAGATCTTCGATTTCAACGGCGCACTGGCCGAGATGGATCATTTCGGTCTTCATCCAGTCGTGTTCTTTGCTGTCGCTGTCATCGCCTTCGAACTGACGGCTTCGGCCATGGCGATTTCAGGCTTCATGCGCTGGGCTGGTGCGCTTGCTCTTGCCGGGTTCACTCTCATGGCAACCTTCATCGCTCTCCGCTTCTGGGAAATGGCCCCAGGCATGGACCGCATGATGGCAATCAACGCCTTCTTCGAACACCTGGGCCTTGCGGGCGCATTCGTCTTCGTCGCGGCCTTCGATCTCACCAAGGGAGCAGCCAAATGAGCGCCGCAAAAACCTCCGGGGGCTCCTTCGCTCCACTCGCACAGCCTGTCTTCGCAGTCCTCTGGATCGCCACCGTCCTCGGCAACACCGGCAGCTTCATGCGTGATGTCGCCAGCTCGTGGCTGATGACGGATCTGTCCGCATCGCCAGCAGCGGTCGCCATGGTTCAGGCGGCAGGCACGCTGCCGATCTTCCTGCTGGCTATTCCGGCGGGCGTTCTCACCGACATTCTCGATCGCCGCAAGTTCCTGATCGCCGTTCAGCTTCTGCTGGCATCCGTCAGCATCTCGCTGATGGTTCTGTCCCAGACGGGCATGCTGTCCGTCAGTGCGTTGATCGGCCTGACTTTCCTCGGCGGCATCGGTGCAGCCCTGATGGGGCCGACATGGCAGGCTATCGTACCGGAACTGGTAAGGCGCGAGGACGTGAAGAGCGCTGTCGCTCTTAATTCACTGGGTATCAATATCGCCCGCTCCATTGGTCCTGCGGCCGGCGGCCTGCTCCTCGCCGCTTTCGGGGCCGGGATCACCTACGGCGCGGACGTTGCCAGCTACATCTTTGTCATCGCAGCTCTGGTCTGGTGGCCGCGCGCGAAGAACGCCAATGATGTGCTTCAGGAGAACTTCTTCGGTGCGTTCCGGGCCGGGCTTCGCTACACCCGCTCGAGCCGACCCCTGCATGTCGTCCTGCTGCGTGCCGCGATCTTCTTCGCATTCGCCAGTACAGTCTGGGCACTACTTCCACTCGTTGCCCGGCAGCTCCTTGGTGGAGATGCCAGCTTCTACGGCATCCTGCTTGGTGCGGTTGGCGCTGGTGCGATCGGCGGTGCCTTGGTCATGCCAAAACTGCGCGAACGTCTGAGTGCCGATGGCCTGCTTCTTGGGGCCGCGCTGATCACCGCAGCCGTCATGGCCATCCTGTCGCTTGCACCGCCGAAGATCGTCGCCATCGTTGCGCTTCTCTTCCTTGGTGGCGCATGGATCACGGCGCTGACGACACTGAACGGCGCGGCGCAAGCTGTCCTCCCGAACTGGGTGCGTGGTCGTGGTCTTGCCGTCTATCTGACCGTTTTCAACGGCGCGATGACGGCCGGGAGCCTGGGCTGGGGTGCTGTCGGTACGGCTGTCGGTATCCAGTCGACCCTGCTGATCGGTGCGGCCGGACTACTCGTGGCCGGGTTCATCATGCACCGCGTGAAGCTCCCGGCTGGTGATGCCGACATGGTGCCGTCCAACCATTGGCCGGAGCCGCTCGTCGCCGAACCCGTTGCCCACGACCGTGGTCCGGTTCTGATCCTGATCGAATACAAGGTCGAGAAGCACCACCGCACCGCATTCCTGCATGCCATCGATCATCTTGCCAGCGAACGTCGCCGTGACGGCGCCTATGGATGGGGTGTCACCGAAGACTCCGCCGATCCGGAAAAGATCGTCGAATGGTTCATGGTGGAATCCTGGGCCGAGCACCTTCGCCAGCACAAGCGGGTGTCCAATGCCGACGCTGATCTGCAAGGCAAGGTTCTGGCCTACCATGTCGGCCCCGAGAAACCGGTTGTTCGTCACTTCCTGACGATCAACCGCCCGGGTGCCGCCTAACGAAAGCAATAGGGCAGGGCGGCGTCGGCCGCCCTTTCCATTATGTCGCCCGGCGCAATGAACTCGAAACAATTGATGCAATTGCGACGGTCGACCGTAAGCGGCAAAACTCAGATCACTTCCCGTTACGACTTCGCGTCCCAGCATCAATCGAGACCCCGACCATGAAACCTCCATCCCTTCCCACTCTCCTCAGCTTTAATGGCGGCTACGTCGATACGTTGGGCTTCCTGGCGCTCTCAGTATTGTTCACTGCGCATGTCACTGGAAACTTCGTGACGCTTGGGGCAACCCTGGCGCACGGTATGGATGGGGCATTGTCAAAACTCCTGGCGCTTCCGATGTTCTGTCTGGTCGTCTTTGTGTCGCGGCTGGTTTGCCTGAAGCTTCAAAGCCGCAACCGTTCCCCCATCCGGCCAATGCTGGTCGTCAAACTTCTGCTGTTTGTGGGTGTTGCTGCTTACGCTTTCCACCATGGGCCGTTTCGCGCGGACGAAGGTACGGTTACGTTGGCCGTCGGCATGGCTCTGGTTTCCGCGATGGCCATTCAGAACGGTCTCCACAAGGCACATCTGTCCAAAGCGCCGCCCTCAACGCTGATGACAGGTACGACCACGCAGATCATGCTAGATCTCGCGGACATTCTCGCCGATCCGAAAGCGGACGAGGTCGCGACTGCCAAGACGCGAGTGAAGAAGATGGCGGCTGCCGTGGCGACATTCGCTCTCGGATGCGGGGTTGGCGCAACAGGCTACATATATGCGCCTGTGGTGGCGTTCAGCCTGCCGGCCATTCTGGTGACCATCGCTCTGTTCGCAAGCAGCGCAGGTGCCGAGTCCTGACACCGTTAAGCGCTCTCATCTCTGAACAGTTTTTGAAAGGACACCCCAATGGTTATCGGCCATGATTCAAGCGGTCTCTCAAACCTGATCGCTCCCGTTCTGAAGCCCCTTGCGATCAGTCTCGAATTCTTCGGTGTAGGTGTCATCCTGATCGGTGTCGCGATCGCAACCATAGCATACGGGCGTGATCTGTTTTCGGTCGGCGGACGGGAGGCCTACGAACGCTACCGCGCCAATCTGGGCCGCGGCATCCTGTTGGGATTGGAGATCCTGATCGGCGCTGACATTATCGCCACGATCATCTCGCCTCTGACCTGGGAAAGCGTCGGTCTGCTTGGGTTGATCGTGCTGATCCGGACGTTCCTCAGTTTCTCACTGGAGGCCGAGATCGATGGTCAGTGGCCATGGATGAAGAATTCGAACCCGCCAGCTCATCGCCGCTTGCCGTAGTTTTCAGATGGGAACTGGCAACGCCACTTTGTGTTCAAATGTATCAAACCATGACGAACACTCTTGAATTCTGCGTCGATACCTTCTGCGGCGTCAACATTGGACTGGACGGTGAAATGTGCCCTCAACCGCAAGTGAGCTGCGACGCCTTAGCTCGATTTTGTACAAAGTCGAGCTTAGAGAACGAAATTTGTGCTTGGCGCCCTCGATTGGACCCGGTGTTGGAGTTAACCCCCTCGGGCTGGACCACGGGACAGGGGAAAACCTGTAAACTCTGCGGGGCCCAATCGGAGAAGGTTTGAAGGGCAACACCGCGGCGTCCGTGGGGGGCGTTTTTCATGTCACCGATGCCGAGCTTTCAAGCTTTTGCTGTGTGCTCGTTTTATTTGATGTGCGGATGGATTTTTGGTCGTGAATTTAGTTGTCAATAGTTCCTCTAATCCCTGTTCCCGCGAGTAGGGAAAACGTCTTTGAGGGATTGAACATTTGTATCTATTTCTGCGGTTTTTAGTGATTTGTCCCGAAGCCTGCTTGTTTTCGCTGTAAATCGCCGAATATCAGGAAATTGGAAACTGAGACCGGTTCGCAGTTAACTGCGTCCAGCACCATTTTATTCAAAAACTTGATTGCACAGTGTCCGACAACGGAAATTGCCGTCCGTTGTCTGCGCCTCGGTTGGTCACAATGCTTGTGCCGGTTTCGGCAGTGCCGACGGATTGCGACTTCCTCCCCTTTCGTAAAGATTGCATTCAGCATTTGCCGGTAAAACTCTGTTAGCAATTTGTGTCTGCGTTCCCGCCAAGCCAATGGTTTCCGGCTTGCGGGCCTGAGTGTTGAGTAGCTGTGCCATGCGTTTGAAGCTTGTCTCGTCGATTGTGATCGGCTGCCTTGTTCTTGGTGGATGCCGCGCGTCCGGCCCGGATGATGTTCTGCAGATCGGCTCGAGGCCGATGCCGCAGATCAATACCGCATCGATCCCGCAATCGCCCGCTCAAGGGGAAGCCCTGCAGGCGCCGGTGCCGATGGCGGAGGTTGCCTCCGAGATTGCGCCACCGGCCGCCGTCGAAACCACTGCGCCGCATCAGGACGCGCTCGCCTGGGCCGGGCCCGTTCCCGGCGGTGCGGCGATGGCGACAAGTACGATGGCGCCGAGCACCATGACCGCCGGCATGCCGATGCCGACCGAGCGCCCGGTCGCGATGCTGGCACCCGTCGTCCCGCCGATCCCGCAGGATCTTCAGGAAACGCCACGCCAGAAGGGCGGAAGCAGCGGCCGCTCGCGCATCTACAGCCACCGTTTCAAGGATGCCAAGCCGATCAATTTCGGCAAGACCAAGCCGCGCGACTATCCGGTCCACGGCGTCGATGTCTCGCGCTGGCAGGGCGAGATCGACTGGGTAAAGCTGCGCAGCCAAGGTGCGAACTTCGTCTATATCAAGGCGACCGACGGCGGCGATCACCTCGACCCGATGTTCAAGAAGAACTGGAAAAGGTCCAACGATGCCGGCCTGAAGCGGGGTGCCTATCACTTCTTCTACTGGTGCCGCACGGCCGGCGAGCAGGCAGACTGGTTCATCCGCAACGTGCCGCGCGATCCCGATGCGCTGCCGCCCGTCATCGACGTCGAATACAATGGCGAATCGAGCTGCAAGCGCCGCCTTTCGGCGGAAAAGGTCCGCGAGAAGATGCAGGTCTTCATGGACAAGCTCGAGCGTCACTATGGCCAGCGGCCGGTGATCTATACGGCGCCGGACTTCTACAAGGACAACCTGCGCAACGCCTTCGTCGACTATCCCTTCTGGCTACGCGCGGTCGCTCAGCATCCGTCGAAGGTCTATCCGGGCCGCAAGTGGATCTTCTGGCAGTATTCCGGTTCCGGCCTGTCCCACGGCGTCAACGAGAAGATCGACCTCAATGTCTTTCATGGCAGCGAGGAGCAATGGCACCGCTGGTCCGGCCGCGGCGCAAGCTGAGGCCGAAGGCCGGCAGGGAACCCTCGCGCAATAGCCTTCACGGTCTGATGTGCCGGCGCGAATGGTCCGTGCGGGGTCTGACGGGCCGACGCTGATACCTGGCCGATAGTCACTTGTCTCCGGATCCGGAC